>JACCDP011212450.1_pt1 | contig 10882 bp, 10 predicted proteins | sample 7445841 | NCBI WGS metagenome assembly JACCDP01 (sample SAMN15323441, study PRJNA562643) | freshwater metagenome | isolation source: river surface water | place: USA:Blue River Watershed | collected 2017-08-17
AAAATGTTTTTGTTTTAAATGATTTAGAATATATTTGTTTAATTTACTTGTAGTAAGATTTTAAAATATCCCATCCTTCTGCCCTCTTCCATACTAAAATATCCTCTTTTCAAATCTATATACTCCTTATTAAAAATATAATGTACTACATATATTTTATTAGAAATGCGTGACGTAATTGCAAAAAGTCAGTTTTTGCAATTTTATTCGCAACTATCCTAGGCTTTTTTCCACCTGCCGGCGAAAAAAGATAATTATTGCAGTTACGTCATACATTATAGTGCTAGGATATATTTAGTTTTGCATTACACAACTTATTTCTTTATTTTCTAATGTGGATTTAAATGTTTTCTTAATTAATTTAGGATTTGGATCTTTAACATTATTTACTTTTAAAACCAATGAATTTTTTGCAGGGTTTGGTGTAAATTCTACCTTATAATTTAATATGATTGCATCTTTCTTACCGAACTCATTCATATGATCCTTAATACAATCTTCTTCATTAGCTCTCCATTCATTACAAAGAATTTCCCTACTATTTTCAGTTATCGAACCTATTATTTTATTTCCTTGTATTTCCCATTTCCCATTTACTCTAGTTCGTGTCCCAAATCTAAAGGAGAGTTTTTTATCTTCACCAAATTCAATATTACATTCCCCAGCTCCCTCAACGGCACCGTTCGCACTCCTATCTCCACATCCTCCTTTAAAATCAGAGAGAGGTGTTTTTTTAAAATCAATACAATTGTACCCAAGAGCAGGATTTGTATCTCCTAAATTATTTACTAAGTAACCCCCAAATATCCAGCCTGTCAGCTTTCCATCTTCAGTCTTGATTTTTACCCATGGTGCTTGAATTGCATCAATTACAACTTCCTCTAATTCTTTTTCTTCTATAAAGAAAACTTTTTGTCCCTTTGTAAGACTCCCAACCTTAGCTGCTGTCGTGCTGGGTTTCTGACGAACATTGACAGGTGAGGCATTGACTATATACACCTTCCCTGGCTCTCCCATTGGTCTTGTTTCTATAGAAAAAATTTGTGTAAAACTTACTAGTATCATCAATAAAAATATTTTGAATTGCATGCTTGAGCTTCCTTATTTGAATTTAATTATTATATCCAATTATTAACTACTCATGGTCAATAATTAAAAAAATAGTATGAAAATATTAGATATTTGAAGATTTCATTTATATTATTAAAACTCTTTTTATAAGTTTCTAGAATCTATTTTACCACAGGAACCCTCGTATATTATAAAATTTAATTCTTTATTTGTAAAATGTTCCCTTTCTAAAATATCCTCTATTTCTCCCTGAAAGTGGTACACAATCTTACAATAACTTGGAAAGCTCTGACCCACTTGTATACGAACATCTTCCCTTAGGTTACCATTTGAATCTCTTTTTTTTAAAACCGAATCACTAGAAATTTTCTTGGTTAATAAATTAATTTTACGATTTATTCTGTATGTTCTTAAAGTATTTTTTTCATTATCAGAAATCGTGATACTGACAGAGCGAAACAGGTCTCCAGTCATAAAATTATGACCTATTTTATCAAAAGAAAAATTTATTATTACAGCATATGTTTCCATAGGGGTATTGATAATCCGAAAATCCAAATCCAAATTTGACTCAATAAATCCCTTTGTATGTGGCCCTGGTAAAGAATGATTCCCATGAGAGAAATGGCAATTTTGACAAGTGCGTTTTTCCCCAGAGTTTCTCCATTCAGAATAAGTGGTCTGCATGGGAGAATTTGTGAAAGTAATAGGGGAAATATGCTCAGGAAATGGAAATTCATGGCATCCTCCACAAAATTCGGGAGATTTTAGATATGGATCATAGGACAATTTATGGGGCGAATTAAATCGAGCTCTAATCCCAGGAAATTTGGATGTATATATCGTATCACCTCTAACATGACATACAGAACAGTTTATACCTTCATCCAAGAGAACTGAATTATTATCATTTGGAATCACATGCCCTGTATCTGTTACTGTAAAATGATTATATTGTTCATTTAAAGGTGTATGACAATTAATGCACCAAGCTTGATTTTCTTTCTTCAAAGCACTTATAAAGAGTCGATTAGAATAAGATTTCTTATGCATAGACTTTTCCCACTCTGAGAATTGTTTAGAATGGCATTCTTTACAAGAATTTGCAGATAAATATTGGCTAGAGACTGAATTTGGTGCTAAAGGTGCTAAACCCCGATCAAACTGCAAAGGGGATGGATCTGGCTTTATACAAGCATTTAGTATGAATAAAAATGGGATTATATAAAGTGATTTAATATTTAACATACTTAGATTTTATTTTTGTAACTACTCAGCGACTTCGACTTTAATTCTTAAGAAACTAAAATTTATCATTTAAATAATTTCCTAGTGAATAAAAAAAAATCAACTTTTGGGAATAAAATTCATAAAAAAATCCACCTATTTATTTAAAGAACGAATTAACCTTTTTTTACTCAATTTAACTAGTTTAATCGTTCTTACTTTTATATTTTAAGAAATAGGAGAAAAATATTGAAAACTAGAATAATCTTTCCACTGCTTTTTGCTATACTCATAGCTAATTGTTCAAAAAAGTCAGATGATAACACATTGAGAAATTTGCTGATATTGGGATCGCTATTTGGAAATAAGTCGGAAAGTGTATCAATGAAAGCTGGTGTATCCGTAAGGCAAAGATTGGAAGTAACAGCAGGTCAGGAATTCAAATACAATCTTTCTCTAAGTGGAAGTACTTCATCTTCTACATTTAGCAGAAACACAGCCTTCAGCAATAGAATGACCATATACCTAGTGGACTCGGATAATAAAGAAGTATTCAGTGCAATAATAGTTCCAGGTATGTCAGACACGATTTCCTATACCCCCACCCGTAAGATTTTCCCTCTTACGGGAAGGTCATAATTTTTTTTATAATTATTCCCTAAAAAAATTTATCCACTTAGGAATATTATTCAAAAGGAAATAATCTAACATTTTAAATCAGCTTTTATTATGTCTCATAAAATCCCATTCCAACAAGTAAAACTAATTGATGAGTAAATTATAGATTTTCTTATTTTACTTTTAGGCCTTAAAGTAAAATAACAGTATTAGTTATTTTACTTTAAGGAGAATTTAGGATGAATATCGAGGATTTTGTCGCTGGTTCCTATCGAAGTGCGTTTCAATACAAGTACTTTCTTCCCCAGAAAATCAATCATTCGTATTCTTGGAGATCTACTGAAATCAGTGAACTTCTCGAAGAAGCAGCACTAAAATTAGGGGAACTCAATTCTTTTTCGAGATTTGTTCCCAATGTAGAACTATTCATAAAAATGCACGTGATAAAAGAAGCAGTTGTTTCCAATAAAATTGAAGGAACTCAGACGAATATAGAAGATGCCTTCTTTGAAGAAATGGAAATAGAACCAGAAAAAAGAGATGATTGGCAGGAGGTTCAAAATTATGTTCTCGCAATGAATTATGCGATTGGAGAATTAAAAAATCTACCTCTTTCCAATCGACTGATTCGTAGTACGCATAAGGTACTACTTTCTAGTGTAAGGGGAAAAGACAGAGCCCCTGGAGAATTTAGAATATCACAAAATTGGATAGGGGGAGCTTCACTAAAAGATGCTAGTTTTATTCCTCCAGTTCATACGGAACTTCCAGAATTATTATCAGACCTAGAACTTTTTCTAAATAATTCGGAAATAAAAATTCCCCATTTGATACGCATAGCGATAGCCCACTATCAGTTTGAAACCATTCATCCTTTTTTAGATGGAAACGGAAGAATTGGAAGACTACTTATAAGTCTTTATTTGGTATCAAATGGAATATTAGAAAAACCGCTTTTATATCTATCTGATTTTTTTGAAAGAAATAAATCTCTGTACTACGATAATTTGACAAATGTAAGACATAAAAATGATCTGTTTCAGTGGATTAAATTTTTTTTGGTGGGAGTTTTAGAAACTGCTGATAAATCGAGTATTACATTGAGAAAAATATTAGAACTAAAATCAGACTTGGAAAAAAATAAAATTATGAAAATGGGTAAAAGAGCTACAAAAGGATCTGCACTCTTGCAATACTTATTTTCTGGGCCTGTCGTCAATGGAAAATTGGTAGGCTCTATCCTCCAACTTTCCCCTAAATCTACCAACCTTTTAATACAGGAATTTTTGGAGGCAAATATCTTAGTAGAAACAACAGGTAATTCAAGAAACAAATCCTATATTTTTGAAAAATATTTGAAGATGTTTTAAAAATTCCTCCCCAAAGTTCTTCGCCTATCTTTTTACTTATGACGCAACTGCAATAACTATCTTTTTCTGCCGGCAGGCGGAAAAAAGCCTAGGATTGTTACGAATAAAGTTGCATAAACTGACTTTTTGCAGGAACGCCACTTATCTTTATTTTTCAGAACTAAGATTTATTTTTCTTTACAAATAAAATAAATAGGTATAATTGAGACATAATAAAATTATTGGAACATCATTGAAAAAGCGAAGAGTAGGAAAATCAGGTATAGTTGTTTCAGAAATAGGTCTGGGCACGATGACTTTTGGTTCCTCTTGTGGAGAGTCCATTGCTTTTGAAATTCTAAATGAAGCCTTTAACTCTGGTATAGATTTTTATGATGCAGCGGAAGTCTACCCTGTTCCTCCAGATCCTTCCTATGTTCATAGAACAGAGGAAATCCTTGGTAGTTGGCTCAAAACAAAAACTAGGGATTCTGTCATTCTTGCTTCAAAAGTCTGTGGCCCAGGGCATGGGTGGTTTAGCCCACCTGTGAGAAGTGGGAAAACCGCACTGGATCGACATAGCATCCTTAAGGCAATTGAAGGAAGTCTAGGGCGACTTAAGACAGACTACATTGACTTATACCAAATCCACTGGCCTGATCCTGACATGTACTACGAAGAAGTACTATTTGTTCTGTCTGAATTGGTACAGAGTGGAAAAGTCAGGTATGTGGGTTGTAGCAACGAAACCCCTTGGGGGCTTATGAAAAGTCTATGGTGTGCTGATAAGAATAGATTGGTTAGATATGAATCTATTCAAAATAATTATAGTATGCTAAATCGAAGGTTTGAAGACGCTTTGAGTGAAATTTGCAAAAGAGAAAATATTAGCTTACTTGCATATTCTCCACTTGCAGGGGGGGTTTTATCAGGAAAGTACAACAATGGTAATATTCCAGAAAATGCTAGATTTACCCGTTATGCAAAATTAGCAGAAAGGCAAAAGAAACAATCGAGCAGATATTTAAATGAAAACACAATAAACGCTACATCTGAATATATAAAAATTGCTAAAGATATAGGCATGAGTTGTAGTACAATGTCCATAGCATGGAGCAAACAAAATGATTTTGTAGCGTCTACACTGATTGGAGCAAATACAGTTGAACAATTTTCAGAATTGATAAAAGCAAGTAACATCAATTTAACACCAGATACTCTATCTAGAATTGATGAAGTATCAAAAGCTATTCCCTATCCTATGGGATAACAAAACGTTATTTTTACAGCCTAACTTTCTAATCTTTCTATCCCGGGTGATGAGCCCGGGAATCTTTTTTACACAGAGATGTTTAATTCAGCTAGTGCTTTTTCAGTTTGTTCCTTGTTAGGTGGAGTACCATGCCATTCTGGACGGTTCTCCATAAAAGATACACCCTTTCCAAGAGTAGTCCGAAATACAATTAGTGTGGGAGATCCTGAATGCTTTTTTGCTTTTTCAAATGCATTTATGATTCCTTCCATGTTATGACCATCTTCTTCAATCACATTCCAACCAAATGTTTTAAACTTTTCTCCAAGGGGTTCTAACCTCATAATATCCTCGGTATTTCCATCTATCTGGATAAAATTTCTGTCCATAAATGCCACAAGGTTATCCATCTTATAATGTACTGCAGATTGAGCGGCTTCCCACGTCATACCTTCTCCACATTCACCATCTGAAATACAGGCATATATTTTATGGGACTGATTTTGCAGCCTAGCACCTAACGCTAATCCAACTGCAATGGATAATCCTTGGCCCAAAGAACCAGAAGAACTTTCAATTCCTGTCATATACCTTGTGGAGGGATGCCCTTGGAGTTTGCTCCCCATTTTTCGGAAAGTTGCCAGTTCTGAAACATCGAAGTATCCCGACAATGCCATAGATGCATACCGAACTGCACACACATGCCCATTTGACAAAATAAGTCTATCTCGGTCTTCTTTTTCTGGATTTTTAGGATCATGGTTCATCACCTTAAAATACAATGCCGCATAGATATCAGCCAATCCCAAGGGACCTCCAGGATGACCGGAGTTGGCAGCATTGACCATTTTGATTATTTCAATTCTTATCTGTTTAGCTTTCTCTTTGAGTGCGGTAATTTCCATAATATCTCCAATAGTTTATCCATTCTGAAAAATTAACATTCCTGATATATATATAATTGTATATAAAAACAAGAAATATAGATGTAATTGTTTGTGTAATTTTGTTTTACGTAAGTATCCTGTAATACCCATAGATAGCATCAGTATTAAACTTATCAGAGCAAAGAATCTATGAACATTGACAGCCCAAAGAGGCACCAAGGGGACAATCCCCATTGCCTCAATACCACCCATAAGATATTTCCCAGAAAGCAAAAAAACTGCGGCAGATAAATTAAAAAATATACCAATAGAATTTATGATTCTATGCAAAGAATTGTTCTTAATTCTGGCTAAATATCCAAGATAAAAACAAAGTATGGAAAGAGTCATTCCTGCATTGATTAAATATAGTTTCATACCTGCTATGAAACCTTTTTTAATGGCTTAAAAAAATCTATAAAAACTATGGATTGAAGGTTAAAAAAATGAAAGCCTATAGGTGTGAAATTCATTGACTTTATATACAGGAATTTGAGACTGGTATAGCAATTGCTGCCTTAGCTCAATGGTAGAGCAGCTGATTTGTAATCAGCCGGTTGGGGGTTCAAGTCCCTTAGGCAGCTGTAAACTGGGTAGGTACTCAAGTGGTCAACGAGATCAGACTGTAAATCTGCCGGCTTCGCCTTCGGAGGTTCAAATCCTCCCCTGCCCAATTCTCAGATTTAATTCAATAGCGGGTCTTTTGTATGATCCGCAAAAGATTTATAGATTCCCCCTTTACTTTTTAAAGCATCCCTCCAAGCTTCTTCTTCCTCTTTGTCCAGGATAAATTTATCATTCACTTTGTGCAAGACCCAAGATTTTCTCTCAAACTCTCCCTCTAGCTGACCTGCTCCCCAGCCAGAATATCCATGGAAGACCTTGTATTGTGAAGTATTTGCTTCCAATAAACTGAGAAGTAAATCGTAGCTTCTGCTCAAAAATACTCCCGGTATTACAGATAAACCAGGATCCTTAAAACTAAGATCATTGTGAAGGATGCTGATAAAACTATTATCAACAGGGCCTCCCCAATACATTGGTACGTTTTTTGAGATACTTTCTGGTAAACCAATGACTACTTCGCTCAATTTAAATTCAGATTTTTTATTTACAACCAAACCAAAAGCACCGGAACTATCATGCTCAATCATAAACACAACAGTCTTATTGAACTCATCTGATATAATTGTAGAGTTAGAAATTAATATTTTGCCTTTACTTGATTCACTCATTCAATAGCCTTTTGAAATTTGCTCTAAAATCGTATGAGCAATCTCAAGAGTTTTGATATCCGTTTCTCCCTCAACATGAGGCTGAGCTTTTCCTAATATACAATTTATAAAATGTTCATGCTCTTGCTTGAGAGGATTGTCCTTATGGACAAATATTTTTTCTACGATTGATTCTTGCCTGTATCTGATTTCATTTGAAGACATTTGTGTATTAGAGGATGCCTGTCTGTGCAGCTCAATCTCCTGGTCTGTAAAATCTAGTGTGATATAGGAATTTTTATCTGTAATATTGAGTGTTCTAATTTTTGACTGAGTATTACGTGAAGCATTTATAGATGCAACACAACCATTTTTAAATTTAAGTATTACTGAAGCGATATCTTCGTGATTGGATACTACTTTTGCACCCATAGCATGTAAACTCACCACATCTGATTTTACTAGATTCAAAACTATATCTATATCATGAATCATCATATCTAAAACCACACCCACATCTCGAATTCGAGTGTTAAAAGGAGCCAACCTACGGGACTCTACGAGCATTGGAGACTCTACCATCTTTCCCAATTCTAAGATAGCCCCATTGAATCTTTCAACATGACCAACTTGGAGAATTAAATTATTTTCTTGGCTCAAAGACACCAATTCTTTTGCTTGCTCAACACTCTCAGCGATTGGTTTTTCTACTAAAACATGTTTTTTAGCAAGCAGGGCTTCCTTGGATATTTGGTGATGCAGAAAAGTTGGAGCTGCAATGACCACTGCATCTGATTCTTTGAGCAAATTATCGATACTTCCAAAAAAGTTTGTTTCATATTTGCCTGCTATCGTCTTACCCCTTTCAGGGTCTGCATCATAAATTCCTATGAGCTTTGCTTCAGACAGTTGTCTAGCAACATTTACATGGTATTGACCCATGTGGCCTACACCAATGATACCTAATTTAATTTTCTCCGACATAGCGGTCTCCTTTACACAATTTTTGGAGTGCTTAACTTGTTCTCAACCGTTTCTCTGGCTAAATAACTTTTAAAGATTCTAAAATAAATCTATTTGAATATTTTACCTTTAAAAAATCCGCTACTAGTTTCTCCGGATTCTTTTACAAACTCTTCTAGCAGTTCTTTTTGTCTCTTACTGATCTTTTTAGGTATTTCGAGTCTGATGATAACATGCTGATCCCCTTTACCGTAAGATCCAAGATAAGGGATACCATTTCCTTTCAGACGAAAGACTTGTCCTGATTCTGTACCTTCAGGTATTCTCATTGATATATTTTTCCCTTCTATAGTAGGAACTTCTATCTCTCCTCCTAAAATAGCCATAGTAAATGGAATTGTTTTGGTGATAATGAGATCATTGCCCTGTCTTTCGAATAATTCATGTTTTTTAATATGTGTGACAACATATAGGTCTCCATGCGGACCTCCGTTAGGACCAGCTTCCCCTTCTCCACTTATTTTAATTCTACTCCCTGATTCCACTCCAGGAGGAATTTTAATGTAAATGGTTCTTCTTTTTTCAACAAGTCCCATTCCATTGCATACTTTACATGGATTAGATATCACAGTACCTCTCCCACCACATCTACTACATGTAGATGTGACAGAAAAAAATCCTTGTGTATGACGAACTTGGCCAGTTCCCCCACAATCTGGACATTTTACAGGTGAACTCCCTTTTTGGGCTCCCGTACCCGTACACTCATTACAGGTTTCAGCACGAGGTATCTCAATTTTAGACTCTCTACCAAGTGCTGCGTCTTCTAATGTGATATCTAAATTATACTTTAAATCATTGCCCCGTCTAGGACCTGATCTATTTCCCCCACCACTCCTTCCACCGAAAAAGCTTTCAAAGATACCACCGCCAAAATCTCCAAATATTTCAGAAAAATCTGTATATACAGTTTGTCCGTATTGTGATCCACCTCCAGAAGCATTCACTCCTGCTTTACCAAATTGATCGTACGCACGTCTTTTAGAAGGATCTTTGAGAACTTCATAAGCTTCAGCAGCTTCTTTGAACTTTTCTTCTGCTTCCTTATTCCCTTTGTTTTTATCAGGATGATATTTTATGGCAAGCTGACGATAGGCTTTCTTTATCTCATCATCATTGGCTGTTTTAGAAACACCCAAGATTTCATAGTAGCTTCTTTCGCTCATAAATTCCTACTTTCTAATAAATTTTATAATATAGTATTACATAAACAGATATTGAATATTACTTATTCATAACGTAACTGCAGAAACTAACTTTTTGCAGTTACGGCATTCGTACTAATCAATATCTGTTACTTATCTTATAGCAAAACTATGCTAAAGATTTTATTTTTTATCTTCATCAACTACTGTATAATCAGCATCTACAACTTTTCCATCATCCTTTGGCTCCGATCCACCCTGAGGTGCACTTTCCCCATTAGGAGATTGTGATGCACTTGCACCTAACTTTTGTGCAAATTGCTGAAGGGACTCTTTAGCAGATCTGATTCGGTTTATATCATCACTAGCAACTGCTTCTCTAGCTCTTTTGACTTCATCTTCGGCAAGCTGTTTTTCATGTGGAGGAAGTTTACTACCTAACTCTCCAAGAGACTTCTCAAGGGAATATGTGAGTCCTTCAAGCTCATTCTTTTCTTCCACCAACTCACGTGCTTTTTTATCTTCTTCCGCATTGAGTTCGGCATCCTTCACCATTTTTTGGATTTCTTCTTCACTCAAACCAGATGCAGATTCTATTCGAATCTTTTGTTCTTTGCCTGTACCTAAATCTCTAGCAGAGACATGGACAATACCATTTGCATCTATATCAAATGTAACCTCTATTTGTGGTACTCCTTTAGGTGCAGATGGTATACCAACCAGATCAAATCTGCCCAATGTTCTATTGGCTCTAGCAAGTTCTCTTTCACCTTGTAGTACATGTACACTTACTGCAGTTTGGTTATCAGCGGCGGTACTGAACACCTGTGATTTTCTAGTAGGAATTGTAGTGTTACGGTCAATTAGCTTTGTCATTACACCACCTAGAGTTTCAATACCAAGTGATAAAGGAGTAACGTCGAGTAATAGTACATCTGTTACTTCCCCTGCCAAAACCCCACCTTGGATTGCAGCACCTGCTGCTACTACTTCATCAGGGTTTACAGATTTGTTAGGTTCTTTGCCAAAGATCTCTCTTACTAAATCCTGAACTGCT
>JACCDP011490378.1_pt1 | contig 10881 bp, 8 predicted proteins | sample 7445841 | NCBI WGS metagenome assembly JACCDP01 (sample SAMN15323441, study PRJNA562643) | freshwater metagenome | isolation source: river surface water | place: USA:Blue River Watershed | collected 2017-08-17
ACTGGGTTCTAGGCTTTTACTGCTTCTACCCACACCCTCCACGAAAGGCATTGTTTTTTTTCGGTGCGTTCCAGTTTTGGTAATGATATTCACCACACCTGCCATGGCATTCACCCCGTACATATGGGCTGCGGCACCCTTTACTATCTCAATTCGTTCAATAACCTCAGGCGAAATACTCAAATTCAATTGGTGGTGTCCGGTTTGCGGATCGCTCATTTTCACCCCGTTCACCAACAGGAGCACTTGATCAAATGTACTTCCCTGCATTTGCAAATCGGCTTGAACCCCGTTGGGTCCGCGTTGACGTAAATCGATACCCGCAGCGTACTGCAAAACTTCGTTTAACGTTCGTACCGGCATCGCTTTGATATCGGCGGCCGTAATCATCTGCACCAATCCTAACCTGGAGTAAATCGTCCGTTTTTGAAATGACCCACGATTCACAACGGTCTCTGCCATCACTACCGTATCTCCAGGACCTAACAATTCTAGTTTCCGATTAACACTAGCACCCGATACAGTATGGGTGGTTGCTGCGGATACCCAAGTCACCGTTGCTACCCATAGAAATTGAGCGCAACAAATTCCCAAACGATTTAAATTCACGGTTCAAAGATAAGTTCATAAATTGAATACGAATCAGCAAGAGCAACAACCCCTAAGGGTTTGCATTAAAAATGGAAAAATTCCATGCCGATTATTCAAATCGAAGCGCTTCGATTGGATCCAACTTGGCAGCGCGATTCGCAGGGTACAATCCTGCGGTTAACCCCACCACCACGCACACAACTACCGCCAATGCAATCCATGCCCAGGGAGCAATAAACCCCGAGCCCAACGCCGCACCTACGCCATTTCCAATCAAAATACCAAATACAATTCCAGCAAGGCCTCCAATTTGACAGATGACCACCGCTTCCACCAAAAACTGGTTTCGAATCATGGCCGGGGTAGCACCCAACGCCTTTCTCAACCCTATTTCCCTCGTACGTTCGGTTACGGATACCAGCATGATATTCATCAAACTTACTGCCGCACCGAGCAAGGTAATCACCGCAATCAACGTACCAACACCCGTTACCATTTTAATGTTATCCAACGCATCTTTCACCAAAGCAGAACTTTGCGTCAACACAAAATTGTCCTCCTCCCCCGGCTTCAATCGCTTCACCCTTCGCATGTATAAATAGGCATCGCTCATCAACGGAGTAACATCCAATAATTTTGCATTCGCAATCGTAATAATACAATTATCGGTAACCGTGGAAACATCCCGCATCGCCCTAGAAATAGGCATAATCACCATGCGGTCGCCTCCACTCATACCCATGCTGGATCCTTTTTTGCTCAATACGCCTAAAACACGGTAGGGTTTACCGCTCACCAACACCGTTTGATTTAATAACAATGCCGGATCTTTCCCATTTACCATCAATTTATCCGCAATCTCGCTGCCCACAATCACAGCCGGCAAACCCATAGCTACCTCATTTTTAGTAAAATTCCTGCCTACAGCCAAATCGTAATTGGCCGTTTTCAAATAATCATCGTCTACCCCCAAAACTCGAATGTTGGGATTGGTTTCTAATGACCCCAAAGCCACTTTCGCCGTAAATCCTGCATTAATTTGCAACGATACATCCGCCTCGGATTCCATTAAACGCTCAAATTGCTTGGCTTCAGCGAAAGTTATTGGTCGATCCGAATTGGCAACTCCAAACCTTCGAACCCCTTCGGAATTGCGAATCACAAAACTTTGGGATCCCATCCGCGAAAAGGTTCTGGTGATGGCAATCTTCATGGCATCGATGCTGGTTAAAATACCAACCAAGGCTGCGATACCAATAGCGATGATGAGCGCCGTTATCACCGCACGCGAAGCGTGGCTCTTCACAGACCCTAGCCCCTGCTTGATGTTTTCGGCAAATAAATTCAAATAATCGTTGAATTATACGGCAAACGACTGTCCGCAACCGCAAGTACTGGAAGCATTGGGATTATTGAACGAGAATCCGCGGTTATCCAACCCATTTTCCCAATCCACCTCCATGCCCAGCACATACATAACATGGGCCTTATTCATGACAACCGGAATACCCTCGATTTCGTATTTATTATCGGATTCTTCGGGCTTGTCAAAAGCCAGCATATAACTCATTCCCGAGCATCCACCGCCTTTAACGCCGATGCGCAGTGCCGACTCCTCTCTGAGTTCCAAGGAATTGTACAACCGTTTTAACTCTTCCAATGCCGAGGAAGTAAATCCCACCGGTGGTTTTTCCATCACCCCTGAATGCGTTGTTGTATTGTCTAAAACTTCCATACTTACAAATTTAATCATTCCTATTGGCATTTGAATGCGAGCTACCAAATCCATGAATTATATTTGCATGGTATGAATTGGTATTTTATCCTAGCCGTATTGGTATCGTTAGTCACCGTAGGCGGTGCATTGTTTTTCTTTAAAATGCATACCAAACACACGCTTAATTTACTTAAAATCGATATCCAAAAGGCAAACAGCCAGTCGTTAACACCCCTAAAACTCCAAGCTTACGAGCGAATTGCCTTATTAACCGAAAGAACTTCCTTACCGGCACTCATAAAAGAATATGCGCATACGGTGACCTCTGCCAGAGCATTCGCACAAATCGCGATCAATGCCATCACCGAAGAATACAAGTACAACGTATCCCAACAAATCTACGTGAGCGAGCAACTTTGGACGTTGGTAAAAGTCACCAAAGAACAGCATACCCAACTGCTTCAACAATTATTGCAAAATTTGCCAGAACACGCTACTTCCGCGGACATGAGCAAGGAGTTAATCCAATGGCTGCAAAACCAAGAGCAACAACCGCAAGACCGAGTTTTGCATTTTTTGAAAAAAGAAATTGCACTTTACTTCTCTTAATCCTTTGCTTTTTTAATTAATTCCTCTAAGAAGCGATTGGACATCGCCAATCTACTTCAAAACATTCAACCCAAATTACAACCACCATGAGCCAACAGAAAATCAACTCAAGCGGCATCGAAATAAAAACCGTATATGCTCAACCCGGCGGAGAATTGCCCGGAGAGTTCCCCTATACCCGTGGCGTTCGCCAGGATATGTACCGCGGCAGATTGTGGACCATGCGTCAGTATGCAGGATTTTCCACTGCTGAAGCATCCAACGAGCGCTACCATTATTTGTTAAATCAAGGAACAACCGGTCTGAGTGTTGCTTTTGATTTACCCACCCAAATTGGGTACGATTCTTCCCATGCCATGAGCGAAGGAGAAGTAGGAAAAGTAGGGGTTGCTATCGATTCGCTGGCCGATATGGAAATCCTGTTTAAAGGGATTCAACTGCAAGATGTAACCACGAGTATGACCATCAATGCAACGGCCTCCACCTTGTTGGCGATGTACGTTGCCCTAGCCAAAAAACAAGGCGCCGATTTACAGAAAATTGGTGGAACCATTCAGAACGACTTATTGAAAGAATACGCTGCACGAGGTACCTACATTTACCCGGTGAGACCTTCCATGCGGATCATCACGGATATATTTGAATGGTGCAGCAAAGAACTCCCCAAATGGAACACCATTTCCATCAGCGGATACCACATCCGGGAAGCGGGTTCAACCGCCGTGCAAGAATTGGCTTTCACCTTAGCAAACGGAAAGGCATACGCAGAAGCTGCCATTGCCAAAGGATTGGATATCAATGTTTTTGGGAAAAGACTCTCTTTCTTTTTCAATGCGCATAACGACCTATTTGAAGAGGTGGCAAAATTCAGAGCAGCACGAAAAATTTGGGCACACATCATGAAAGATTTGGGAGCAACCCAACCAGAAGCCATGATGCTGCGTTTCCACACCCAAACGGGGGGATCTACGCTTACCGCTCAACAACCCGAGAACAACATCGTACGCGTTGCACTTCAAGCATTGTCCGCCGTTTTGGGTGGCACACAGAGTTTGCACACAAACGGTTACGACGAGGCCTTGAGCTTACCTACTGAAAAAGCTGCACGCATCGCACTCAGAACGCAACAAATCATCGCTCAAGAAAGTGGCGCCGCTGCAACTGTTGATCCCTTGGCTGGAAGTTATTACGTGGAAGAATTAACCCAATCCTTGGAAAAAGAAGCGTGGAATCTAATTAAACGAATCGAAGAAATGGGAGGTGCCGTTTCCGCTGTTGAAAAAGGATGGATTCAAGAAGAAATTGCAAGAAGTGCCTACCTGGCTCAAAAACAAATCGAAAACAAAGAGCAGATTGTGGTAGGGGTAAATGCCTATCAATCCAAAGAAGAAGATCCTCAACCTACCTTCCGCATCGATGATAGTATTCGAAATCAACAGATAGAAAAAATCAATCAGGTTAAATCGCAACGTAACAATACCCTCGTGCAAGAAAATTTATCAAAACTTTCTGCTGCCGCGCTAACAGACGAAAATCTCATGCCCCACATTTTGGACTGCGTAGAGTCGTATGCTACCCTCGGAGAAATCGCCGATACCCTGCGAAATATCTACGGTGAATACCAAGGGTAAATCTATAATGAAAAAAAAATTGAAAATCAAGCAAAAAAAATTAGCACATTGTGAATTTTGTTAGTTTATTTACAAACTGAAAATAGGAATTAACTCACCCTCATTTTCAAACAGTTACGTTATATAATTAACAAGTTAAACACACAAAGCTAGAAAACCCAGAGATGAACGAAAAGAAAGCACACGAAACGGCATGGCAAGAATGCCTCAGTATTATTCGCGACAATGTAAATCCCCAGAGTTTTAAAACATGGTTTGAACCTATACGCGCGGTGCGGTTAACCAACAAAGTGCTTACCATCCAAGTACCTTCACAATTCTTTTACGAATGGTTGGAGGAACATTTCGTTCAGCTTCTTCACAAAACCTTAAAAAAGGTTATTGGTCCTACAGCCAAACTTGAATACAATATCGTGGTTGAAACATCGGCTCCTGGCCACGATGTTTCCCCCTATACCATCAATGTACCTACCGGAGGTTCATCGCAAAAATCAGTACAGAATGAATTAGGAATGCCCATCAACATGGACACTCCCATCAAGAATCCATTCATCATCCCTGGACTAAAGCGGATGAATATTGATTCTCAATTGAATCCACGGTATACATTTGATAATTTTGTTGAAGGCGATTGCAACAAACTTGCTCGAAATGCAGGCTTAGCCATCGCTCAGAAACCCGGCGGAACCGCTTTTAACCCCTTGATGGTGTTCGGTGGATGTGGTTTGGGCAAAACACACCTTGCCCACGCTATCGGAAACATGATCAAACAAAATCACAAGCAAAAAGTTGTGGTGTTTGTAAGTGCAGAGAAATTCATCAATCAGTTCATTGATTCCGCAAAACAGGGCAACAACAATCAGTTCATTAATTTCTATCAATACCTGGACGTTTTGATCGTGGACGACGTTCAGTTCTTCGCTAAAAAAGAACGTACCCAGGAAATATTCTTTCAGATTTTCAACCACTTGCACCAAAACGGCAAACAAATCATTTTAACCTGCGATCGCCCTCCCAAAGATTTGAAAAACATGGACGAGCGTTTGTTGAGCAGATTTAAGTGGGGATTAAGTGCCGATTTAGGCAACCCAGACTTCCACACACGGGTTAGCATTTTGGAAAACAAAATGTACCAAGACGGGATAACCCTGCACAAAGATGTAGTGGAGTATCTAGCGCACAATATCGATACCAACGTTCGTGAACTAGAAGGTGCCTTGATTTCCTTATTAGCACAAGCTTCTCTTACACGCAAACAGTTGGACCTAAACTTAGCCAAGCAGATTGTTAAGAATTTCGTTAAAAATTCAACCCGCGAAATCAGCATCGATTATATTCAAAAATTGGTATGTGATTTCTACAACATACCTGTGGAAGCGGTAAAGTCCAAAACGCGTAAGCGTGAAATTGTACAAGCAAGACAGATAGCCATGTATTTCACCAAAGACCTAACCAAAGCTTCGTTGAAGAATATTGGTATTTACTTTGGGGGCAGAGACCACTCTACCGTAATTCATGCGTGTCAAACCGTGAATGATTTGATGGAAACGGATAAAAAATTCCGTCACGACGTTGAAGAAATTGAAAAACGCATTAAAATCAACACATTTTAATTCATTCTCTATAAAAAGCGGCATTTTCAAAGAGATGCCGCTTTTTTTATGTCCAACAATAACCATTCCACCACCGAATCGCATACATTTTCATCGCCCTTCGTTATGTTGAAATTTTATAAGACTTTTTTATTCGCCTTGAATGGGGTTATCGTATTACTAAAAACCGAAAGAAATTTTAGAATCGCTGCCGTTTGCGGTTTGATAGCCATTGGTTTAGGGAATGTACTTAATTATGTAGGGCAACCCCTTTTCCGACTTGAATGGGCGTTGGTATATCTAGGAATTGGATTGGTCTTAGTCTCCGAAGCGCTCAATTCAGCCATCGAAAAAACGCTGGATCGATTGCATCCGGAACAACATCCGATGGTAGGACTCGCCAAAGACATGGCAGCCGGTGCTACGCTCATAGCCAGTACTGTGGCCTTGATTTTAGGATTATTCGTATTTCTACCGCATATTCTGGCATTGGTAGAAAAGTAGCCCCTTGTCTGGCTTCTTTCATTTATGCTGTAAATTCAAGGAAAGGGAGTAAACAACAACGAAGAAACGTTCTTCGTTTATACTACAAGCCTAATTCCTTTAGCTGTAAACCATCCAACGTACTGGGAGCATCAATCATCACATCCCGGCCACTGTTATTCTTCGGGAAAGCAATGAAATCGCGAATGGTTTCGGCGCCACCAAACAAACTGCACAAACGGTCAAACCCTAACGCTATGCCACCGTGTGGAGGAGCTCCGTATTCAAAGGCGTTCATCAAAAATCCAAACTGAGCCTGAGCCTGTTCCGGAGTAAATCCTAACAAATCAAACATTCTCGCTTGCAGAGCTTTATCAAATATCCGTATAGATCCACCGCCCACTTCAACACCGTTAATAACCAAGTCATAGGCATTGGCTCTCACCGCACCCGGGTCTGTATTCATCAACGCCAAATCCTCGGGTAACGGGCTGGTAAATGGATGGTGCATCGCATGGAACCTACCGGATTCCTCATCCCATTCAAGCAAAGGAAAATCCAACACCCACAGGGGTTTAAAATCGTCCGATTTGCGCAACCCCAATTCCGTACCCATCAATAAACGCAATTCGTTCAATTGCTTCCGCGTTTTATGCAAATCCCCTGCTAATACCAACATCAAATCTCCAGGCTCCGCACCCATCGCTTCTTTCCAAGCGGTTAAAGCGTCAACATCGTAGAACTTATCTACCGAACTCTTCGCCGTTCCATCGGCCTCTATCCTGCACCAAACCAGACCCTTCGCCCCGATTTGGGGTCGTTTCACAAACTCCGTTAACCCATCCAATTGCTTACGCGTATACTGTCCGGCACCTTTCGCACAAATCCCTATTACCGATTCCACGCTATCGAACACCACAAAATCCTTTCCAGAAACCAAATCCGTCGAATTACCGGGTGCTTTCAACTCCACGAAAGGCATTCCAAACCGGATATCGGGTTTATCACTTCCGTACAAGCGCATGGCTTCGGCGTAGGTCATCCTTGGGAAATTCCCAAATTCCAACCCCTTCTCCGACGCAAATAACTGCTTCATCAACCCCTCAAACTGCTGCAAAATATCTTCCTGCTCCACAAAACTCATTTCACAATCCACTTGCGTAAACTCAGGCTGTCTATCCGCCCTCAAATCCTCATCCCTAAAACATTTTACGATTTGAAAATACCGATCAAATCCACTCACCATCAACAACTGCTTGAAGGTTTGCGGACTTTGCGGCAACGCATACCATTGACCCGGGTTCATTCGACTAGGAACCACAAAATCCCGAGCACCTTCGGGAGTGCTTTTTATTAAAACAGGCGTTTCTACTTCTAAAAAATTGGCATCCGACAAAAAATTCCGAACCTTCTGCGCCAAGCGATGCCTCAACTCCAAATTTGCCCGTACCACATCGCGGCGCAAATCCAAATACCGGTACTGCATGCGAATATCATCCCCGCCATCGGTTTCATTTTCAATGGTAAACGGTGGCGTCTTCGCTTTGTTCAAAACACGAAGTTCTGTAACCACAATTTCGATTTCCCCGGTGGGCAATTGGGCGTTTTTCGACTCTCGTTCGGCAACATTTCCCACGGCTTGTATTACATACTCTCGGCCCAATTCTGCTGCTTGCGACAACAGATCCTTGCTGTATTCCTCATTGAATGAAAGTTGGGTAATGCCGTAACGATCTCGAAGATCCACGAATGCCATGGAACCCATCAATCGTACCTTAGACACCCAGCCAGAAAGGGTTACCTGCTTTCCTGCGTCGGAAATGCGTAATTCACCACAAGTATGCGAACGAAACATGCCGCAAAAATACGGCGTTTCTATGGATTTATTTCTGCGATTCCGGCCAACCTTGAGCCTTAATATCAAAGGTATTGCCTGCTTTGGTAATTAGCTGATTCTTTAGGGCCAATTCGGTTACATAACCGATAATGGTAAAATCGGGTTGATTCTTGATCGTGTCGTATTTGTCTTGTCCAATGGTGAACAACAATTCGTAATCCTCCCCACCGTTCAAAGCAACGATACTGGGATTCAAATCAAACGAAATGGCCGTTTCCACCGTTTGCGGATCTATCGGCAATTTCTCCTCGAAAATATCAAAACCCACTCCGTTCGCTTTGGCCAAGTGAAAAATCTCGGAAGCCACTCCGTCAGAAACATCCATCATCAACCCCGGTACAATGCCCAATTCACTCAACAAATCTATAGCATCCCACCGTGCCTCGGGCCGCAATTGCCTGCCCACGATATAATCAAACTGCTCCAAATCCGGCTGCATCGTTGGCACTTCCATAAACACCCGCTTTTCCCGTTCCAGCACCTGCAAACCCAGGTATGCGCCTCCCAAATCACCCGTAACCACCAACAAATCGTTGGGTTTTACGTTGCCTTTTCTATAAACAATCTTGGATTTATCCACCGATCCTATGGCCGTAATGCTCAATACCAAACCCGATCTCGACGTGGTAGTATCCCCTCCCACCAAATCCACTTTATACTTTTCACAAGCCAAACGAATTCCCGCGTACAACTCCTCAACAGCCTCCAACGAAAATCGATTGCTTAACCCGATGGAAATCAATACTTGCTCGGGCTTTCCGTTCATCGCCAATACATCGCTCACTCCTACCGTTACCAACTTATACCCCAAATGCTTCAGCGGATGAAATGTCAAATCAAAATGAACCCCTTCCAAATACAGCTCCGTAGAAACCAAGGAAAAAGTAGTTTCATCCCGATGGATCACCGTACAATCGTCCCCAATCCCCAACTGCGTGGTTGAACCGGTGGATTCAAAGTGTTGCGATAAATGTTGGATTAATCCAAACTCCCCCATCTCGGACAGTTCCGTGCGTGATGCATTTTCAAACATGCTACAAAGATACAATTACTATTTCCCAAATCGCCAACGGCGTTTCTCTTCCAATCGCTCGATTTCCTTCAGTTCCTTACCCGATGGAACGTATTCGTAGGGCTTGCCTGGCATGTCTTCCGGACAACCCAAGTAATTGCGCCTGCCGAACATCCCTTTGCACTCATCCCGATAGTCCGGAACATCGTCGTTATCCGCATCTACATTTTTACCAATAATATAGGTAAATCCTGCATCCACCATCATTCCATGGGAGTTGGAGAAATCCAAGACTCCTTTTATATTATTGATCAATACAAAGGCCTGAAGTGGTCCTTTATTGCCTATAAACCCAAGGCCCAACAAATGCCTTTCCACCCCCATGTTGTAGCGAGTGTAAGAAATCATGATGTCGATATTCTCTCGAATTCTATTTTGCGATTGCAGCGTCCAGCAGCGCTTCAACCGCGTTGCCCCAACGCCAGAGGCGAAGTTGAAGGTAATTGCATTGTTGGGAGTATAAAAATACTCTATCCCATAATTCCATTGCGATGGAATGGCTGTCAATAAAGGAGATTGCGAAACACCGCGCTTTCCACTGAACGCTACCGAAACGGAATCCAATACCGCTTGCAAGTTTTCAACCCCTACCTGTCCAGCCGTATTGGCCGTATCCAATCCCGAAAAAGTAAACGAAGTGCGGGGAAGCACAAAATACTCCCGCTGATAATTCCAATTGATATTGCCATAATTGATCGCACCGATGGAGAATTGCCACTGTTCACTCGGACGCAACATAGCTCCAAATCCGTAACTCAACCCTCGATTAATTCCCCCGCCTGGAAACAATTCCTTGGGAGCCACAGGCAATAAATTACGCGTACCCGAAGTCTGCAACTCCCACTCCGCATCCAAGGTCACATCGTAAAAATTTGCGGCCGAAGTATCCGTACGTAAACCAAAATTAGCCTTGCGCAATTCGTAATTGTACAACCCTTTCAATCGGGATACTGTAAAACCTACATTGAAATAATCCGTTAATACCAAACCCCAAGTCACGCGGTTCTCCCAATAGGCACGTGCAAAACTCTCTCCGAAATCCATATCAACCCGCCTTCCGTAATAATCCTTACTTCCGTTGCCCTTCACCAACAATCCAACAGCATCCTTATCCGCATTTAAATACATCTGACTAACAATACCAGAATTAAAACTCAAATAAGAGAATTTCCTTCGGTAACCAACCGTTATCACGTTGCTGTGATTCTCAATGTCGATTCCCGTTAATTGCTTATTGGGATCGGAGAGTAAATTGGTAAATGTAACATCCGGTTTCTCGTCTCCATTGA
>JACCDP010724838.1_pt1 | contig 10879 bp, 9 predicted proteins | sample 7445841 | NCBI WGS metagenome assembly JACCDP01 (sample SAMN15323441, study PRJNA562643) | freshwater metagenome | isolation source: river surface water | place: USA:Blue River Watershed | collected 2017-08-17
GCATTCGTAGGTTTATCAAGAAACACAAAATTATCAGAAAACGTTCAAAAATTAGATAAATATAACCGCTTAATGTTGGATATATTAAGGGAGAAATAATGTCTTACATCACACCAGAAATTGAGTCGCAAGATCCCGGCTCAAATTATAATTTTAGATATAAAGCAGCTTTAAATAATACTGGGCCATATATGGTTTCTGGTATTCCATATGTTACAGGCAATCTAACAGTTCCATCAGGAAATACGGTTGCTCCTTTAGAAATCACATTTCCTTCAGTTACTCAAAGAATCCATATTCATAATAATAGTGCAAGTTACAGAATTAAAGTTGGTTTTAGTGCTGCTGGAGTTAAAGGTACAAACTATTGGTTGGTAGAAAATCATGGAACTAATGGAAAAAATACAGATTATATTGAATTAAGAGTAAAAACAGATAAAATTTTTCTTATTAGCGATGATGCTACACATGATTCAACTGGAATTTATATTGCAGCAGAACTAACAGGAATTACTGATTACGCTCTAACCACAGCATATTCTGGATCTGCTGGCATTGGATAAAAAATGACAAAAGAACAATTGAGAGAAATGCTTAAACCTTTAATCAAAGAGTGTGTAAAAGAATTAATATTTGAAGAAAAAGGTATTCTTTCACATATCATTAAAGAAACTTTGCAAGCATCACCAGCTGTAAAAGTGGTAACAGAAAATAAGATTTCAAGCAAAACAGATACAAGAAGTTTAATTGAAAATTTTCATAATGGTATTAAGCAAGGTGGAGTATTTGCAGATCCAAAAAGTTTTACTCCAAAGCAAAATTTTCAAACACCAGATATTTTAAAGAAGATTAATGTTGGTGGTTTAAATCCATTTGAAGGCACGGAACCACTAGAAGATTAAGCCTATAAGGCAGAAAGAAGTTAAAATTATGTCAAGACCAACAAACCTAGAAGTCAAGTTACCAGAAGGCGTAAAACCATCAGTAGAAGCAAATGATCTTATTATTCGTAAATTTCTAAAGGCTTGCAGCAAAGAAAACATTCTTAAAGAAATGTATGATAAAAGCCTAATGTGCAAGCGTTATGAAAAACCATCTACTGTTGAAAGAGCCAGAAAACTAAAATATGAAAAAAATATGCGTGAGAATGAAGAAAAACTCAAGCAACACCTTGATTATCTAGAAAACAATAAGAAAAGAACAAACAGATAAAACTAATTATTTATTAGCGAATAAAGTAGGAGTTTAAAAATATGAGCAGTTCACTACTGGAACAAGCAATTGTTGATGCAAATAATTTAAGACAAATCGCTCTTAAACATGCACAACAGTCATTGCTTGAAAAACAATCAGAGGATGTTAAAAAAGCTGTTAACACCATTCTTGAACAAGAAACACCAGAAGTTGCAGCACCTTCAATGGATTCATTTGCGCCTCCACCAATGGACGCAATGAAACCTGTAGCAGACCAAACAACACCTTTGGACGTTCCAGATGAAGATGCTGATACTTCACTTATCACAAGTCCAGAACAAGAAGCAGAAGTTGCAAAAGAAGTAACAAAAAGTAAAACTTTTGAAAAAATTCCATTGGCTCACAAAGCCATCAGAGGACAAAAAGTTAAAATCAACTTTGATAAATTAGAAGAATCATTAAAGTATGAAGATAAACTTATTGATCCTGCAAAACTTAAGGCAGCTGCTAAAGATCAAAACATCGCTCCATTCAAAGAAGAAGATATGATGGACGAAGAGGAAGAGAGCCTAGAAGAAATTATGGATTTAGATAGCGACTACCTAACCTCTAACGAGGGAGATCAACTAGAAGAAATTAGTGGAATTGATGGCGCACCCTATATTGAGGATGGTGGGCCTATGCAGACCACAGATTCTCTAGACTACATTGGTGAGATGGACAAGTATCGTCTAGACGCTGAAAGTTTGGCTAATAAGGGTATTTCATCAATGGAGGAAACTGACTTGGGTATGGATCAAATTGCTTTAGATGTAATGGATGAAATGGATTACGATGAAGATGGAGTAGGTGATACAGAACAAGGAATGGATGCTTTTGAAGAAGGTGTCGAATTTAATGAAGAATATTTAGAAGAACAATTAAATCTAGATATGGACATTTCTTTACAAGGACATCTAGGTTTCAATCCAATTCACTATAAAGAGCAACAAAACATCATCGCAGCATTAGAAGCAGCAAAGAAAAATTCTGAAAACAAAGCCAAAAAAGCCTCTAAAAAGAATGAAGAATTGAAAGAAAGCATCAAAGAATTACAAGATGCACTACAAGTTTTAACAGAGTCTTATACAGAACTTAAGAGAAAAAATGAGAATCTATCAAAAGAAAATAGAAAAATGAAAGATAATTTAGATAATTCTCAAAAAAACAACACAGAATTGTACGAATCTTTATCACAAATGGTAGTTTCCAATTCAAAGCTACTATATATTAATAAAGTATTAGGAAATGCCTCTTTAAATGAGCGACAAAAGCAGAGTCTTGTCGAAACCATTTCCAAAGCTGATACAGCAGAAAAAGCAAAGACAATCTATGAAACTCTTCAAAGCGGAACGCAGAGTGCTGTAAGAAAAACACCAGAATCGTTGAGCGAAGCAATCAATAGAGCATCTAACGCTTATCTGAACAAATCATCAACAAACGAATCCCAAAACCCTGTTGTTGATAGATTACAAATTTTAGCAGGGATTAAAAAAAGATAACTCATTTAGGAGAAATTAAATGTTACTAGAAAAACTTACAGAAGGTGTAGTAATTAAGAACATGCAAAAAGAAGTAACTCCACTAATCACAAAATGGAGCAAAATTGGTCTTCTAGAAGGTCTAAAAGACGACAATGCTCGTTCAAACATGGCTCGTTTACTAGAAAACCAAGCCAAAGAACTACTCCGTGAATCATCTGGTGCCAACGCTCTAGGCACAGGCGATATCCAAGGATTTGCTGCCGTAGCTTTCCCTCTAGTTCGCAGAGTGTTCGGTTCACTAATCGCCAATGAATTAGTATCAGTACAACCCATGAGCCTACCAAGCGGTATGATTTTCTTCATGGATTTCATTCGTAACAACGCAATCGGTATGGCTAGCGGTTCAGCCGTATTTGAAGCTTCAGAATCAATCTATGGTGGTGGACGCAAAGGTGCTGAAATTACAAAAGGTATCATCCTAACTGGTTCAGCTGCTGAAAAAGGTCTATACAACATTGCTCACGGCTATCACAAAGCTCGTAGACACGCAGTATTTGCAGCAGGTTCAACCACAACTCTAGTTGTTGTATCTGGTGGTGTTATCTCCGCTGGTACAGCTGCTTCTGAACCTCAAGCAAAATTAGTTCGTTTTGATCCAGATATTCTGCAATCAGCTAGCAAATATGTAGTTGTTGATGTAAAATTAGATGCTGCTGCTGTTGGTTTTGATGGTCTTGTTAACGAACAAAACGTATTTGCTGCCTCTTTAGCATATGTAACTCAATCTACTTCTGCTGGTGATGGTGGAAGCGCAGTACACGCTACTCACGCAGCTAGTGCTGCATTGGGAGCCGAAGCTTCAGAACCCTCCCCAGTAACAAATGGTGGTCTACAATTAGTAAGAAGACTATCAACATATAATAAAGATACAAAGAGACTACGTTTGGTAATTGAAGATACAAATTCAAAAATAAGCAACACCAATCCTTCTTCAGAAGCTGCTTTATCAACAAGCCTATCTGGCGATCTATATTTAGCTCTTTCACTACCAGTAATTGATGGTGTAACTGCTCCAACAGGTGATTTACTACAACCCGGCACAGCTCTAGGTATTCTAAAGAACACTTCAGAACTAGAAGGTACTGATAGCACCAAGATGCCAGAACTACGCATTTTCGTAAACAGCATGATGATTTCAACAGAAGCTCGCAAGCTACGCGCTTCATGGACTCCAGAACTATCACAAGATCTCAATGCATATCACAACATTGATGCCGAAGTAGAACTAACCAATCTATTGTCAGAACAAATCTCACAAGAAATTGATCAAATGTTGCTAAACGATCTAGTCAAGGGTGCAACTGCTGGTACATACTACTGGTCACGTCGCCCCGGCAAGTTCGTAAATCGTGCAACTGGTTCAGATATTGGTTATAATTTGCCCGGAGCTTCTGGAAATGATGGTTATGCTGCTCCTCCAGATTTCACAGGTAACGTTTCAATGTGGTACGAAACCCTCATTGAAACAATCAATGACGTATCAGCCCAAATTATGCGTAAGACTTTGAGAGGAGGTGCTACATTCCTCGTTACTTCACCAGAAGTTGCCAACATCCTAGAATTTACTGCTGGTTTCAGAGCTTCTGCAACCCACAGCGAAGAAAAAGGTTCAGTCGGTGTTGTCAATGTCGGTAGCATCAGCAAGAAATTTGACGTAATGGTTTCAACCTACTTCCCACGCAACGTAATCCTAGTTGGTCGTAAGGGCAGCGGATTCCTAGAGAGCGGCTATGTATATTCACCATACGTTCCTCTACAGATGACTCCTACCGTATTCGATCCAGATAACTTCACACCACGCAAGGCTGTAATGACCCGTTTTGGTCGCAAGATGGTTCGTCCAGACATGTATGGTCTAGTTATCGTACAAGATCTACTAGGCTAATCTCTAGTTAAAAAATGATTAAAAAAGCCCCTGCTAGGAAACTAGTGGGGGTTTTCTTTTTGTTTTAACTATTTAAGTGATAGGAGAGAAAAAGATGATTAAAATTAAAGTAAAATCAGATACACCAAAAAAGAATCTGATCAATGAAATAGACGTTAATACTCCACAATATCAAGAAACATATAAATTAACAGCAGAAGAAAAAACTGCACTAAATTTAATCTTTGATAACAAGAAGCGTGTTGTATTAAAAGCAGATTTAAAACCACCTTCTTTGATAGATTCTGTTGATTCAAATGCAGAAATTGCAGATTATATTATCGATAACTCCTATGATTCTTTAAAAAACTATAGCAAGATGGATGAACCTCCAAGAAATGAAATAGAACGTCAAAGAAAAGAAAAATATAAACAAGATGGTGTAGCTAGACTTGTTCAAAAAGTTATTTTTGATATAACTTCCAATATAAGAGAAGAAACTAAAAATAAAAAACTAAAAGATCCTAACGCTAGAGATTTGACAGAACAAGAAGAAGAAAGATTGGTAAAAGATGCTGTTGTCGATTCATTTAGACAAGCTCTTGAATCAAGCATTTATCATTTTTTAAATGATGTTAAAATCGATTTAGGAACAAGAAGAGTATCTGGAAGAAATGATATTCAGAATCCTAAAAGTCCAACAGGAATGTCACCTCCCAAAAGCATTGGATTAGATCTCTTTATGGACATGCATGAAGCTGCTGTAAAAGAAATGGAAAGCTATTATGACTCTATTTCAGCAGATGTTCCACGCGCTATGGATATCACAGACATAATAAGGTATCGTGAAGATAAAGGTTTACCACCACTTCCAGAAAAATCACAAGCTTTTATTGATGTTTATAAAAGAATATCCAATGAAGATGTTAGAAGTTATCAAGTGAATCAACTTTTATCTCATGGAGCAAGAGACAGATTCTTAACTAAAAATATTACAATTAAGTATTCTGAATTTGTTAATTTAGCTTATTCTCTAATAAAAAGATTTGGATACGATAGAATGACAAATAAAGTATCTAAAAATATGACACTTGTATTAACAAGAATTCCACTTGAAATTGTAAGAATGAGTGATTTGCCACAACTTCATTCATGTCACATGGTTGGTGGAATGTATGCCTCATGTGCGACACAAGAAGCAAAATCTGCTGGTGGGGCTGTTGGTTTCCTATTTCCTCAATCTTATAACGAAGCTAAAATTAAAAGATTGGAAACAAATGAAAGAGAATTCATTATAGATTTAGAAAGAAATATCAAAGGCTCTAATCCTCTTACAAGAATTAGAATGAGAACTTTTTTAATTACATACGGCAACACATCGATGTATCTTACAATTCCTTCTCTTAAAATGTATGGTAAACCATATAGAGAATTGTATGCAGTATTAAAAAATTATCTTTTTACTAAACAGTCATCAATTATTTCAAAATTAAAAAGCATTTCGGATAGATATCTAGAGGTTAAGCTTTTAGGTGGTGGTTATTATCAAGGATCTATGGAAGAAGAATTGAATATGTTTTTAGGATTTAAGTTGACATTTGATACTTCAAGAGAATATTCAGATGTGTTTAAACCAGATCTTCCAGATTACAAAATAACTGCTAACAATTATTTAGATATGATAAAGAAAATTGCTAGAAAAACTTCTCTATACAGTATGTTAGATGATACAACAGTTAACGTTGATTTTTCATATGACACAGACAGTACGGGATTCTACACAGGTGCATCAAAGCCAGATACAAATATTGATTATCAGCCAGTTATAGAAGTTATTTATGAATTAGATTTAAAAACAGTTAAAGAAGAACTTGCTAGCAACTATTCAATGTTTTTAAACATTAGAGATCCTGCCGCTGTTATTGATTATTTTTCAAAAATCGTCATTAATGATTATTTTGAACAACCACCAAATGTAAGCGTAGATATTGTTGATTCTGATGTTGATGATAACTATAAATTTGCAGCAACCTACGATAAAGAAGATCCACAATATGCATATTATGAAATTTATAATTCAATCAATGATATTGAGAGTTATTATAAAGAATTAATAGATCCAAGTAATTATCCTCAATTAACTGCTCTAATTGAACAACAATTTCAAGACGAAAGAGAATTATCAGAAATTAAAAACTATTTTAAGAAATATATGAGAGGAATCTAATGATTAAGATTCAATTAAAAAAACCTCAATTTATCAAAGAAGTTTTAGAAACAGATCCACATTATTATGAAACAGCTAAACTTACATTTAGCAACAAAACAGAACTTGAAGGATTATTTCAAGGTAAACAACGCATAGTATTTGAAACAGACTTAACAATTCCTACAATAATTGACTCTAAAACAGATGGTTTAGAAATGAGCAACGATATTGTTATTTCAAGCATGAAAACGTTGATGACTTATACAAATTTAGATGAAAATAATCCAGCTTTAAGTTTGATTGATAAAGAAAAAATATTAAGATTAAAGCAGGATGAAATTGTTTTATTGATTGGTGATCTTTTAAAACGTGTACAAAACTCATCTGCAATACCACTAGAAGACAAAGAAGAAGCAAAAGTTGATACAATAAGCTCAACACTCAAAGCTGTTTTTCAAAAATACATTAATTTAGGTTTGGAAATAGATTTTCAAAAGAAAATTATTAAAAACAAAAAACCAATTCCAAATCCCAAAAGCCCAACAGGCTATTCGTCCCCAACATACAACATAGAAAATTTTATAAATTTACATGCAGCTGCTTCCATAGAGATGACGGAAGAGGCAAGAAGATTAAAAAATGAATTAAGCACGAACCGTGCAGGAAGCGTTGCCATCTATAGGGACTCAAAGGGTCTAGAGGCATTCACACCAACGGCTCAAAAGGTTATTGAAATTATATTTAAATTAAAAGGTCAAGATCCTAAATATAGCGTTTCAACAATCAGAAGAGCGGGATTTGATGTTATATTGCTTGAATCACTATTCTATTCTCCATATGGAGTTAGTGCTTATTTAGATGTATCTCAAGCTGTTCGTATTATGAAATTAATGATGGATAAGTTTGGATACGAAAGAACTTCTAAAAAGCGAGCCAACAATTCAACAATCATAATCACTCGCGTTCCAATTGAAGTCGCCAGAATGAGTGATTTTCCTCAATTAAAATCTTGTCATTCTGTTGGAGATTCTTGGTCTTCATGTGCCACACAAGAAGGTATTTCAAAAGGCGGTGCAGTTGCATATATGATTGCTGGAACTGTAGATGAAAAAGAAAAAGATCGCATAGAGTATACAGACGAAGAAATTTTTAAAGATTCTCAAAGAAGCCAAGGTGGCTATAATCCAATTTCTAGATTAAGAATTAGAACTATAAGGCTTCATTTTTCAAATTATTATTCTAATACACCACCAATCACACTTTCAATTCCATCTGGAAAAATGTATGGGAGAACCTTTAAAGCATTTGAAGAAAATTTAAGTTCATACTTGCAACAACTTCAAAAACCAATAATAGAACAAGTCGTCAGAATGTTAGAAGCTGGTGAAAAAATAAAAGAGTTTGAGGTATTTGGTGGAGGATATTACGAAGGAGATGAAAGAAAGGATTTGATTTCATTCATTCAATATGATGAAAATAAATTAATTCATATTGATAGATTTAGAAGTGAATATCCGGCCATGTCTCCAGCAGAACCTATTGATTTGCCGCTTGTTAAAAGAGAATATGAAAAAGAGTTAAACTATGTTATTGGTCTTTTAGTTCCTTCTTCGTTGCGTAATAATTTAACTTTCTATATTACAGTAGATAGTGATCAAAAAGTAGGTTATCGTAGCGGTAAATCTACTCCAGATCCAGCACCAGATCACAAATTTGTTGCCAATATCAAATACACAATTGATTTAATGGATTTAGAAATATATTTAAAGAACAAAATTTCTAGAGAGATTGGTATAGACAAAGCGTTTATAAGAAACGTACTTTATCACTATAAAGGTGATAATAATTCATGGAGATCTGATTTAAAATATGATGATGATGGTTCATCACCAAAATACACATATGAGCAGCAGTTGACATATAAAAAAGCATTAGATGCAGTAGGTGATATGGAAATAGCAGTTAAAACACTATCAACCGCATTAAAAGAAATGACTGATTTATCAAATTATGAAGATTATATTGAACAACTGAAAGAAGGAACGATATACGAAAGGTTGAAAAAAAGATACAAATTTTAAAAACAACCAACTCAAAACCCTTGCTAGAAAAAATTAGCAAGGGTTTTGTGTATAGGTATGTAATGTAAACTAATTACAGAAGATATAAATAATAAAGTGGAGAATATAATGTCATATCCAATTCTAGAGCCTGTTTCAAAAATGAGTAAAGTCATTCTCCCATCAACAGGTACAATATCAAATGTAGTTGCTAGCAATTTGCCATTTGGAATTTATGTAAATTCAGATTATTGGCAAGATCCAGACGCAATTACAGCTTATAAAAGTGGTTCAATTGAGCAGGTAGCATATACATATAAAAAATTAGGTGGAGACGTATTAGATCTAGAAATTACAGAAAATCAAGTACATTCTGCCTTTGAAGAAGCAACACTTGAATATAGCTATATGATTAACTCTCATCAAGCTAGAAACTTGTTTCCATTTGTTTTAGGACAAACTACAGGTACATTTGATCAAGCTGGACAATTAACAAGCGATTCAGCAGTTGCAAGCGATACAAATCCAGAACTTAAATTTCCTAATATGAATATGACTTATATTCGTCAAATATCTTTAGGAAGTTCTACATCAGCTGGACACGGCGGTTCTCAACCAATATTTTCAGCATCATTTGCAACCCAAACAGATGAACAAGATTATGATTTGCAAGAGGCTGCACAGTCAGTTTTAACTGGATCATATGAAAGTTTGGCAGATAGAAGAATTGTTATTACAAGAGTATTTTATAAGACAATCGGTGCCATGTGGTTCTTCTATGGATACTTTGGTGGTCTTAACGTAGTAGGTAACTTGCACACTTATGGTCAATATGCAGACGATAGCACATTTGAAATTGTCCCAACTTGGCAGAACAAAATGCAAGCAATGATGTATGAAGACGCAATTAAGACCAGACTTTCGGATTATTCATTCCAAATTTATAACAATAAATTGAGAATCTTCCCACAATCCAGAGATGGTTTTCCAGAAAAATTATGGTTTGAATTCTTTGTTCCTTTGGATGCATGGGAAGAAGATCCTTCAAGAGAAGGTTTGAGAAATCCAACATCTGGTATCAACAATATGAATCAAATTCCATTGCAAAATCTACCATTTAACAAGATCAACGCTGTGGGTAAACAATGGATTCGTAGATACGCATTGGCATTGGCAAAAGAAATGTTAGGTCGTGTTCGCAGCAAGTTTGCTACAATTCCAATTCCCGGTGAATCTGTAACATTAGACGGTGATAAATTGCTATCAGAAGGCAAAGAAGAACAAAAGAATCTAAAAGATGAACTAAAAGCTTTGTTGGATGAAATGCTCTATATCAAAGCTGGTGAGAATTCAGCAAAGATGCTTGAAGATGCTCAAAAAGCCAATACCTTCGTTCCATCGTATATATTTGTGGGTTAAGGAGATAATCAATGTCTGATGATAACAAATGGGAAAGGCCGGAAGCCCCTCCACCACAATTGTTTTTAGGTCAAAAAGAACGAGATTTAGTCAAACAAGTTAATGATGAATTGGTAGAAAGAGTCATTGGACAGCTAGTTATTTATTATCCAATCAGTATAGAACATACCAATTTTCATCCATTGTATGGAGAATCTTTAAAAAAATCCTTCCTTGCACCAGTAAGAGTATATTGTTTGGTAGATTGGGAAGGAACAGAAGTTACGGCAAACAATTTTGGTATTGATAAGAGAACCAAAATCAAAGTCCATTTTCATAAAAGAAGATTAACAGAAGATCAAGACTTGTTCGTGAGAGAAGGTGATTTTGTTCTTTATGATAATACATATTTTGAAATAACAAAATTACTTGAACCAAAAAGATTATTTGGAGATCCAAATTATAAAATGGAAATAGTTGCAGAGTGTGTTAAGGCAAGAAAAGGCACTTTTGATGCTTCTTAACACTATTTATAGTTAGTCAATCAATGCTCTTTAAGGAGAAATAAAAA
>JACCDP010028679.1_pt1 | contig 10875 bp, 7 predicted proteins | sample 7445841 | NCBI WGS metagenome assembly JACCDP01 (sample SAMN15323441, study PRJNA562643) | freshwater metagenome | isolation source: river surface water | place: USA:Blue River Watershed | collected 2017-08-17
CACGTTATGGACACCAAGCTATTTTGTAAGCACTGCTGGAAATATTTGTACAGAACCGGTTAAGAAATATATTGAGCAGCAACGCGATTAATGTCAATGCAGGATAAATCCTGCAACTAGCCTTCATCCCTTGTCCAAAGCACAGATGTAGCTGACTTAGGAAGCTACATCTTCAAGGGTTTTCGGCATTTCCCTTATAAGTTTAATACTAGACCCTAAATATGAAAATTCACGAATTTATACAGTAAATTTCATCTTTTGTGAGGTACACCATTAGCGGGCAAGATGCCCGCACCACAAGAGTTTTATCATTAATATCTATACTCGATAATACTGAGAAGTGCTGTAGGTCACTAATTAACCATCAGTTATCCTGTTCTTATTCATCAGGATATTAAATCACGGGATCGCTTGCACAATTATTCACAATTTGTTACAAAAGTATAAATAACTTCCAGAGACTAAAACGTAATGTTCGGCGGACTTACTGGTTTAACAGACACCAAAAGCACCGATTGGGGAGAGCGAATGCTCAACACAGTCGCCAGCCAAACGATTCGCCACTTGTTTAGCAAGAGCGAGTCAGTAGAAGTCTTTGTGCGCTGCTACCCCTCCAGCAAACTGTTGCAAGGCAGCATTGATAGCTTTCAAATGAAAGGTTGTGGTTTAGTAATTCGTAAAGACTTCGCAGTTGAAGAAATGTCTTTTGAAACTGATGCAGTAGCCATTGACTTCGGCTCGGTTTTAAGTGGCAAACTTACCCTCAAACAACCCACCCAAGCTGTAGCACAGGTGATTTTATCAGAAGTAGGCATTAATCGTGCTTTTGAAGCAGAACTGGTCAAAAAGCGCTTGTTAAACCTTTCTGAACCCACTTTGATCGCCATATCTGGTGGTGAACCAGTGTCTTTTACTGAAGTTAATATCAAGCTATTACCTGGAAATCGCTTGCATCTGGTCGCTACAGCCGATTTAAATAATGGCGAACTCATACCCCTTAGCATGACCATTGGTATCGGAATTGAAAGAAGAAGGCGAGTTTCCTTTAAAGAACCGAAACTTGAACTTGAGGGAGTTCCAGAAGCACAACGGCAAATTTCCCAGACTTTAAGTTTAGCCTTGGTAGAAATTCTGGATAATATGGTTGATTTAGATCGCTTTGATTTAGACGGGGTAAAAATGCGACTAAATCGTTTAGAAACAGAGGGTGAAAGATTAATTTTTAGCGGTTATGCAGAAATAGAAAGAATTCCTCAGAGTTCTTAAAATTGAAACAAGATGAAATTAATGCCGCCTAGTGAACTCTGGGCGGCATTTTAATTGTCAGTTGTCAGTTGTCAGTAGGAAACATCTTCTCCTCTGCTCCCCTGCTCCCTACCTCTTACCTTCCCACTCCCACATATTGGAATCCAGCTTTGATTAAGGTTTGGGGATCAAGGAAGTTACGGCCATCTATCATGACCGGGTGGAGCATCAATTTTGCCATTTTGCCATAGTCCAAAGTGCTGAACTGTTGCCATTCGGTTACAAGTACCAGGGCATCACAACCATCAGCGAGTCTTTCGGCATCGGTTTCTACTAATACCCCAGAAAGACCGTGACGCATCCCTGTTTGGGAAATGATGGGATCATAAGCTTTGACTTTAGCTCCCAGACGGTTAAGTTGTTCAATCAATATAAGTGCGGGTGCGTCCCGTAAGTCATCGGTATCTGGTTTAAAGGTTAAACCGAGCAGTCCGACTGTTTTTCCTTTAAGGATTTTTAAAGCCTTTTGGAGTTTTTCTAAGGCGATTAGACGTTGGCGTTCATTGACGGTGACAGCAGCTTTCATCAGTTGGGCTTCATAGCCATAATCATCTGCGGTGTGAATGAGGGCAGAAACGTCTTTGGGGAAGCATGAACCACCCCAACCGATGCCAGCTTGTAAGAACTTGCTGCCAATGCGGGAATCTAAACCGATGCCTTTTGCAACTTGGGTAACATCTGCACCAACGCGATCGCATATATTGGCAACTTCGTTAATAAAACTAATCTTGGTGGCTAAAAAAGCATTAGCGGCATATTTGATCATTTCGGCAGAACTTAAATCTGTCACCAATACTGGCACGTTCGGCAAGGATTTATCAGCCGCAAATTTCCGTTCTACAATGGGCGCGTAAAGTTCTTTCATCATGCCGATGGCTTGTTGACTATTGCCACCTAAGACGATGCGATCAGGGTTAAAGGTATCATAGACGGCTGAACCTTCCCGTAAAAACTCTGGATTACTGACTACATCAAATTGGGTAGCCAGTTCCGATAATTGATCATTGGTGGCGGTATCACCGATGGCCAAGCTTTTTTGACGCTCCGCAATCCCATCTAACACGATCATTCTTACCCAGTCCCCCGAACCAATGGGAACGGTAGATTTATTGACAATCACCTTATAACCACCATTGAGATTTTCCCCAATTCCTCTAGCTACGGCTTCTACATATCGGGTATCGCTTTCACCGTTGGGTAAGGGAGGAGTACCGACGGCAATAAATAGAATTTCCCCATGGGTAACACCAGCACCCAAATCACTAGAAAATTGAATATTGCCACTGCTAATGGCAGACTGTATAATTTCCGAGAGTCCTGGCTCGAAAATGGGCGATTGCCCAGACTTCATTAATTTTACTTTGTCTTCGTTGTTATCTATGCAAATTACATTATGGCCGATGTGAGCTAAACAAGCACCTGTTACTAAACCAACATAACCAGTACCAATTACACAAACACGCATTTTTCAAGCCCTCGTTTTTAAATTTCTCAGTTGTCAGTTCTCAATTAATGATTGGTGATCGTCTGAGTTAGGGATAATTCTAGACCGTTATTTTTTTAGTCGTTGACGGAAATCTTCGATCATTAGTTTTAAACCATCTTGCAGAGGAATGGTAGGTTGCCAATTTAACAAAGTCTTGGCTTTAGTAATGTCGGGACGACGGCGGCGGGGATCATCCGCAGGTAAGGGTTCAAACTTAATTTTGGCATCTGGATTAACTAGGGTTTGTACTGCCTGAGCTAGTTCTAAAATGGTATATTCATCAGGATTACCGAGATTTATTGGACCTGTATGTTCTCCATTCATCAATCGTATTAGTCCTTCTACTAGGTCGGCAACATAGCAGAAACTGCGTGTTTGTTGACCTTCTCCATAAACGGTTAAGGGAATACCTTGTAATGCTTGCGCCACAAAATTACTGACTACGCGACCATCATTTTCTAGCATTCTTGGCCCGTAGGTGTTGAATATTCTGGCGACTCTAATTTCAACATTATTTTCTCTGTAATAGTCAAATGCTAAGGTTTCGGCAATTCTTTTACCTTCGTCATAACATGACCGGATGCCAATGGGATTAACGCTACCCCGATATTCCTCAACTTGGGGATGAACTTCTGGGTCTCCGTAGACTTCACTGGTGGAAGCTAATAAAAATCTGGCTTTAACTCGTTTGGACAAACCTAACATATTGAGGGTGCCAATAACGTTAGTTTTAACTGTTTTAATCGGGTTGTACTGGTAATGGATTGGAGAAGCAGGACAAGCTAAATGATAAATTTGATCTACTTCTAAGCGAATCGGTTCGGTGATATCGTGACGAATCAATTCAAAGTGAGGATTATCTAACCATTGCAGTAGATTGTGTTTATTACCTGTATAGAAATTATCTAGGCAGATAACCTCATGACCTTCCTTCATTAATCTGTCAATGAGATGAGAACCGATAAACCCAGCACCACCTGTCACTAAAATTCTCATATTTTTCCTTTTACTAACATCTACTGGCAACATCAATATCATGATCATGCTGTTTTATATTAACCATCTTGGCAAGTAAAACATAGTAGGAGTCACTAAGTCATGAAGGAAAAAAATATCAGGTTTGTGGAGCGATCGCACAATGTGATGAATTAAAGCTATGAATCTATACCTATTCTGCCAGCATTGCTAGTAACTGTGCCTCACTCAATTGATTAATGCCCAAACTCTGGGCTTTCTCTAATTTAGAACCGGCATCTGCACCAACAACTAAAAACTCTGTTTTTTTACTGACAGAATCAGTAACTTTACCACCTGCTTTTTGAATTAGGGCTTTGGCTTCATCTCGTTTTAAGGTGGGTAATGTACCAGTGATAACAAAGGTTTTACCCACAAATTTTGAATTAATTTGGCCTACATCTGTGTTTTCTGGGGCGTTTGCTAGTTGTAAACCTATGGTTTGCAGTCGGGAAATGAGGGTTTGATTGGCTGGGGTTCGCAACCATTGGTAAACTGATTGGGCAATTTCTCCACCAATACCATAAACGCCTTCTATATCTGATTGTCTGGCGGTGGTTAATTGTTCTACAGTGGTAAACTTTTCTGTGAGTAATTGGGCGTTGACGCTACCTGCGTGACGAATACCTAAACCATATAATACTCTAGCCCAGGGTTGGGTTTTGGATTGGGCGATCGCATTGACTAATTTTTCCGCTGATTTCTGGCCCATGCGTTCTAATGTACATAGTTTATCTGCTGTTAATTCATATAAATCAGCTACAGAATGTACTAATCCTTTATCTACTAATTGATGTACTAACTTTTCCCCCACACCTTTAATATCCAAGGCATCACGACTAACCCAATGTTCTATTTCTCCTTTGAGAATAGCGGCACAGGAAGCATTTACACATCTAGTTACCGCTTCTCCCGTTTCCCTCACCACCTGTTGACCACAAACGGGACAATGGGAAGGCATGATAAAGGGTTGGGTATCAAGGGGACGGAGTTCTTTAATTACCCGGACGACTTCGGGAATAATTTCCCCAGCTTTGCGAACAATGACCGTATCACCAATGCGGATGTCTAATTGTTCGATGCGATCGCTATTGTGTAAGGTAGCACGGGAAACGGTTGTACCTGCTAATTGTACGGGCAGCATTTCCGCCAGGGGAGTTAATGCCCCGGTTCTGCCGACATTGACTGTAATTTTTTCTACACGGGTGGGGGCTTCTTCGGCTGGATATTTGAGTGCGATCGCCCACCGAGGAAACTTCTGTGTAAACCCTAATTGTTCTTGTAGCTTAAAGGTATTTAATTTAACTACTACTCCATCCGTCATATAGGGAGAATTTAACCGTTCTGTATCCCAATATTGGTAATATTCGGCAACTTCAGCGATAGAATGACAGAGTTTATGGTTAGTATCAACTCTAAAACCCAACCTTTGCAATAATTCTAACGCTTCCCATTGGGTATTAGCAATACTAGAATCATCTAAACCCGTAATGTGCAAAGTATAAGCAAAAAAATCTAACTGACGCTGTACCACAATGCGGGAGTCTAATTGTCTGAGTGTACCCGCAACGGCATTACGAGGATTAGCAAATACTTGTTCACCTGCTTTTTGTCTTTTCTCGTTTATTTCCTTAAAGACCTGTAAAGGCAAAAATACCTCTCCCCGTACTTCCACCTTGGCAATATTTTCTAAACCGTCAAAATTCAAACGCAGAGGAATTGAGCGAATAGTTCGCACATTTTGGGTAATATCTTCACCCATCACCCCATCTCCTCTGGTTGCACCTCTTACTAAAACGCCATCTTCATAAGTTAAAGCTAAAGCTGCGCCATCTATTTTCAACTCAGAAACATATTCTATTTCCCCGGTATCATACTGAGTTGGTGAGTGTCGCCGCCAACGTTGATCCCAACTTTGCAATTCTTCAATATTAAAGGCATTTTCCAGGCTGTAGAGGGGAATATTATGACGGACTGAGGTAAAATGGGTAGCAGGACGTTCACCAACGCGCTGAGTTGGACTATCAGGAGTAATAAGTTGGGGATATTTGATTTCTAATTCTTGCAGTTCTCGATACAACCGATCATAAACTGTATCTTCCATAATTGGCGCATCTAGAACATAATAAGCATAGCCAGCTTGTTGTAACAATCGCCGTAATTCTTCTATACGTTTAGTTTCAGTTGGGATCATCAGACTCATAAAAAAATATCTTAGATCAGAATTAAGTTGTACTGCATTTAATTTGTATAATTCTAGCGGGTAAACTGGCGGGAATACAAGATTTATCTATTATCTAGAACTCATATTTGATTTTTGAAAAAAATAGGTATTGTAGGGTGTGGTTCGGCAAGCCTGACGCATCCTACGAATATTTTCATAAATCAAATATTATTCCTATATGAGAACGTAGGTATAAGGAAGGGAAAAATATAAGAATTGAGGTATGTTAATTCAGATCCCTGACTGCTTTTATTTATTGTGGCCATAAATTATAAATTGATCTCAGAAGTCGGAGATTTAGGTACAAGCACAGGAAAAATTAACCCCGTTCCCATAGGTTTTTCCTTGGTCATGTTAATTAAGGATTACAGTATTCACATAAACTTGGATCAGCAAATTGTTTACCATCGGGAAATAATTTTCGTTGCTGAAAACCACATTTTTCACATTTATAAACCACTGCTAAAGTTAGTAAACTGGGGTGAGAACACATTTCACATGGTAAACCTGGTATTTTATTAGTGATAGTAAATCCTAATGTGGAACATTGGGGACATTGACTATTAATTTTTTGCACTAAATCTTGAGTAGCTAGGGCGATATTTTTCATCCGCGTGGGATTATAAAGCGCTCGCATATCTGTTTCTATATGTAATTTACCATTGGGGGAATTATTTAAAGCAAATTTTACAGATTCTGCTAATTTTTGATTGGTATTAATACCTTTAATTATTTCTATTTCATCTTGATCATTTTTATCAAACCAAACCACTAAACCATGTTCAGGAAATCCGCTTTTATTAGCAAATTCTTCAGCTGCTGATAAACTATTGATCACTTGATGATTAAAGTTAGTTTCTGTAGAAAATACTTCACCAACAATTTCTAAATCAAGTTCTTGATCTAAAAAAACAATAATTTCTCGATTAGCATAAATAAACGGAAAACTCGGATGAGGGGCAAAACCACCTTCACTTGCAATGGCCATAGTTTCTCCTGTCATTGCTAATGCTTTTTGGGCTTTTAATTTCGCCGTAGCAATTTGGGTATCTGGGCGTTTTATTTCTCTGGTAAAAGTTCCAAAAATATCACTATTAAAGTTTTCAGGAACTATGACATTAATTCCCAAATTTTCCTCTAGAATAGGTGCAATTACTTTTTCTTTATGGTGCATTGTTGCTATTACAGCCACACGATTATGAAATAATTGCTTTATCATTGTAGTTAATAGCCCCTGCTCATTGAATAAACTATATAACCATTCCCATTCAAGTGAGGTACAAGCAGTAATAATTGTAGCTTGCTTCCTAAAGGGTACGCAGATGGACGCAGATAAATGCAGATAATTTTGTACTTTATTAGGCTGGTAAACGCTATAATAATCCTACTATTAAAAGTATACTGTGGACAATGGCCATCCTACAGTTATTTCCAAAATCCATTGTTTTTAGTGCAAAATTTTAGATTGCTAGTTTTAAAGTCATGTAAAATTAGATCAAGCTTGTGAAAACAGATACCATATTCTATCAACTTTTCCAGACTTTACCGAGTATCCTGTTTGAATTACTTGGTAAACCTGCCACGGAAGCGGAAGTATATCAATTTACTTCTGTAGAAATTAAAGAACTAGCATTTCGCTTTGATGGTTTATTTATACCTGATTCAGACAGACCTGAACAACCGATTTACTTTGTAGAAGTTCAATTTCAACCGAAAGCGGATTTTTACTGGCGGTTATTTACCGAAATCTTTGTTTATCTGAATCAGTATCAACCCAAGAATGACTTTCACGCAGTAGCGATTTTTGCTAAACGTAGTTTAGATCCCGGTATACCAATGCAGTATCGGGGTTTGCTAATGAGTCAGCAAGTCACGTTTATTTATTTGGATGAGTTGGAGGTAACAACCGATAATTCCATAGGGCTGGGAATGGTACAGCTAGTAGTGGAAAAACAGGAAACTGCAATTGATCATACCAAGCAATTAATCCAAAAATCTCGACAACAATTGGCAGATGTCAGCAAAAGACAAAAAGTTTTAGAATTGTTAGAGACGATCCTGGTTTACAAATTAAGTAATTTAACTCGTCAGGAGATTGAAGCCATGTTTACTCTAGATGAATTAAAGCAAACACGCTATTTTCAAGAAGTTGCGGAGGAAGCAAAAATAAAAGGTAAGTTGGAAGGTAAGTTGGAAGGTAAGTTGGAAGGTAGGTTAGAAGGTAAGTTGGAAGGTAAGTTGGAAGGTAAGTTGGAAGGTAAGTTGGAAACAGTACCTCTATTATTACAGTTAGGTTTAACTGTGGAACAAATAGCCGCAAATTTAGATGTGGATATTGAAGCAGTAAGAAAGGTTGCGGAAAAGTCTGTTGATGAAACTCTTTCAGAGTAGTTAGAAGGGTGTTGCTAATTAAGGGGTATGAATTTTAGTCTCACTCAAAGACGCAAAGGTAAGTGTTTCAAAAGTTCAATTTGGGAATTTCATACCTCAATTCAGCAATACCCGCTTTTTTAAATAAAAATTTTTAGATCGCTCCGTTCCACTACGCTCTCAAGGGTAAAGAAAAGAAGGGCAAAGAGCAAAAGCGCAAGAGTGCAAAGGGCTACTAAGTCCACGCAGCACCACACACAACACGAAAACCGTCGTTGTCGAGGTCGAAGCCCGCAACATCATAGAGACGAAAAGCCGAACGGCAAACTACAGGATTGTCAAACCAAGAACCGCCGCGCAGCATCTTTTGATTATCGCTTTGACTTGTCCAAGCACTACCATCTTTAGGCGCATTTTGATAATTATCATGCCAAGCGTCTTGACACCATTCCCAGACATTGCCGTGCATATCATACAAACCAAAAGCATTAGGAGGAAAACTACCTACATCTGTTGTTCGTTGAAGATATTTACCTTTTGGTGCAGAAGCATAGGTGTCAGTTCCTCTATAATTAGCTAACTCAGTTGTAATCGTTTCCCCAAAATGAAAGGGTGTAGTCGTCCCCGCACGACAAGCATATTCCCATTCTGCTTCGCTGGGTAGACGATATTCCCGTCCTGTCTTTTGACTCAACTTTTGACAAAACTCTACAGCATTATTCCAAGATACTTTTTCTACAGGACGTTTTGCTCCTTTTTCGGTGAAATAAGAAGGATTCTGACCCATGATTTCTTGGTACTGTTCTTGAGTCACAACAAATTTACCCATGGAAAAACTAAGTACATTTACCTGATGTTGTGGACTTTCACTTTTATACCTACCTTTTTCTGATTCTGGTGAACCCATCATAAAAGAACCACCAGGGATTTGTACCATATCCAAGGTGATATTATTCCCCAAATCTTCTTTAAAATATTTAGCTTGATGATTCTCTAGATTAACTATTTTCCCTGTTTTGTTAACTGTTTTAGTTGTAAATGTAAATGTTAATAATTCAAGTGGTTTAGGTTGTACTTTAGGCTTCAATATCTGACTAAATACAACAGTAGTAACTAAACCTGTTCCTCCTAAACCAGCATAAATTAAAAATTTTCTGCGCTTTATAGGAGGTGGGTTTGACCCTGAAGAATTTCCAGATTGTTTTCTATTTTCCTCCTGAAGTTTTTGATATTCAGCTTCTTTTTTAGCAATAATTGGCCGTTCTATTTGCAGTATTTCCTGTTCACTGAGTTGCAAAGAGTTTTGTAGTTTTTTGAACTTATTTCTACTTACTTGATGAAGGGGATATTCTCTCTCAATTTTTGCTGAAAATTCCCGTTGATACTGCTCTAAATTTTGCTGATGTTGTTGGCGAATTCTTTCAGCCTCTTGTTCTATTCTGATTCTCTCTTCTTCTTCGCGTTTTTTATATTCTGCTTCTTTCTGAATAAAAATTGGTTGTCTTATTCGTGATACTTCCTCTTCACTAAGTTGAAAGGATCTTTGTAAATTAGATAAATTATCAATACTTTTTTGATTTAGAGGAAACTGTTGTTCAACTTCTTTTAAAACAGCCCGTCGGTATTCCTCTTGTTTGCGATTATTTTCTTTAATTTTTTCAGCCAGTTCAAGTATCTGTGTCGGTGACATATCCCCTCTAGATGAACCAGGAGATTCAGGATTAACAACAGGTGGAGAAATTATTTCCGGTGTTGAATTATTCTTTTTAATTGCAATTCTTTCAAGAGCCGATACTGCATCTAAATCAGCACGAGACATACCCAAAACCCTAATCCATATTTGTTTTGCCAACTCAAAGTTTCCAGCATTTTCAGATAAAGATGCCTGTAATTTTAATGATTCAACATCTCTCATTGTAGCAGATTGCTCTAACAAAATATAATACATTTTATATGGCGGTTCTGCCTTGAGATAGGGATTTTGAATTGGTTTTTGATATCTAGTATTTAATTGTGGAACGGAAGAATTGAGATATCTATCTAATCGTTCCACTGTGGCACAATTAGCTTCACCATGTAATCTTAAACCTGTTAATAATGTGTGTGTAAATGAACCATGTTGTAATTCGGCAATTTCCCAAGATTTCTGGTTAGCAGCACAGGAATAAAAGGTAATTACTCCTTGATGCTTCTGTTCACCTATTCCTAAACCACTACGACTAGTTTCTTCTCGACAAGCATCTAATAACAAAACTACATTATCAGCACGACTACGACGCAATCTTTCGGTGATGTATTCAACGGAAATAGCTGTATGTTCAATATCACCAGGATCACTATCTGCAAGCATTAAACCCACATTCCGCACCCCCCGGTGTCACAATCGGTTTTTTCTGATTTTTATCCCCATTTAATGTTGTATTTTGTACCAAAACCCAGAAATATTGGTAGGCGATAGCGAAGCGCTGCTGCAAGC
>JACCDP010811041.1_pt1 | contig 10875 bp, 13 predicted proteins | sample 7445841 | NCBI WGS metagenome assembly JACCDP01 (sample SAMN15323441, study PRJNA562643) | freshwater metagenome | isolation source: river surface water | place: USA:Blue River Watershed | collected 2017-08-17
AATCCGCGGCTTGGTTAAAAAAACAAGCCAAATACGGAGAGATGGATGAGTGGTTTAAGTCGCACGCCTGGAAAGCGTGTGTAGGTTCATAGCCTACCGGGGGTTCGAATCCCCCTCTCTCCGCCAAGCCGCAGTCCAAAGAACTCCAGTAAGATCTATTATCTAGAAGTATCTCTACCGAAAGCCTTGTAAATACAGGGCTTTTTGTCTTTTAAGCTCCGGTAAGCTAAACTACCATCCAGATTCTGGTGCGGGTAAAAGTGAGGGTAAAAAACGTTTTACTCATAGCCTGTGCCATTTTTACCCTCATCTGGAGGTTTCAATGCTCACTGATACTCGCGTTAAAACTGCAAAGCCCCAAGAGAAAATATTCAAGCTGACGGATGAGCGTGGACTGCACTTGTCTGTGTACCCAAACGGCTCAAAGCTATGGCAGATGCGTTACCGATTTGAAGGTAAACAGAAGACAGCAAGCATCGGTAAATATCCTGAAGTAAGTCTCGCTGAGGCACGTGAAAAACGTGATCAGATGCGCAAGCAAATAGCAAATGAGATTGATCCCGTAGAGGCTAAGCGCGTTATTAAGCAAGTAAAGAAGTTCGCACAGGAGAATTCGTTCGAAGCAGTAGCTCGTGCTTGGTACGCAAGCTGGGCTGCTGCAAGAAGTCCACGACACGCAGAGTATGTGTTGAGAAGATTAGAAGCAGATGTATTCCCTGCCATTGGTAAACGCCCTGTATCAGAAATCAAAGCGCCAGAGTTGGTTGCGATGATGAAGGCGGTTGAGAAGCGAGGCGCGTTAGATATTGCAAAACGGGCATTTCAAACAACAGGGCAAGTGTTTCGGTATGCAATAGCGCATGCACTAGCTGAACGTAATCCGACTGCAGATGTGAAGCCAAGTGACGTCTTAGCGTCAAGGCGCAAAGAGAACTATGCAAGAGTGGATGCGAAAGAGCTTCCTAATCTGCTGAGAAAAATAGAAGGCTATCAGGGCACGCCTGTCACCCGTTTAGCGATCAAGCTATTGGCATTAACATTCGTTAGGACTGGTGAGCTAATAGGTGCGAAGTGGGAAGAGTTTGATTTAGAGTTAGCTGAGTGGCGAATTCCTGCTGAGAGGATGAAGATGCGCTCGCGGCATATTGTGCCGTTATCTAAGCAGGCGATTCAAATACTTCAAGTACTTCATGTTGTCACAGGACATAGTAAGTTTCTATTTCCGGGTGAGCGAGATCACTCCAAGCCAATCAGCAACAACACGATACTCAAAGCGTTAGAGAGGATGGACTACAAAGGGAGAATGACTGGTCACGGATTTAGAGGACTGGCTTCCACGATTCTTCATGAGAAGGATTTCGACCATGCACACATTGAGCTACAACTTGCGCACCAAGAACGTAATCAGGTTAGTGCAAGCTATAACCATGCAACCTACCTTACTCAGCGAATCAAGATGATGCAGTGGTGGGCTAATTATCTTGATCAGCAATTAGCCGGAAATGTGGTTCCTTTTAAAACTCGTCGAGCTTAGGGAGATGAAAATGAAAAAAGGTAGAGGTAGACCACCAAGTCAGGAAACATTAGTTAGACGTCAGGTGATTGATGTTCTATCTGGAACGATTAGTAAAGAAGAGAAGCTTGATCAGGAACGTATGCTATGTAATATGGCAAAGACAGAGAAAGAAATATTAAGCCATTACAAGAGCTACCCGACTATAGCTAAAAGTCATATTTTTGAAATGGCATCAATTGGGGATGAGTCATTACAAGGCTATGAGTTTTCAATCATCGAGCAATATAAAGGCTTGATGAATCAAATCCAAAGTAATCGCAAAGAAGGATCAATAGAAAATAAAATAAACTCTCAACAAACAGCTAAAAAATTATGTGAGAAAAATAGAATTCTTTTAAGTCGAATGAGACCATATGGAAATTTAAGTAAAAATCACACAGCAAAAAAAATTCATTCTCAGTGGGATTGTATTCCGCCAGAACTACGTAAGGAGGGTGAGGAGGATTTGTTACATAGAGGTGTGGATGTTTCTAGATCAGACAGTAAAAAAATACTCAGTATTAGAACGATTGAAAGATATATTGATTTATATAGTACTTATACAAAGGAAAAAGTTCGACAGGCCTCATTAGATAAAAAATAATCTTTGATTTACTGGCGTCATCGTTAACCAAAAGGAGATATACGATGATCCAGAAATATCCAGTTGGGGCACAATGCTCTGATATACAAAATCCACTTAATGTAGTCCGACATAACCAAGTTCGTAAGAAACTTAATATCAGTAGCGCAAAGCTATTCGATATGATTGCACAAGGACAATTCCCAAAGCCATTCACTCTAGTACCAAATGGCCGTGCTGTTGGTTGGCTTGAGTATGAGGTTGATCAGTGGATTATTGATCGTAAGACTGCAGCGAAAATGGAGGCCGTATGACTCCATATGATCAACAGAAAAAATTTCTAGATTTGGTAAGAGAAGGGCCGGGATATCTTGCTTATAAGTCAACCGACGGCCAATTCAAACAATGTTGGTTTCCTAACTCCGAGAAAGCTTTAGAGATTATTGATCAGCAGTACTCTAATTCTGATATCTGGGTTTCAATGGCGCAGTTTCCAAATAATCAGCTAACGCGTGCGGCAGAAAATGCAATTGCATTATTTTGTTTCTGGATCGATGTTGATGCACACAAGAACTCTGTATATAAGACGCCCGAAGAAGCAGAATCTGCAGCGAGGAAATTCGTTGAATCAATTGGACTGCCAGAACCTAATATTATTCATCGAACAGGATATGGCGTTCATTTATTGTGGGCATTGAAGCAAGGCTTGCCTTTATTAGAGTGGAGTCGGATTGCATCTAAACTTCAAGCTCTATTTGATCCTCTGAAACTAGAAGCTGATCCAATCACGTCAGATGCTGCTCGTGTTTTACGAGTATCTGGAACACAAAATTTTCGTCATAAAGATAATCCGGTTGAGACTGAAATGCAGGTATTAACTGAAGAGTTAATCGACACTGATTTATTTGAATCTATTCTTGATGCGGCAATTCTAAGATATCCGCCAGAGCAGAAAATACAGTCTTTCAATGTTCATGCAACTACATTTAAGGCGCAGCCATCTCAAACAAATATCCAACGAGTTAAGGATATGTTGGCCAGCATCGACCCCGATCCTAAAGCTAATGGTGGAGGAAATCGCCCACGCTGGATGCGAGTCATCTTGGCATTGGCTGTAACTGGCTGGGAAGAAATCGCATACAACCTTGCGCACGAATGGAGTGAAGAGGGTGACTTATTTGATGAAAATGATTTTCAAGGAGTGTGGGATAGCTATGATCCGGAGTGGTCATCAGGTGGTTCTAAATCCGGAGTTGGCTTCGGTACATTAGTTCACTACGCAAGAGAGGCTGGATATACAGGACTGCTCCCAGATCAGGATGAACCAAAAAAATCAAGTAATACAAATTCATCATTAACATCTGGACAATTACTTTTATCACGCGCATCAGACATTAAGCCAGAACCAGTGAATTGGTTAGTGGAGGGCAGTATTCCGCTAGGTTCAATGGCTGTAATTGGCGGTCAACCAGGTTTAGGTAAATCACAAATAGCAATCAGTCTTGCAGCAGCAATCACAACAGGTAAAGGTTTACCTAATGGTGAAACATTCTCAGATATCGGTAGCGTAATTATTCTTGCGAATGAAGATGATGCTGCACGTACTATCCGGCCTCGGCTAGATGCAGCTGGTGCTGATACAACCAAAGTTCATATCGTTGAAGGTGTGGCGCGTGAAGGCCAGTCTGATGCAGACCTCTTTCAGCTTGATACGGATATTCGTGAACTACGAATCACTGCTCAGTTATTAGGTGATGTGCGATTGATCATCATCGATCCACCAAGTGCTTATTTAGGTACTAAAGTCGATTCATACAAAGACTCCGATGTAAGAAGAGTTCTAACACCTCTAGGTGCATTGGCTCAGGAGACAGGAGCGTTGATAGTTCTGGTGGTGCATTTAAATAAACGCACTGACGGTGGGGTGCAGCAACGTATTGGGGGTTCAACGGCGTGGGTAGCAGCGCCACGTGTTGCATTTCTTGTTGTCGAAGATTCGAAAACTAAAGATCGATTTATGTTGCCTGTAAAAAATAATCTAGGTGACGATAGAACTGGTTTCCAATATCGCATACTTGAAAAATTACTCGATTACGATGAGCAAACGATTAAAGCACCGCATGTTGAGTGGTTATCTACTACGCAGCGTTCAGCCTTAGAGATTCTTGAGCCTCCTAGGCGAGAGCGTTCCAGTGCAGTCGATGAAGCTAAATTATTCCTCGAAGATGAGCTTACGCTTGGGACTAAGTTAGTTAATGATTTAAAAGCATCGGCAAAGTCTGCTGGTATATCTTGGGCAAGTATTCAAAGAGCTAAAAAGGAACTTTTTATCGTTACAGAAAAAGTAAGTGACGGGTGGCAATGGACTCTCATGTCAGGAGGTGAAAATGTTTGAGTGGCGTGAGAATCATAAAGGTAATTTTATATATGTAAAAGACGGAGTAATTACTACAGTTTTTAAAAGTTCTGATGGAGATTGGTACGGAATTTCAGACGGTTGTATCACAGAAAAAGGGTTTGATACGCCAGAAGACGCTATGGAAGCGATTGATAATGAAGAAGTAAACTTTAATGAGTTTGCTGAGACTCGTGATACTGGCTGGTTAGCAGCAAAAAAAGGTGGTTTTTATAGGGAAAACTCAGAAGGCATAGCAACAGTTAAGCAAGCAAAAAGTAGTAAGTGGTATGTCACGATTAATGGAAATATAGTAGAAGAAAAATGGCTGAATTCAAAGGAGGAGGCTATGAACCTAGCCGATAACCTGTTGTATTGATTGCGTTGCTTGCCTTGATTACCTTGAATCAGTTTTTATTATTAATTGGATATGAAGTCGCTCAAGGATATCAACATACTCAAGAGAAGCAAGGCAAGCATCGCATATATACAGGTAGTGATCATCTTGATTGATTTCAGCCACGAACCTAGCTCTCGGTTCACCGGGTGAAGTGGATATTATTTTTAAGTGACCGCCTGAACGGGGTATTAGGGTGTAATTGGGTGTTTCGCTATATATTCGAACGCTGCGTCCAAAGACGTAATGGGTTTGTAGTTTGCAGGTTTACGACCACGAGTTCTTGAGGCTGTAGTCATTCCTGTTAGATGCATTATATCTTCTAGGTTGGCCAACTCTGCGGATTTAGCACTTCGCTCGGCTCTGAGTTGGCGCGTTTCATTCCCATGCTGGGTTTTGCCGTGAGCGATGCGCAGCCTACCTTCCTTAGATTTTGCTCCAGTGCTTCTTGCACCATGGAATCGACAGACTTTCTTACCCTTTTCAGCAGGAGCGCCACACTGAACTTTAGTTCGCTTCGAATGAGCTTGACATCTTGGGCAAGTTATCTTGCCACCGGCTGTTACTAAGTAAGATTGTAAATTATGTGATTTAATTTTAGACAATATTGAGCCACTATTCTTTTAATATCAATGCTCAAAACTATATTGATCTCATGATATATTTTATAAAGAAATATGTTAACAAGTATTGGTTTTAAATTGTTGGGATTTACTTCCAAATTGCCAACCCACGCACGCCGAAAAATCGGCTAAATAGAAGAACATTCATGAATCATAATCTTATTTCTTTGCTTCCGTAAATCGAACTTGAATCCGCCTAACTTATCAAATTAAATCAGTTGAAAAAAAGACCATGTCATTAAAGACTCCAAGATTTCCCAACATCAACTACCCCTACTGGTGTGAAAAGAATGAGTATTTTGCAGATACTGAATTAATTAGCTCAATCAAAATTGGGTTAAATCATGCCCGAAAGGGAGGATTAATTGATACAGTTTTGAAGAGCGCTAATATACGCACCAACAAAAATTTAGTGGATTTAATCGATTCAAAAATTAAATCATATCCCTCTATTGCTGATTTTAAAGAAGATGAATTAATGTTAATTTTTGATTTAATCCAAGGATGGGGTGGTAAGGCTGGTAGAAATATCTATGTGCAACCTAAAAATAATCCATCCAGGAAGTCTCATTCAACATTGTCTTCAACTTACAGAAAAGCTATTACCTATTGCATTTCAGGAGACTATAAATCTGCTCTTAAAGAAATAATATCTGTGCCCAACCTAGGTGAAAGTTTTGCAACTAAACATATTTACTTTTGGTCGGAGTTTGGTCCGAATCGTAAAGCACTTCCAATTTACGACACTAGGATAAAAACATTACTCTTTCTTAAAAGTTCTTATGCAGCGACTTACGATGTCTACGTTGAAGCATTAAATAAAAAGTCAAAAGAGCTTTCAGTCGATCCAGCATTAGTTGAAAGAGCGCTATTTTCTTTTTCACAAAACTATTTTCCTAACGGAAAACTAATCATCAAGGCTAGCGTCACTGATGAAACGGACAAAGAGGAAGCTGAAAGATTGCATTACTTATCAAGTAAACTATAAATCAAATTATATAAATATTTTTAGCAGCTTACATAGGCTCTCTAAATCTCGCACTTAAACTCCAATTGTCGGAAAAGACACCAATTCCGTCCTCCCAATCAGACTCTGGCCCACTAATGTAACAATTTTCATTATTTTTTTTGAATTCTTTGGGTAATTTTCCATCATCAGTTTTAATTTTAATTATTTCGTTACCATCATCATCTTCATCTAGATCAAATAAACTATGCCAGGCGGTTATAACTCTCTCGATTTGTTTCTCTTCATGTTCGTTAAGATTAAAAGATATATCTAGCCCTTCAGAGATTTTTAATTCTGAGGACATTCCCAACCCTAGAGTGGCATCTGTCATGCCAAATTTATTTAAATTACTTCTACCAAAATTATTTGAAATCAAAAAATTCTCACCGTTTTCAGCAGAACTAACTAAAAAGCCAGCAAACCAATCATAAATCTCGGCTCCTTGATACCCCGCGCCATATGTAAATAAGACTTGCCAGTGATCATCAGAATTAAAAATCGGCATGTTTATTTCGCCTAATAGTCTTTTCCCAAGATCATATGGTTCTTTCACCTCAAGATATATCTGATAGAAAGCTGAATGAACTCTATTTTTTGGTCTGGTATTATTAGTTCCAATAACAATTTTTTCGATATGTGAGTTTTCCATTTGACATCACCGTAGTGTATAAATTTTATTATTTACTTTATAGATAATAACGATATTAATTTTATTTAAATTGATGGATATATTTAATTAATCACTATTTATGATAACTGGATAATTTTCGCCTGATGAAGAGACGATTAAATAATTTATATCCTGTCCTGAATAGTCAGCATCATCTCCGAATTCGCCATCAAGAGTTATATGAATCAAATTTATTTGTATATTTTCTGTAAATTTAATGCATTCTTTTTCAATTTCAATTTTACTAGTATCGAAATCAATACCATCTAAATCCCATTTATCAAATATACCTACTACATTTTCAATTTTTATTAATAAATAAGTAAATTCGCTGAACGTAAGTGGATTCGTTTTGCTTGTTATGATGCTTTCGTTAATTACAAATTCAGTTCCATCATCAAAAATAAGATTGCAATCGTTTATTAATCCACCGGTTTCAGAAAAAATTTCGTTCATATCACCTAATAATTCTTCAATCTCATCTTCTTCAGTTCCATCTACTGTTAAAAGACGAAATATATCTTCATCATCAAACGTAAATACGTCTACTCTTTGACCATAGCCAGAAAATGATATTAATTTTGGTTTAGTTTGAATATTTTTCATGTTTTGATTATTTTATATAAGTGAGACCTGCAATTAATAATTAGATAAATTTCATTATCCTTCGTTATGTATAAAAAAACTTTTTAAAATAATAGTTATGAGAAAGCTTATTAAGCAAATCTTTAAAACAAACTAATTTTTAAATTTAACGCTGTTAGATATACTTTGATTTTGAAATCGCTATTACCTTCCACATAGTTATTAACTTATATATATTTTCAGTTTCTATTGTGAAAACTTTACTGGATTTAATTATTCAAAACAAGTATAAATAAAATATTAAAAATACTCTTTTTATTTTAATAGAAAAATTTTAAAAAATATGACGAACCAGGCCTGCCAAAATACAATTCCAGAAGTTATCCCAATGACTCAAACTTCGTTTGATGAAAATGGAAATGTTGTGACGCGACATGTTAAGCCATTAACTTATGCATTAATTTCATTCGTGAAAGTTAATTTAGGTCTTCAAGATACTGTGGATATCTCTGATGATGAGTTAAGTGCTCAATGGTCGTTTGAATATAAATTCGATAATGAAAAGTTTAACATTCATATCTTTATTAACGTAAATGAAGAAAGTGGAATAATATCTTTAGATATTTATCCTACGGGGTTTGAAATAAATAATTTAAATCCAGAGTTTTTAATTGATTTTATTATTGAAACAAACATAGATTTAGCTATCGGACAATTTCAATTTTCAGGCGGCCACTTTCGTTATCATTCTTCTATAGATGTTGAGGGTATCGCATCTCTAGACCCTGCATACACTGGTCCGCATTTGATTCATCCTCAATTAATTGTGAATATGTTTAATTATGGTCAAACTGCTATTGGTAATGCAATAAATCAACTTAGCCAAAACTCATATTAGATATTTATAACTAATGTTTGATAATTTAATTATTATAAAATTTATAAGGAGACTTTATGAGCATATGCCATAAATGCGGAGCAGAGTATGAGAGTCCTTTGCACTGGGAGTGCCCAGAGTGCATACGATTACAAAAATATATTGAAAGCCAAGGAGGTAGTGCAGATAGTGAAAATGGATTTTTTTCAAAGTTTTTTGGAATAATAATCGCTTTCTTATTTCTTTATTGGCTGTGGTCTTGATCTAATTTCTGCTTCTCGATTTTTCTTTTGCGGGAGAGAAAATTAATGAAGTTAATTTCAATAATTTTAATTAAAAATATTTTTATATTTTCGGTTTTATTTCTTTCATTAATTTCAAATTCAAATTCAGATTCAAAAAAACTAATTTCACCCAATCCAGTTTTTATTTCTTTACTCGAGGATGCAAAGAAATTAATGAATTATCAAGGTGTAATAGCTCTGCCTAGGCTTTTTTCACTTAACGAAAAAGATTTGCAGAAACTATATTGCGCTGGCGTATCAAAATGTAACACTATAACTGCTATGTATGATGATGGTAGCTTGTACTTTGATGAAGATTTTGATGCAAAACATCCAGTTTGGCGATCAATTATCTTCCATGAAATGGTCCATCATATTCAGTTCGTTAGGTCTGGTGGCGCAAAAAATTGTGAAATTTGGTTTAAGAAAGAGCATGAGGCTTATAAATTACAGGCTACTTATCTTCGTATGAACGGTGAAAGTGATAAAGTAGTAATAGACTCCGAAAAAAATATTATATGTCCCTAACTATTTGATTGTTGGTATTTTATCTTTATCAGAGATTTTTAAATTAAAAAATTTCATTGGAAATATTTTTTGTTTGGGATTGCAAATTTAGCTGTTTGTGTATTTTTTGACAGAGTTAATTCCTTTTCTCAATGGTAGATTAATGACTGGCAAGAATGGTTAGCAGCTAATCGACATGATCGTGCGTAGTAGTTAGGTTTTATTCTGCGTATTTAAAAAAATCTAAATCATTTGTACAAATCTAAGTGCAACTAGTTCGCGATGGTACCAAACCCAAAAATGGGGGGGTGGGGGTACGGTGGAGTCTAGATCGTGAGAATTTGAATGGGGGTAGGGGTATTTTCTAGTTATGTTGCTAGCTCAAGTTTTCTTCTCGATATAAAGCCGCATGTTAGCGATGTGAGGGTAAAAATGTGAGTAAAACTAAACTAACCAACTCTATAAACATTGCCATTATTAGGTTTTACGGCATGATTTGAATCCCCCTCTCCCGCCAAAAAAATCAAAGCCCCTTTAAGGGGCTTTTGTTTTTTATGGAGAGAAGCGAAGTCCCTGCGGACTTCGCGTGGGGGATTCGAAGGGTTCGGCTTGCAAGCCGAACCGCGGCCTGCAGAATGTAGGCGAATCCCTTTTATAAAATGCGTTCGCCAAAAAAATCAAAGCCCCTTTTAAGGGGCTTTTGTTTTTTATGGAGAGAAGCGAAGTCCCTGCGGGCTTCTCGAGGAATTTAGCTCGTTTATATAATTTTCATTCTTCATTTTCCTATGCCTTATCTAGAAATTTAAAGGCACCTTCAACAAACCGTTGTAAAAAAATCATACATTACTAACAGTGCTTCTTTCTCTGACGGGGTTGAGGAGAATAGGTTTGGCATTCAAGGATGTGATTTCAGAAATTCAATAATCCCTAATCAACATCCTAAAAAGTCTGTGCAAATTATCTTGTATTTTCGGTAGGAATTGACGCAATGATGATATCACCGGTAATATCATGAATCTAAGAACACTATCTAAGATTAAACGAGAGCTGTTGCAAATCTATAAGTCTCCGCAAGGTAGAAAAGCCTTAGAGTTTGAATCTTTCGCAAAGCAATTAGGAAGATATAAAGACAATCGAGGTAAAGAGCCTACCTACACTCGAGAGAGAGATCCAGCACTTGCGCCGCCATTAAGCATCCCAAATCATGGGGACTTAAAGATTGGTACTGCGAGAAGTATCGTCAATGCTTTGTTGAATGACGTAGATGAATGGGAAATTTATTTAAAAGAGAATGAAGATAATGACTAATTCTAAGGAAATTTTAAAAAGAGGTTATGTTAGACGTCTGTTACCCGCAGAGGAGGGTGGTTATGTTGCTTCTATTCAGGAA
>JACCDP011433917.1_pt1 | contig 10875 bp, 10 predicted proteins | sample 7445841 | NCBI WGS metagenome assembly JACCDP01 (sample SAMN15323441, study PRJNA562643) | freshwater metagenome | isolation source: river surface water | place: USA:Blue River Watershed | collected 2017-08-17
CCTCTCTCAGTCTCCCACCAAAAATCTACCTCCCCGTCATAAGCTAAAGATATATGTGGTATGGTGTTCCCTGAAAGTTTACCCTGAGAATATAACCAGTATAAGAAGTCTTTGGCCTTCTCTACAGCTTTAGCTTCTGCTGGTTCAGCCCCTTCCCCACCCCATCCAGCAGGGTAGGTTTCTATGTCTTCCAACATGCTTAATAATATCTCTAGCTTTACGTGGTGGTTCATAATTTTACTCCTTAACTAACTCATCCCTCATTGCAGGAACTAATCTAAATCCCCCAACACTGTGTTTAATATAAGTTCTTTTATGCCAAGGATTATTAGATAGAAACGTTCTAAAGTATTCTATGAATCTCTTAACCTCGTACTCACTATATGCTAGATACCCATAAAGCCCTTCTTTAGTTTTAGTTTTAGGAAGTATCTTAGGCGTACTTTTCATAAACTCATAAAAAACCACATCACTTATACCAAAATGATGCTTAAGATCCTTCCTTGTGACACTTTTAACCTTGCCCCCATGAACCTTACGATCCTTATATGGAATTTTACCCTCTAAGAGCACTACATCTAAATCTATACCATACTTTTCCCTTGACACCCTGTCTGTATAAGACTTTACACTGTTTATTCTATCCAAACACTCATTTACATTAAGTTTACGTTTTTTATTCACACTATAGACTCCACAAACTCAACATCAAAACCCTTCTTCTTATACTCCCAAACTCTGCTGTTGCACATACCACAGAAATTTGGATACTCTTGGTCCCGTATAGTGTGCCACTCAGGCAGTGGCTTTCCCTTCATTAATCTTCTTATCCTACCAGTAACTTGTATAGCCTTACCTCTCGGGGTAATATCAATGCCCCAGTCTAATCTCTCTACATTAAGACCTTTCTCGGCTTTTTTATATGTAGCCAGTATTATGCGACAGTTCTTGAGGATATACTTTATGTCCTTCTCTTTTAATGTTTTTCTTTTACCGTTGGGTAGGGTAACTGACCCTGTGTACAGTCCTACGTCTTTTTCTGAAGCTCCTAAATTAATTAATCGTTCCTTAATCTCTTCTAGCTGCGGAATCCTATCTCCGATAACCAATATATGTCGTCCGTTATTATAAGCCTGTAAAACTAGGTTAGCTATAAGCTTGTTTCTATTTTTATCTTTAGACAACTGGTTTATGTGCATAACTAGGTTATTGCCATAAGGATACCTCCCGCCATTAGAGTAGTTGTGTACGAAGGCTTTTAAGTGCATAGACTTCCCTTCGGCCTTAACTCTAGGTGCACCTAGGAACCACTTATAAACTTTATCAGATCCATCTTTTCTCTCATGTGTAGCCGTAAGCCCGAGCCTGAAAGCTGCATAGCAATACTTAAAAGCCTGAGAAAAAGTTTCTGCACCCATGATATGTACCTCATCAAAAATCCAGAACCCGAACGACTCATAGAATTTCTTTGGGTATAGGGCTGTGCCTTTTTTTATAGATTGCACAGTCGCTATACAGATAGGTGCAGTCATATTGAATCCACCTTTCCCCTGAACTATGGCCACGTGGTTAGGATTCATCCCCAATAAATCTATAGCCTCTTGTTTCCATTGATCTGCTAAGTTTATCTGGTCAACTACTATCAATGTTCTCAGACCTATTCTAGAAGCCACTGCCAGCCCAACGGCCGTCTTACCTGCACCTGTGTCTGCAATAGCGAGACACGAAATTCTCTCCTCAAGCACCTTCAAAATACCTTGGATAAACTCTGCTTGACCTTCAGGGGCCTTTTCGTGGTGTGGGTCTATTTCTTTCTTTGCCTTTAACCGCATAGTGCCCATGCAAGTTCTGTCTTCCCACGGTAAATGATCGTATATACCAGGTCTTAGAGCCCACTCAAGCGGAACCCCTAAGTAACCTTCGTAGCTTGTGTCATCATAAGCAGCTATTCTAGCATCTTTGCCGTCTTCCATAAACTTAGCAGGTATATGCGTAAGAGCATTCTTTACGTTTACACTGGCATCATTACTAAATTTAGATTTATGCTCCCCTAGCATTTCGTAGGGGATATAGGCATAACTACTTATGAAAGGCTTCACACTTTACCTCTTTTTAGATTCAAGCACTTGAGAGTAAGTACCATTAGAATGGTAGTAAAAATTTCCTCTTTGTGTAGTATGACTACCATCCGAGTTAAAATAAGTACTTCCTATCTTTTTTGTTATATCTCCGTTAGAGTTTATAATAACGCTACTTGATTGTGTAGAATTGCTATAGACCACAACAAGTAGGAGAGTAGGCATAAGCCTACTCAAGATCGAAATCATCAAAATCATCCTCCACTACTGTTTTAACCTCTTTCTTCTTAGGTTTAGGAGTTTCCACAAACTCTTCTAACTCATCAACGAAATCAGTTTGTTTAACCTCTGGCTTAGTGAGATTTATTTTCTTCGCCCTACCCCCAGGTGTTACTGTTTTGGCAGGCTCTAACTCCTCGGATGCCTTCACATCTATAGGTATTTCTAAGCTCTCATCTTCTGAACTTTCATCTGAATCTAAGCTAAAAACATCGTCAAGAGTAGCAGCATCATCCAACTTCTCAACGTAGCCTGGATCAAAAGTCTTAACTGCTTGCTGATACGATACTCTTTCAATCATAGCAGAATAGCAATTTAAAGGCTCAGAAGCCCATTTCCAGTCATGTGACGGTACTAACTCAGCACTTAACAATTTACCTTCTTTTGTGGTTATCGGTTCTGGCTGAATCTTTTTAGCAAGCATTTGGATTATGGCTTCTGCTTTATCTCCGTAGTGCTCATAAGTTTTAGCTATGCCTTTACCGCCGTCTATCATTCCTAATGACCCATGAGCGGCTGACTTATCTGACTCCCTAGTTAGTGGTATATATAAGCCACGAATAGTCTTATAGTCTTGGTTTACTGTATCTAGTATACCTAGTAATTTAGCCTTCACGTTATTATCGGAAACAACCCAAAGCTGTTTACCATATACAGGCCCATTCTGCCCTACGTAATTAGGTACTGGGGATAGTTTCAGTTTTCCATCAACTACTTCTCTTTTCACTAAGAAAACCGTAAGCCCCACAACAAATGAAGGGAAACTAATGCCGTTCTCTTTTCTGGATGAAGCTCTGCACAGCGGGCAGCCCTCCCCAACTCCTGGGTCAGAACTGAAGCAACTTACGAAGTAAGTTTTTTTGAAGTCGCCGTTAGGGATCACCTTGTGCTCTTTGTATAAAAGAGCCTTATCTAGCTCCCTATCTAGGATTAAAACTCCATAATCAGATCCAGCAGGAATTCTAACTCTACCTTGGGTAAAAATTTGTACATCCTTACCATATTTTTTAACTAAACTAGATTTTTGGTCTACCAAAGCTCTATACTTTTCTCTCTCTTGCTTATCTTGCTCTGCGAGAGCTTTAAACTCTTCAAAACTATAACTCATTTAATTCGGCTCCTTTTAGGTTTATTTACTATAACCTGTGCATTGTCTATCATAACACATACTTGATCCTTAGTCAAGTCATCTGGATCTTTTATACCTTCTGGGTAAGTTAATTTATATACCAGCATATGTTCGCATAAATCTTTTAACGGAGGTAACTTATTAGTTCCCACAAACATGGCCCTGTTCCCTGAATCGTCATTATCTAGTAACAGGTAGACTGGGAGGCTTAGTGATATGAGTAATTGTCTTTGGATTTTTGTAACCCCAGTACCCATAGTAGCTAGTATATTAAATTTATCATCTAAACCAAACTCGTGTAGCCTAGCATACATAAAAAGACCTTCTACTAGGATTATAGGTTTATTGCTTACAACTTTATGTATACCTAATAAAGTTTTTTTCGTTCCTGATAATGCCGTAGTGAGTATCTTGGGTATCCTGCTAGTAGGGTCGTCTGGAAGAATGTATCTTCCAGTATGCCCTAAAAGCTTACCCTTATAATTCCTTATCTTGAATATGATTCTTTTCCATTCTGGATGATATGTTAAATTTATCCTATCACAGGTCTCTGGGCTAATCCCTCTACTAATACAATAGTCTGTAGCTATCTTGTAATCTGTTACTGGGGGAAGAATATCATATAGCTCCTCATCAAGTTCTATAATCTTCTCTTCTGGCAATGCTTCTAGATTATCTGAGGCCTCAAGTTCAGCTACCTTGGGAATAAGCTTTACGTAATTTAGGTCTTTAGTGTGTAGATATAGATCCCCTAAAAGATCTGTTATAGCCCCGCTATGGTTACAAGCTCTGCACCCGTACCAGTAACTGCCTTTATGGGCGTTAATACTGAAGGATGGGCGAGAATCTGTTCCATTACTATGCGTCCAAGGAGCTAAAGGACAGCTTGCCTTAACCCCGACCTCACTAACAGTAGCGTTCTCTAATTTTAATGCTTTAGCTATAGCTGAGTAGCTCATTTTGTGCTGATATCCAGTTTCTTGCCTAACTTATTAACCACTGTCATCTCATTTACCTCTTGTTTGGTAAAACCTTTCTCTACGTTGCCCTTAGTTACTTTAACATACTCTTCTAGGGTTGCTATGTCCTCATCGGTAAGAGTAATTTTACCTGTCTTAATCCCCGAAACCATTCTCAGTAATGGTTTAAGCCCTATAACTTGTTCCTCTTTATCTTTTGTGGAGACCATAACCCCTGCATGAGAAAACCTAGATTTACCCAGCTTAGGGAATAAATCCGCAATCATCCCCTTAACTTCTTCCTCAACCTTTTTTAGCTTAGTAGACTCTTTATCTAGTGCTAATCTCTCTGTCCTTGCTTTGTTATAAGTAAAAGTTAAAACTTTAAGCTCTTCTTCAACCTTTAAGTCTACGTTACTAGTTACTTCTACTTCATCAAAGCCATCAAAATCTAATTCTAATTCTCCCATACTTATCTCCTAGATGCTGCAAAAATCTGGTCTTGTCGCTATCATCTTCACATCATTTCCATTATAACAGAAATACTTGGCTGCTTGCTCTTTAGTTACACTAAACTCTTTACAGAATAGTTTAAAGTCCTTACTTTTATTTTTAGTCTCCAGTTCTAGCTCGGCTAAAGTAAACACGTCTGCCCAGTTAACCCCTAAGTCTGGGTCTGCTACAAAAGGTATAGGCGATACTATACCGAAGTCTCTGGCTATAGGAACATTCTCCATATACCACTTAACATAACTCGCATATTCTACGGCCAGCTCTTTTCTCACCTCAAAATATAACGCATCATGAATGAAGTTTATAGGTCTTATATTATCCCTGCTCATGTCTCTCATGATATACTCAAATGCCATTAACCCCATATCACTACCAAATTCCTGGACTGGACTATTAATAGAGTAGCGTTCTGCCTCTAGCTTGACCCACTTATCATGAGAGTGTATAGCAGGTAAATGCCTAGTACTGCCGTGAAGAGCTTTAACGTAACCATTTTTACGCACGAAATCTTTAGTATTTATATGCCATTGCTGCAATCCTGGGTAAGTCTGAGTGAGTAAAGTCTCCCTAATTACTTCAGCTTCTTCTAGGGTGAAATCCACATCGTATAAAAGTTTTGCATAAACTACAAAGCCTTTAGGTAATAACCCATACATAAAACCGAATATGATGGCCTTAGCTTTACTCCTTAACTCCTTCCTAAGTTTAGAGTCTATATTTCTAAACTCTTCTAATGTTATTTGTAGTAAAACTTCTGCTGCGGTTTTAGAGTGAATATCTAGCCCCTCTTTATATATTTGCTGCATGACTTTTTCACCTGCGGCTATTGCTATACACCTAAGTTCCATCTGAGAGTAATCTGCCGCTAAGAGGACGTACCCATCAGAAGCTATTATGCTCTTTTTAAACTGAACAGCTAATTCCCCTTTACTAGGAGGATTCTGCATGTTGGGATTTTTGCAGTTAGAGTTATGCGATACGATGCCGTTAGCTATATAGCTGTGGTCATCTTGCACCTCTATGTCATAAGTTTCTACAACATTTTTTCTATTATAGAAAAATTGAGTTATTTTGAAAGCTTTAAACTCCCCATCAACACTGCACATAAGCCTATCAGAGTAATCTAGATATTGGATTTGCTTAAACTCTCCAGACTCTAACATTAGCTTATGCTTTAGAGTTCCTACTACTTTAAACCCGTTCTCTAAACCAACCCCGTAAACTTCCTTCTTACCATTTTTAAATATCTTAATTACTGGCATATATCTGCCTTTATGGGTTAGTACGGAGTCCCCTACTACTATACTGTCTAGTCTTTTCTGTATACTTCTGCGACCATTCCTCACCGTGACTAACGTATCCCCTGTCAGGCATCGGCCAGTGTTAGTATGTATCTCGTATGTGGGGTGGATTCTGTGCTCATCAGTTTCCTCATTAAATCTTATATGCTGCCAAAGCCCTGTACCTTGTTCTCTATCACCTGTATAGGTATCGCTCATCTTTGATACCTTAGCGTATTCACAGTACCTATCAATTAGCTCATAGCCTTGATCCCTAAAAAATTTTAAATGGCTGTTTACAGATATAGAAGGGATCTTGACTTCTTTATTCTTGCTGGACTCTTCATAGCCTTTATCTGGAATAGGAATTATACCAAGCCCATCTTCAGAGAAAATAGCATCCCTTAACATTTCTTTATTTCCTAATCTAAGTGGGTTTTTAGCTTGCCCTTTTTTTCCAAACATGTACTTTCTTCTTACTTTAGCTGAGATTAGCTTGATGATTTCTCTCTGTTCCTCCTCTAAAAACTTAAGATACTCTTTAGATATGCTGTCGAAATAATTAACATCCACTCTAATGCCCGTACGCTCCATATCAAAGAAAGTTTCTATGGCTCTCATTTTAACTTTAGTAAACACCTTTAGGTTACTTTCATCCTCTTTTGCTTTTTTTATAAGTACTCTACATAATCTAAAAGTGGCATCTGTATCTCCACCTGCGTAGTTAAGCATTTCCTGCGGGGGTACAGAGAGCATTTGCCCTTTATCTGTTTCCCTGTTGAATTTATCTGCATACCCAGCTAATTCTGGAACGAACATCTTGGTGGCATTATCTAGGGATTTAGATGGTAAATTTTCATCTACAGAGAAAAGTAGCTGAAGAGTATCCACGTGTAGTCCTCTCAGCCTGTGCCCTAGATTCATAGCCATGTGCATATCGAATTTTATATTATGCCCGACTTTTTTAATATTAGGATCTTCTAAGATCTGCTTCCATTGGTCTCGTAACACACTATAACTAAAATCTCCGAATTTCTCTTTAAAATAGTCAGGAAAGTAGTCTTCAGATACAGGGCTTAGTATAGAGTGCCCATCCTTAAAAGTCATCTGGTATATAATAGGTTTATGAATTTTCCAGTCTAAGCCAGTCGTCTCTGTATCGAAAGCTATAACTTTAGGTTTGTTTTTTATAATGTCACTAATGTCTACTCTCCACTCATAGTTAGTCTCAAAACTAAGTAAACTATCATCATAGCTATAATTATTATCTACAAGTCTTTTTAGCATTGCAATTTGAGCATTAACTAAAGGAATAGAGTCTTTGTACGTTGCAGCATTTACTAAACTGGTGCAGCCTACGATTGGGCATCTCAAGTCTGGCACCTTTCGTATTATGCCCTCAAACTCAGTAGCTTTAAGGATCCTACCAAAAATCTGCAAAGCTGCATACTTACCTACATACAAAAGTGCTTTAGGGTTAAATCGGTTAAACTGTTTTAAAAATTGCGGTCTCTCGGATAAAACTAACTGCTGAGCTCCCCTTTCATCTTTTCTTAAACTTCTAGGAATCTCCTTTGAGGGTATTATTAACGAGACGTTAGACATACTAACCCCCGTAGCCCTAAGAGCTTCGATTAGGATTTTACCTTGTTCACTAACTACGTACTGCTTAATAGTTAGGTCAGTAGGCTCTAGTACCACTAAGATATCACAGTTTGCGTTTCCTACAACTCTCATAACAAATCCTCTAAGTTTATATTCTCATGTACAAACTCATTACTTATAATACCACTCTCCGTAAGAAACCCAGCAAACTCAAATTTGTGAATAGCCATATCTCTTCTCATTAGCCATTTCCTCTTCTCTTCTGGTGCATTTCTTCTTACTTTAACTATAGTCATCTCATAGAAATCTTTATCGCTTTCATAAGCTCTTATCTCTATTACGAAAGAAGAGGCTCTTATCAAGTCAGCTCCCCCAGATATATTAGCTTGGCTAGCCTCCTTCTTTTGAGCTTTAGCAGATACGTTTTGAGTAGATACCATTATAGGGATTTTATACTTCTTGTTTATTTGTTTAATCCTTTCTACTACAGCTTTTTGTTTTTCGTGTATGGCCCCAGACCAGCCTTGAGAGCCATCCCCCATTAAGTATATCCCATCTATGTAAATTACGTCTGGTCTATAGTAATGGATAGCTGCCACTAAGTCATTAACATTATAGCTTAGATTACCATCAACAAATATCATTGGAGGTTTCTTTTTTGCTTCTTCTACCGCTTTTCTAATCGCTTGTAAACCACAAGGGTTTAGCTCTCCTGTCATAATATGGTCTGCATTAATGCTAGTTAGCATCGCTAACATTCTCTCGGAAGATTCATCATCATCCATCTCCATATTTATATACATGGTTTTGTATCCTGCATTTTGAGCAGTTAATAAGCAGTGGAGAATCATCCAAGACTTGCCTTCACCAGAGGGGGCAGACAAGGTTACAACATCTGTCTTTCTCATCCCTAAGAGCATAGTATCAACCTCACCAAATCCCATAGGCACGCCCATTGGGGCGCAACCCCTACTCTTGAGTATCCGCTGCTCTACCTTAGCTAAATTCTCAGCCATGCTAGAGTAGTAGTTCTTATCACTTAAAGTGGTCAGTTGAGAGTACACATCAAATATCATTTCAGCCATGTCCGAACAAGACTTAGCCATTAATGTTTCCTTCCTCTCCAATAAAGAAGCTATGGCATCACGTGCGTACCTGTCCCGCAGTTTATCTACGTAGTAATCTGTAGGCTGCAAGCAGAGCATTTGTTCGGTTAAATTTATTTTATATTCTGATCTTAAGAATTCCTCACTAGGTAAAGCTCTGTACTTATTTAAATACTCCTTTATAGGTTCGTAAATTCTTAACTCATCTTCCCATAATAGTCTAGGGCTTAGGGCAGTCATAGCTTCTATGTCATTATCTCTTATAATCTTAGTTATAAGTATCATCCCTAAGCTCATTTTAGACCTCCTATAATATTAGACTTTAGCACAGACTGAAACCATTTGTAGTAATGACTCCCCTCTATGACTAATTTAGGGTTTTTATCGGTCATCAAAACTAAACTTCTGCCTTCTGCAAGCCAAGTAGAGAAGAAGTTTTGTATTCTCGTAACGTATTGAATTGCTTCTTGTGAAGAGTCAAAGATATCCATAACTCCTAGTACATAGTTCTTGCCTAACTCCTCCCTAACTCCGATCGAGGGTATATTATACTTATTGCTAATAATATCGTTTACTGAGATCATCTTACAATAGTCTATTCTCTTTATGGAGGTTAGAAGCATAGCCAGCGTTAAGAACGTCTTCTGGTAAAGCTCTACATCATCAGTTTCTATAACATACACCTTACCAGGAAATAATATCTCTGGATTTTTTACAAACTCTTGTAAGAATCTATAGCACTTAGCCCCCTCTTCACCGTAAAACGTAAAGTCTCTAGAAGTATTTACATTAATGCCGATGCTTCTTTTAAGCTTGCCATATTGTTTATCCTTGTCGCTGTTCATTCCTGTCCTTTTTATTTGCATCTACTAGACCCCAAAAACTCTCAAACATTTCTGGTTGGGTTATATACTGGCGTGTCCTTCTGATCTCTTCTCTCCTGCTCTGATCCGCCTCATGCCAATTAGTCAGTATATCTACGCTTTTAACCTCTGGGATATTTAATTCTGGGTAAGATCCTAAACCTATAGGGAAATGGTCAGGGATGCCTACAGGATAAGGACCAGACTGACAGAAAGAGGACTCCATCTTAAGCTCGCCTTGCCTATACTTCTGCACTATACTTTGCAGTTCCCGTAACTCAGAGGTAAGCTTGCTTAACTCTTCAGCATTTTTCTCTCTAGTGTTAGCAAGTGAAGCCTCTAAGGCCATAACTCTCTCCCTTAACTTCGTATTCTCACTAATTAAAGAGCTAATATCTTTACTTTGTGTATCTGGCTTCTTGGTTGAGTACTTGGCTTCTATTCTCTTCTCAGCATCTTCTTTACTTAAGCCTTTACGCACTAAGTCTACTACCTCATTGTGCCTAAAATCCCCAGGAATATACCCTATTAAATTTTTACTATCTGCATAGATAATAATAAATTCCTTTATAGCTGCCGCAAAATAACCCAAATGGAAGACCTTCATGCAGTTTTTATCCCTAGTAGTCGGGGATGCTATGTTATTCATTATTACCTTCCAGTTTTCCATAGAGAACCTGATAAAATCTTGCATATCAATGTTAGTAGCTTTTACTAAGTAGTTGTAGGTGTTCTTCAGATGCTCAAAAGACATCCCAGGCTCAATCTTAATAGGTATTTTATAAACATCTAAATAGGTCTTATCTATGATGTCTTTTAGAATTAAGTATTTTTTCTTAGTCATAGCAGTATCCTTACTAACTATACCATAAGACCGTCATAAAACATGCACAGTTCTTCTGGGGTAAGTTCAAGCCTAGCCCATTCAGATGGAGGTCTCTCGGATCGCCTTCGTTTTTTTCTAGGCTTCATGTCTAAAAGTATTTCTACGTCTTCATGACTTAAATCTACCTCTAAAGGGAATATGTTCACATTTTTTAGGCTTATAGGGTTTGCGGTATGC
>JACCDP010236749.1_pt1 | contig 10874 bp, 13 predicted proteins | sample 7445841 | NCBI WGS metagenome assembly JACCDP01 (sample SAMN15323441, study PRJNA562643) | freshwater metagenome | isolation source: river surface water | place: USA:Blue River Watershed | collected 2017-08-17
AGAAAAGAAAGTTTTAAGTCGATGGTACGATCCATATCTGAAGTGTCTTTCTAACTGGTGCAAATGGACTTATAAGTGAAACATGATGAGGTGGATTATCTCTCACAATTACTGCTGTATTAAATTGTGGAACTATGAGATGAGCTTTATCAGGATTTTCTTGCCAGCAAAAAAATCCTCCCCAGTTTGGATCCCAATATTCATTTAAATAAATTGTAATAGCCCCTTTTTTATGAGTGTCACTATGCCAGTTAATTTGACTCAACTGGTTCCATTCATAGTATTGGATGTAATCAATTTTTTCACCTGGTTCTAGATATTTTTCTAGTACATCTGAAATAAAACTGTCGTGAATTCGAAAAATAGAAACGGTACCAAGTGATTTATCTGATATACCAGGTTCCCAAAAATGTTTATTAACGGACCACTTACTTTGATTTTCATTACTAAATATATTATCAAATATGGCTTTTATCTCATGTGGTGTAAATACGTTTTCTATAAATTTTACAGACATTAAAGAATTAGTTATATAATTCTTTAATGGAGATTGGTTCTTTTTATTGTATTAATGATGTATTTACACGTCAAGAGTGTGAACGTATTATATTTTCTATGAAGTCAGAGGTAAAGAAATCAACGGTTGTTAATGGAGAAGATGGTATACGTGAAAGTGAGAGTATTATGATACCTAGAAACGATGATTCTGAATGGATTTATGAGAGATTATTGAAATTGACTCATGAAATGAACCAATCTAAATTTAAATTTAATATTGATCATAATTGTATTCTTGGTATTCAGTTTACAAAATATGGAGAAGGAGATTACTATAATTGGCACATGGATACAGGACCAACACCAACTACATGTTGCAGAAAGCTAAGTATTACAGTTCAACTTTCAGATCCATCTTCGTACAAAGGAGGTGAGCTTCAATTAGGTCTTATTGATAAAAATGCATCTACGGCTTGTTTAAATCAGGGCAGTGTTACTATCTTTTCATCTATTATAAGACATAGAGTTACAGAAGTAACAAAAGGTGAACGATATTCACTCGTTGCGTGGGTTACTGGATTTCCTTTTTATTAGAATATATAAATGCCAAATTTTGTTATTGTTGGAGGAGGATCGTCAGGATGGATTGCAGCAACTACATTATTAGGCGTTCCTGGTGCAGAAGTTACTGTCATTGAATCTCCAAATACACCAATTATAGGAGTAGGTGAATCTACAATTGATGGATTTTTAGATTGGATGAATCTTGTAGGAATTTGTCCGGAAGATATGATGAAAGATACAGATGCGACTTATAAACTCGCAATTAAGTTTGAAGACTTTATTGAACCTGGTCATTCATTTTATTATCCATTTGGAACTAAGGGAATTGAAAAACATAAATATGAAATATGGGCTAAAAGAAGGATATTTTCTCCAGAAGAACACAAATCTTTTACAGATACATTCTGTCCTAATATGGCTCTTGTAAGAGAAAATAAGTTTAAAATGGATTCTGATACATTTCAGCACAATGGCCATGCACTTCATTTTGATGCATGTAAATTTGGAAAATGGTTATGTGATAAATACTGTAAACCAAGAGGTGTAAAACATGTTCAGATGGAAGTTACGGATGTTAGAGTTGGTGAAATTGGTGTAGAATATGTTACATTATCAAATGGTGAAAAGATTACTGGCGATTTATTTATTGATTGTACAGGTTTTAAATCTATGCTTTTAGAAGGTGCACTAAAAATACCATTCAAGGATTATTCAAATGTCATTCCAAATAACATGGCGTGGGCTACACATTTACCATATATTGATAAAGAAAAAGAACTTACCGCTCTTACAACGTGTACTACTTTAGAGAACGGATGGACTTGGAATATTCCTTTATGGTCTCGTATAGGAGCTGGATATGTATATTCTAACAAATATGTGACTGATGAAGAAGCTCTTCAAGAATTTAAGAATCATATTAAAAAGAATGGAAGAGATCCAGATACACTTTCATATAAAAAGATTTATATGAAAAATGGTATTCATGAAAAGATTTGGCATAAAAATGTAGTAGCTATAGGATTGGCAGCTGGGTTTATTGAACCATTAGAATCAACTGGTCTTTGGTTTACACATGAATTTGTCTATTCTCTTCTTCGTATTCTTTATCGAGGAGCTATGCCAAGTCAGCACGATCGAGACATGTTTAATAAAATATGTATGTTACAATGGGAGAAAACTGTATATTTTGTAGCTCTTCATTATGCACTGAGTGCGAGAAGAGATACTAAATACTGGTTAAATGTAGGAGAAACTACATTTCCACTGGATGATAAGTTTTTATGGAACTCTTTCCAAAAAGAAGATCGATTCGGTGGAGATTGGCCTGGATTAAATTGTATTGTACATGGATTAGAATATTACTTTTTAGACGAAACTTATGTCTGGACAAGAGCCTTTCCTAAAAAATCAAATTGGAAAGAATATTTTAAAACTGATTTCGCTGTATTAGATACTGATTACAAACGATGGGAAAGTGAGGTAAGTGATGCTCCAAAACTTATAGATGTTTTAACTAAGATTCACTCTTCCAAAATAAATTGCGACCTCCCCTCGATTCAGGAATAGATTTTATTAAATTTCTCACTTCAATAGCAGACTTTTTACCTTCGACATAATCAAGAAAATACATAAATGGTTGTATATGCCAAAAATTATCTGAAAATTCATTATATATGTCTTCTGGTAATTCAAATTGTTTATCCACTGTATTAAATACTGGATGTATAAACACACATAAATGTGAATCCTTTGGATAAATATAAGAAGGTTGTACAAATGAATCACTATGAAATTTATTTGTATATCCTAGTCTCATAGTAAATCCATTTTCTGGCGGTTTACAAACTGGTACTTCTTTTGTATATTTCCAGTTACCATCTGGAAGTTTTTCAATAACATCACAAAAATAATCAAATCTATGTAAAAGACAAGAACTTTCATTCATCTGTCTAAATACTATTTTAATCATTTCATCTCTATTTAGTATATAGGAATCAGTACCTAGTAGATATCTACTTATATATTGACAGTTGTATCTAAAACCGTGTATAAATGCAGACGTTCCTTTTTTATAATCTTTAGCTTGGGAATTTGCTCCAATGAAAAATAAACCCGGAGTTATTGTACTCTCAAAATTATCAGTAAGAAGTGGAAATCCTGATTTAGGGCAAATATGGACAAGATTTTTTACAATAGAAGGATTAAACTTAAAACCTATACAGAATATAACTATATCAATCTTATGTAAAATGTCACTTGAGGCAGTTTCTAATTGTTCTTTTATCAACTTATAATCAAGAGTATCTATGTAACGTTCACCGGGTGTACCAGAAAATACAGTAAATGACGCAGCTTTTAGAAAAAAACTATCTATTGATGTATAATTCTTACTCCTTGCGTGACCAGGGTAATGAGTTTGCCATGCATTAAGATTTCTACCAAATATAGAAGTAAATTTAGTTACAGGTGCTATATAATCAGCAGTTTCTAGAGCAGCATTACCTGTCCCCATTATAACTACATTCTTATCTCTATAAACTTCTTTATTAAGTGGCATATTAGCATAAGTGTATTGTGTGATAGATGAATGTACATTAATGTCAGGTTCTCTGGGTACTAATCCAATTCCAAAAAAAATCTTTTCTGCAATATACTCACCGTCATTAATATAAAACATTTCATCTTTTTTTTCTATTTTATAAACTTCATAATTGAAACGTATATTTAAATCTTTTCTTTTCACAAAATCTTCTACATATTTAAGATAATCATCTGCACTTGGATACAGATCTTCTGAATAGTCTCTAAATGACTTTGAATCTCCTAAGAATGAATTCCAATCGAATCTAAGATTTTTTCCTTTATTAATTGATATAAAACCACGTTGTCTAGGAAAATATCTAAAAAATGAGCATATACTATTTCCTTTTTCAAGTACTATATGATCATTAAGTAAAGAAGCCATTTGAATACCAGCTGGTCCTGCACCTATGATAACATGCTTCATATATATTTATAAGACTATAATATTTTAAGCCTTAATAAGTTTCCATGCAATTGTAATTCTAAGACCATCTACTTTCTTTGATGGACCAAGACCTCTGTGAAATATATCTGATTTAAAAAGAATACCTAGATTTGGTTCAGGAACTTGTGAAAGTGTACCAATTTTTGTTTGAAATTCAGTTTGTCCTCCCCATGAATTTATATTAACTGTATCAATTTCATTTGTATATAAAATAAATGTCCAGCATTTAGGATTTGTAGAATCTTGATGAAATTTACCATTTTGACCATAAGATTGTCCATTTGCATATACACGTTCAAGAATCCAAGGTCCGTGAGGAATTCGTTCAAAAAGAGTCTTTGTGAAAAAATCATTTTTACTTAAATCGGTATACCAAAACTTTTCATTATCATCTGGTCCTAAAGAATTACCTTTTAAAATCCAAGGTGCATTTGGCATATTTTTCTGTATAGTTGTCCATTCATCAGGTGATGTGAAACTTGGAAATTTAAAAATATCTGGAGGAGGTCTCGGGATATCTTCATCAATATTAAAAAATGTTGTAACTGACCAGCGAGAACCTGGTCCATTTACAGGATAAACACAATGATCTACACAAGAAGGAAATATTATAAGTGAATTATCTTCAATTGGAACTTTTACATTTTGTAAAAAAAAATCACCACCCTGAAATTCTCCTTCAAATGCATAATAAATAATACTCAACATAGCTTTATCTTTGTGATATTGATATGAATCTCCATCTTCATATAAACTTACAAGAGTTCCACAGTAATTCTTATTACGTAGATAGTTGAATAACCAGTTTCTATTACATAGTTCAGTGACAAATGTTTTACTTACAACTATATCAAAAATACTATTTATAGCACTATTTCCTCTTAAATAACTAGCTTCGTGTAAAAATATACCTAATCTTTTTGCCGCTAATTTATTATCAATTTTAGCAGGACTTGTAGTTTCTGCAGGTTTCAAGTCTGGTCTCAAATCATTTAATTCTTTTTTAACTTGTGTAGACTTGTCTAAACTGAGAAAATTTTTTACTAGACAAAAAGGAACGGGGTGTGTATATACGGTTATATCCATTGAATACTTAAAAACTTAAATCTTTAACTATAATATGAATTTAGCAGCATTTTTAAAAGCTCATAAATATTCAGAAATTACTGAAGAATTTCCTGATAAGGAAAAATATCCATTATATTACGAAACTAATAAAGTAGAATTTACTATAAGAGCCGGTGAAAAATTATTTATACCTGCGGGATGGTTTCATTTTGTATTTTCTGAAGATGTAGAAGAAGAAACAGGATTAAATTTTGCAATGAATTTTTGGTATTATCCATTATATAATTGGTCGCATGGAAAATCTTCTAATTTACTTCCTCGTAAAGAATTACATAATATACCTAATATTAATCCAAAAGATATAATGGGGGATAGAAAAATAAGAAGCACATGGGCAGATTTAAATGGTTTATTTCCATCGGATAGAGTATTTCATTATTTTACTGGAAAAGTTAGAAACGAATATATTACATTTGATGAATTTTATAAAGCTAAAAATCCTAAAATGTATATAGTACAAGATCAAACCAAAGAACTTGAAATTTATGCTCCGCCTTACCCAACTGATATTTATCTCTCATCTGGATGGGTGAATTTTGGAAATTGTAGAAGTTTGATACACTGTGATGAACATGATAACTGGTTATGTCAAATAAAAGGATCTAAAAGAGTTATTTTATTTCCACATGAAGATAAAGATAAATTATATATGTTTACGCGCATACCTATGCAGGTTTATACAGAGATTGAAGAACTTGTTAATGTAAGAGATGAATTAATTATTATAAAAAATTATGGTCATTTAGATGAAAATATTAATTTACTTGATTTTTATAGAGATTGTTTAACAGAATATAATAATTTAAAACTATCTAAGTTTAAAACAGTTTTACCAGAATTTACACCACCTAAATGTATTATATCAACTGATACAAATAATCAAAGATATCAACAACCACAACCATATCCTATTAATTTTTTTTATGTAAAAAGGGGTAAAGGAACAATAACATTTCCTGGTAGAGGTGCAAATACATTAGACTCAGGATATGTTATTATGTTTCCTTCATCTTTTATTTTTCCTTTTTTGATTGAAGGAAACTTAAAACTTTGTATTCCATTATAATTATGGATCTTGTTTATGAAATGAAAAATAATTTACCTTCAGAATTATGTTCGAATATTATAGAAAGATTTGAAATAGATGATAGAAAACAACCAGGTGCTACAAATGGTGGAGTTAATCCTCAAATGAAAAATTCACTTGATTTAATGATTTCAAATTTACCTGAATGGGAAGATGTTGTTCATTTATTAGATGATAGACTTAAAAGAAATATGATGGAATATCAAGAATTTTTATATGATGTATTACCAAATCAATTTAATATACTCGATACGTGGCATTCATCTTACCAAATACAGAAAAGTGGATATTATAGATGGCATCATGATCATATAACTGAATATGGTAGAGACAGGATACTCACTTTTATATGGTACTTAAATACCATAGAGGAGGGAGGTGAAACTGGTTTTGTATATAAAAAAATAAAACCCGAAACTGGTAAATTTATTTTCTTTCCTTCTACTTGGGATTATGTTCATTGCGGATTTGATGCACATAATAAGTATATAATCACGGGGTGGATGTGGAAAAATATTTAAATTGCATCAGTAGATCCTGGAAATTGTTTCTTAAGTTGAGTATAAATTAACTGATGTAATGGTGCATTTAATTGATCTTTGGTAAGAACAAAATAATAATTTGCCATATCAACTACAAACATATCTGTATTATTCTGGTACACCTTAGCACGTCCTTGAATAGTATATGTACCGTCTGAGTTATGCTGAATGGTTAAATTCTCAAACCGAAGAGAGATGTATACATTATTCAGAATAGTAGGTACCAGAGTAGATCCAGTTTTAGCGTAGGTAGGAACTCTTATCCCCATTTATTATATACCAATATTTTAGAATGTCATTTCAAGGCCCCGGTACTGGAATTTCTGGATATTCAGCTCAATTTACTGTAGGGTACGCAAACTCAGCTGGTAACATTAACGGTTATGCACCACAAGCTGGAAATGCTAATAGTTTAACTGTACAGGGAATAGGTGGAACTACTTGGGCATGGGCTGGTCAGCCTGGAACTCCTAATCACTTTTGGGGATCTAATCAGGGTGGTTATCATGCTGTATGGCAAATGGGGCAAATTACTGTTGGTACAGCCAACTATACCAATGGTAATATTGGTGGAACAGCACCAAGTGCAACTAACATTAATAGTGCACAGGGTATTAACGGAACAAACTGGGCATGGGCTGGTCAGCCTGGAACTCCGGGTTGGTTATGGGGATCTAATCAGAGTGGTTATTATACAGTATGGCAGCCTGGCCAAATAACTGTTGGTACAGCCAATTATACAAACGGTAATATTGGTGGTTATGCACCTCTTGCTGGATACACGTATGGTAATATTGGTGGTTATGCACCTGTTGCAGGTGACGCCAACCGAATATATGCTAATCAGGTTAGTTATCTTCGTGGATATGCGATATACAGTGGAAATGCTCGCTTGAGAGGTACTGGAGATGATATTTGTATATATGGAGGAACCACTAATTTCCCTGGAGGAGGTGGAAATGCTGCTATAGGAATTTCTGTACAAAATTTTGGTCGTATGGCGTGTACAGGGTGGAATAACAATACAAACGTACCACACTCGATGAATTCTTTTAATGATGGCTGGCAGTGGTATATTTCTTTTGATGGTTTTGGTGGTGGTGAAAATGGAAATATCTCATGGTGGTTATCTAATTATTTTTTCTTAGGTTAGTAATATGGGTCTTTTGACTTCAGATGGTAAATATGTAACTCTCCATAATTGTATTTTAAATGTTGAACAAGCTAGAAATATTAATACATTTTCTCAAACAACTACTATAATTCCAGGAATATACAATGTAATGGCAAACTATGAAATTTATGCAAGTGAAAATGCTTTTCAGAAAGCCAAACAACCTTTAGAAAAAAAGTTTATAAATTGTATAACACCAACTGATAAAATCTCAGGGACAAATGTTCATGATATCATATACGGTAAATTAAAAGAATTGTATCCAGGTTCATCTGATTTATAATCTTTTTATTTTAATAATGGGACTTTTTGTTGAAGAAATTACTGAATTACCCAAAACTGGACTTATTACTTCAAATGTATATATTGGTTTTGCTAATAATACATTTAGTGTAATGCAGTATAATAAACATTTATCATTAAATCAAATTAACACAGAGATTGGTTATAACCCTTCTACTTATTATATAAGTTGTCCAGTAGATTTTTTTAATAAGGATAAAACAATACATTATGAAAATACTATGCATTATTTTTATGTAACAAAAGATGATATATCCACAATACCATTTTACAACTTAGTCTATAGAGAACTTAAGAAGAAATACCCATCTGCAAAAGACTCTATATAAAAGGAGGACCTCTAACTAAAATAGCTTCTACATCTCCATTAAATTTAACAGGTTTATATACAGGACATATTATAATAGTATTTTTTTTACTGTATTCAGTATCATCAAGTTTAACAGAACCGTTTTTTATAAAAAAAACCCATAATTTACACTGACTATCTATAATCATGTCATATTTAAGTTTATTTCCAAACAATTCAAAATTAAATAACTTTTCATTAGCTTCATCTATAAGTTTTGGTACTTCATTAATACATGCATCTTCTTTTACAAATACATTAAGAAATGTTTTATTATAATTGTCAGTATTATTATAATTTATAGGATAATATAATATATTCATCTCTTCAGTTTCTATTTTATATTGATAAAAAATTGAATCTGGAAAAATTATAAAATCACCTTTTTCAATTTTATATATAGAACCATCCTTAAATATTATCACACCTATACCATTTTCTATAATAAATAAAGAATACTTACTTTTGCTATTATTTTTAAACATTGTATTTCTATATATATTCATTTTTACTATAGGTTTATTTGATATATGGTAACCTGGTAAAACTTGTTTATCATAAAGTAAATGTGAGTATTTCTTTACAATTTCATTTACATGTGTATTATTTCCATGCAGTATAAATGAGTTATCACATTTATGAGAAATAAATGCATTTTCAACTTTTTTAACAAAATCAATATTATAATGATTATATAAATATAAATTATCTCGTTGATTAGGATTAAAAAGTATTATACGTTTTGTACCTTCTATTTGACAAAGTATATTATCATATCCATCACAATGTAATTGTGAACTTACATTTCCAAAATTTATCCAGAAATTAACAAGCATTAAATCTCCTTCTATATCGTTAGAAGGAGGTATTACAGGATATTTCATTATATTTTGTTGAATATATGTATAAGGATAACGTTTTTTTATAAATTTCGACATAGTTGATTTATATTCTTTAACACTAATGTTTTCAAAAAAATTCGTCATTTTAAAATGATTAGCTAAGAAAAAATTACAACTAGATTCAGAAACTGTTATTACATCATCCTTATATTCATCTAAATTAATTTTAATGTCGTGTGTATTTGTATAAGGATATATAGATTCCGAATTTTCTCTAGTTTTTTTATACCAAAAATTAACAGCTAAATTAACATCATGTTTTCCAGAAGTTTCTTCTGAAAATACAAAATGAAACCAATCAGATGGAATAAATATATATTCACCCGGGTGAATTGTAATTTCTATTTTTTCTGCATTATAATACTTTCTATAATAGTTTTTATCTGGGAATTCCGAAGGTATCCTTGAATACCTTGTATCAGATAAAAACTTTATAAAACTCTGTTCATCTTGATTCATAATACTTAAAATGCGTTTTCTTTTTATATATATTTTATATATTATGTTTAATGAACTTCATAGAAGAATATTACATAGATGAAGACATATGCGATGATATTATAGTTTATTTTGAATGTAGTGATAGAAAAACAGCTGGTAGAGCAGGAAATGCTGTAGTAAAAGAAAAAAAAGATTCAATTGATTGTATATTAGAAAATGACACAGATTTACTTAAAAATTATGTCGATTTATTAAAAAACTGTTCTGATAAATATAAAGATACATATAAAGAGTCAGCACATACATCTAAATGGGTTATATCTGAACCTATTAATATACAAAAATATATGCCAGGATCTTGCTATAAAGCGTGGCATTGTGAAAGAGCCAGTGCTGATCCAGTTTTCAATAAAAGGCATCTTGTATTTATGACTTATTTAAACGATATAACAGACGGAGGTGAAACTGAATTTATGTACCAAAATGTTAAATTTAAGCCTAAAAAGGGTAAAACTTTGATATGGCCTGTTGACTGGACTCATACCCATAGAGGAATACCTTCAATGACACAGACAAAATATATAATTACAGGATGGATCAGTTTTGTAGATTCTGTACAGTAATAATAGATGTATGTGTATGCCGATTCAACAAATCGTGATACACTACTTTACCCTTCAGGAAACAGCTACACCCTTCACTTGACAACGCCAGCGAAGAGTGTAACTCAAGTTGATCTCGTCGCTGCCAAAGTACCGAATGCCATGTACAACATCAACAATGGTACCAATATCATTGAAGTTGGTGGAACCTCATTCAGTATTCCACCCGGATTCTATTCAGCATACGGTATTG
>JACCDP010606838.1_pt1 | contig 10871 bp, 8 predicted proteins | sample 7445841 | NCBI WGS metagenome assembly JACCDP01 (sample SAMN15323441, study PRJNA562643) | freshwater metagenome | isolation source: river surface water | place: USA:Blue River Watershed | collected 2017-08-17
AAGAACCACCAGCAGAAGAACCTCCTGCTGAAGAACCACCAGCAGAAGAACCTCCTGCTGAAGAACCACCAGCAGAAGAACCTGAACCTGAAGTAGAGCCTGAGCCTACAGAAGAAGAAGTTGTTGATAGTGCTGTAGATGATGCGCTTACAGACGGAAACATTAGTGCCTCAGATGCTGAAGATATTCTTGATGCTTTAGGTGCAGATGGTGAAGTTACTGCTGAAGAAGTAAACAATCTTGCTGATGCTTTAAGTGCAGATGGAAAACTTACTACTGCTGAAAAAGACTTACTTGCTGATGCTTTGATTGAGTCGGCTAATGGAGAGGCTGTCACAGCGGATGCAATAGCAGAAGCAGGTTTGACATATGAAGATTTACCAGCAGAAACTCCAGTTGAAGTTCGTCAAGATGAGAATGGAAATGAAGTTGTTATTACTGCTGAAGTAGCAGCAGCCCTTCAGGTACTTGAAAATCCCGTAGAATTGTTGTCTGAAATCTTTTCAGACCCTGGTCAAGTTCTTCTTGCTTTGGGAAGTCTCGGCGCTGATATGAGCGAAGAAGAGCGTGAAGAAGCAGAGAAAATGGTCTTGGCAACTGTTGTTGTTGGTCAAGCAGTTGCTGCTGCTTTAGCGGTAGCAGCACCGCCTACAAGCGGTGGAGCACCTGTTGGTGGAGGAAGTAGTCCTTCTTCTCCTAGAGGTGGAGGAGATGCTGGAGGACCTGTAGGTCGTGAGAGCGGAACTCGTCGCAAAGTAAAAACAACTAAAAAAGTAAAAACAAATGCTAGAACAAGGAGAGTGAAATAATGAGAGACTTCCTAAGAGACGTCTTAGACCAAGTCTGGACACTGCTAGGTATGTTTATTGCTTGGCTTGTTCTTGACGGGTCTGCTAAGACAATCGTAGGCTACGCAATCATATTTTCTATGGTTGTTTGGTGGTCTACATACCCAATCAGACGTGACCGAGAAGAAGAATAATAAAATAGCCTTGTAAGACCTCCGTTATGCTATAACCATTGTACTTAATACAGTGTAACGGAGACGAAACGTGGAAGACCTAGTAGCACAATACAAGGCCAAGATAGAGCCTTTATTTCCTCTTGCAAAAAAAGCGTATGGCTCAAGGTTTCAAAATACTCCAGCCCATAAAGCAAGCAGAGAATACACACGACTGCTAGTTGAGTTTTACTCTATGGGAGGTAGTTTGCCAGAACTGGCTAAAGCACTAGGTGTCGCTTACCCAGGGTTGCGCCGTAGAGTAGTGATGGAAAGTGTGTCCATATCTGAAATTAAGCCAAAAAGAAAAGCAAATAGGTCAGAACTCCCAACAGCAATTGAAAGAGTAAAAGTGGCAAGACTTTCTGGAGATGTTTCTGTGTATCACAAACAACTTGCTGAAGAGTATAAAAATGGATTTTCACTACAAGATATTGCTAAAGGACTAGGTCTTGGTTCAGCAGCGCCTTTATATTATGGAGCGCAACGCAGTCTCCAAAAAGGTGAGTAATGGCTAAAAGTCTTATGGAGGTCATTGCCTCTCTACCAGATGAAGAAAAAAAGTTAGCACTTGCTGGTGTTGATATGGAAACACTTATGTGGGACTGGAAATCTTGGGGTAGACCAGAGCAGATAGCACCAGAAGGTGATTGGAATATTTGGATTTATCTTGCTGGTCGTGGTGCTGGAAAAACAAGAGCAGCAGCCGAATGGGTTAGAGAAACCGCTAAATATACAAACACAGGGCAAAGACGTTTTGCTTTAGTTGCTCGTACCGCAGCAGATGTGCGTGACGTTATTGTTGAAGGTGAGTCAGGAATTATGAATGTGACGCCACCAAGTGAGCGTCCGCTATACGAACCTTCAAAGCGCCGATTGACTTGGCCTAACGGAAACACCGCAACTTGCTTTACCGCAGACGAACCAGACTCTCTTCGTGGTCCTCAATTTACACACGCTTGGGGAGATGAGGTAGCCGCATGGAGACAGACTCCAGACGCTGCTGGTATGACCGCTTTTGATAACTTGCGTGTTGGTACTCGTCTTGGTGCAAATCCACAAATAATGATTACTACCACACCTAAGCGTGTTCCACTACTTTACACATTATTAGATGAAGCAAAAAAAGGAAAAAAAGTTGTTGTTAGTCGTGGTTCAACTATGGACAATTCAGGGAACCTAAGTGGTGCCTATCTAGATACAATTATGGGAGTTTACGAAGGAACACGTCTTGCTCGTCAAGAACTTTATGGAGAAATGCTTGATTCCATTGAAGGAGCGCTTTGGACATTAGAAATGATTTCAGAGTCAAGACAAGGAATTCTTCCACCGCAAGCCCCCCTCAGAGTTATTGGTGTTGACCCATCTGTGGCTGAAAACCCAAGAGACGCTTGCGGAATTGTTGTTTGTGCTTCAACAGCAGATAGAGATTTATACAAGCGCCATGCTTGGGTTCTTGAAGATGCAACAATTCACGGTTCTCCAGAAGTGTGGGCAAATAAAGTAGTTGAAATGGCTAGACGCTGGGGTGCTCCAGTTGTTGCTGAAGTAAACCAAGGCGGAGCCCTTGTTACAAATGCTATCAATGCAATTGACCCAAATGTAAAAGTATTTGAAGTGCACTCAAAGCACGGTAAACAATTACGTGCTGAGCCAGTAGTTCTTGCTTACGAACAGCAAAGAATTCACCATATTGGATATCTAGCAGAGTTAGAAGACCAAATGACAGCATGGATTCCAGGAGAAGGAAAGTCTCCAGACCGAGTAGATGCTTTAGTTCACGCTATGACAGCACTACTAATTAAGCCTCCACAAGGATTTATTGGTGGAAGACTTACAGCAAAGTCTCCTGCTTCTAGAAAAATTCCAGGCATCAAAGGCTCAAACTACGGTTCCCGTGGCGGAAAAGTTTTTGGTCCTCGCTAGTTACTAAATCTAGATAACCTTGTAGCAGCAGCCCAATCGATCTCTCCAGAAGGTACAGCCCTTGGAATCATTGACCTTCCATTGACTATTGCTCTAGAACCTGAACCAATAACATTTAGATTTCTGTCACGAAGTTTTCTATCAAACGCCACCTGAGTCATAGGACGCTCACCACGTTCTTCACTCCATACTCTATATGTTGTATACAAATCTTTTACTGGAACAGAGTGAGACTCGTTTTCATTAGTTTCTTCTGACAAGAACAAACCAATTCTGTCTTCATTCTTTCTATAAATCTCTGCTGCTTCACTAACTACACGACACCATCCAAGGCTGTCACGAGCACTAGAGCCGAGCAGTTTTATAGCGCCTTCAACAGCCCAAGAAAGCACAGCAGGAAGGCCACCTTCTGGGTCAAAGATATATTCCTTCAAGTCAGGGTCAGGCTTTTCTGGCACATGGATAAATGGAATTGGTCTAATACGACGCCACATAGCATCATCAGTAATGATTGGTCTGTGGTTAGTTGAAACCCAAAGTTTAGCCTTTGACTCAAAAGTAAATGGTTTTTCTCCAGGAGAACGAGCAGAAATTTCAGATGAACCAGTAAGTTTCTTTACAGAGTTTTCTTTTAGACGCTCGCTGTCTGGAAGTTCATCAACCCAGACAAGTCTGCGTCCACGAATTTCTGCCCAGTGGTACAAATCTGTTGCATTACCTTTTCCATCCCCCTGAGCAAGAATGCTTGAGTCAAGAGGCCACGCATATTGTCTAGTTCCTAAACACTTAACAATTGCTTCAACAAAAGTATTTTTACCAGAACCAGCAGGACCATAGACCAAAAACATAATATCAAATTTACGAGAACCAGTAATTGAGTACCCAGCCGCACGTTGAAGCCAGTCTTGATATTCCTTATCTCCACCAGTGGCATAGTCAAGGAATTGTTCCCAACGTGTATTTTTTTCTCCACGAACATAGCCAACAGGAGCACGACGAGTTATAAATAAGTCTGGTCTATCTTTTAACAGTTCGCCAGTTCTTAAATCAACTACACCGTTCATAACTCCTAGTAAGTTCTCATCACGGTCCCAGTGTTCAACTGGAACAATAATTCTAGGGTCAGAGTTTGCGGTATCAATTGTTGAACGAATACGAGACAAAGACTTTGACTGCTGAGCCCACTTGATTACTTCACCTTGCTTACCATCATCACCTTTGTAGTAATCAATTTCTGAAGCAATCATCGCTGGTATGCGTTTTGCTAACTCACGAATTTCAAGTGATTCAGGGTCTGGTGTCCAGTATCCATTATTCCAATGAAACCAACCAAGACCTTCGGTATATCGAATTACGCTTTGGTATGTATCAACAAGACGACGTCCATTACCAATATCTGTAAAACTTCTTGTTGCTTCTACGCCACCATCTTGAATTGCGATAGCGTCAACATCTCCAGGAATATTTAGATTGTCAGCCGACAACGCTTGTGAAGTTGTTTTTCCTTCAGAGATTGCTTCAAGAATTGCACTGCTTCTAGTGTTAATTGCTGACTCTGGTGGTTGAACAACTCCTAACATAGGAGATGCAGATTCTGTAAAAGTAGTTTTTTCAACAGTAGTCGAGCGAGATTCTTCTTGAGACTTTTGCGCCCACTCTTGAGCGCCAGGCCATATTCTGTCAATCTTAGGATTTTTTATAACAAAATCAATTGCACGTCTAGTGTGCATCATTACGCTGTTAGTTCCCTCAAGCGGCATCGGAGGACGAATTTTTTCAGCATTAAAACGAATCATCAAAGACTCAACCGCAAGACGACCAGCCTCTGTGTTTACTGGAAACTTATTTGCTAAAGCACAAGCAAGTTCGTAAATGCCAACAGCACGTCCGCCTTCTTCAATGCCCTCTTCAAGAATTTTATCAACATCTACTTTTTTTCCTGAAAATTCTAAATCTTCAAAGATGGAATCCCAGTCGCCAGTTCCTACTGTTGTAGTCCCACGATTGTTTCCACGCTTACGTAAAAACTTTAGAAGTTGTTCTGGCGCTTGCGCTATTTCAATTTCGTCAGGACGATGTCCAGGAACCCACTCATAGCATTGACCAGAAAAGTGTCGTGAAGGAGCAATAAGCACATAACCGTTGTGCTTAATATCAATACCTTTTAGACCTGCTTTATTTAAGTTTCCTACTAAATCTTCTGATTCATCGCACTTGTAATAAAGATGGCGACCACGAAGAATCTTGCCCCCACCGATTGTGTACTCACCAGTGATTGCTTCAACTGTTGGAGGCAAGGCTCCTTCAACAAGTTGTTCAAACTTTTCAAAAGAGTCTGGACCTCCAGCACGAGGGTCAATATCAATTACTAAAAATCCTGAAGAACGGCAGGAAACACCAATGTTGTATTCAGGATTTTGTTCCCAATACCTAGTAAGAATATTTGGATCAGATGTTGCATCTGTATTCCATTTATTAATTGCTGGATGCTTGCCTTTATCTTTTGGCTCTGCGTGTGAAGAGTTACAAGTACATCTTCCATCCAAAGTAATTCCATGACATGGAAGAATTTTCCATCCTTGAGATGCGTACCACTGAGCAGATGGTCCTAATTTTCCAGTTGCGTAGTCGTGTGAACTCATTCAGCACCACCAACAGAAACAGAAGTGTCAGCAGGAAGAGCAAGGGAGTTAAACCATTTCTCAGCATCGTCATTCAAAATATAAATGCGTTCTCTGCCAGTTTCTGTGGTGGTCCTGATTGCCGATAATTCCCCACACCAGATTGCCCGTGAAACAACCCTAGGAGGAATCCCATATCTAATAGCCGTGGCTCTTATGCTCATTCGTTTTTGTTGAGTAATCTCCACAACTATTCCTTCCCCTTAGCCAAAATATGAAGCATTTTTTGGCGAATTTGTGTCATTTCGTCAATAAGGAGACTATACATCCTTAGCGTAAAAAAGTCTGCCAAAACCCTCTGGCGTGCATAAAATTAAAATATAAGTTATATTGAAGTATGGAACAATAGTGACTATTCCCTACTAGAGAAATAGTTGCCTCATGTCAGATAATATGATGCTCTCTACAATACTGTTCACCATTGGCGCCATAACTGCCATTGGTAGTTTTTTCTTTGCAATGTATAAAATTGCTAAACGTATTGATGGGGCTATAGGGGTAGATGACAGTGGTAGAACTCTAACAGAGAGAATGGACAAAGTTGAATATCAACTTTGGCCTAACGATGGGGGCTCATTGGCAGATAAGGTCAATCGGGTAGAAAAAAATACTGAAGGAAACTCTACAGAACTAAAGATAATTAAAGAGTTAGTTATGATTATGGTTCAGTCTCATCAAGAATCAGCAGAGAAAAAATCAATAAGGGCATCTAAAAAACGTACTGCATAGTACGATAAATTTACAGTAATATACAAGTAAGACACACCCCCTTAGATAACAACATACAATACATTTTCTTGTTAGACTAACAGTCACTAAACAATGCTTCTTTATAAGCATAGTTCTGGTTACAAGAAAAGGTGACAAATGGGACTTGCAGAAAGACTTAGTAAACTAGAGCCTTCGGCACCTGGACTGCCCTGCGGTATTTCAAAAATACTTAGCGGCCTTGATGAAAAAGATAGAGCAGCCCTAGATGTAATCATGTCAACTCCATCTAAGCCAAGTGGAATTTCCAATAGAGCAATTCACGAAATTTTACTAACAGAAGGATATGACATAGCCTTTGCCTCAGTAAGACTGCATAGAAGTAAGCAGTGTCGTTGTTTTATTGGCAAGAATAGTGAAAGACGAAAAGCCATCCAAAAGACAAAAATGGCTGGATAGTCCATGTCTGATAATTCTAAAAACTCTAAACAAGAGGATGAGTCTTTTGCAGAACGTTTAGTAGCGTTGATAAGTCCTGGACCTAATGGCTCTGACATAAGAGCAACTAACACCCCAGAGGCATGGCGACCTCGGATGGAGATAGACGAGTCTGGTGGATTTGTAGTTTCAAAACCAAGACCAGCAGGTGAGATACCTGATGCCGCAGAAATACTAAAAGAATTTGATTTAGACCCCAACTCGTGGGAGATAGTTTCTTTACGAAAATCAAGATGGCAGAATCATGCTGGAGATTTTCTTGAAGCAGCAAGAGTCAGCCTTAAGCCAATAGGTCTTGTACTCAAAGAAAAAGAACTTGATTTAGAACAACTTATGGGCGAAATTAAAAAATGGCGCCCTAGTTCAAAACCTAAAACAACCAATGGAGAATTGGCTTATGTTTTTGCAGTAAGTGATCAGCAAATTGGTAAAAAGACTCCTACAGGAGGAACTCCAGAATTTGTTGACAGAGTTATGCAGATGACAAATGAGTCAATCCACAGACTAAAAGAACTTCGTAAAATAGGAAGAAATATTGGTACCGTTGTTATACCTTTACTTGGAGACCACGTTGAGGGTAATACTTCTCAGAAGGGAAAATTACAGAGTCAATACGCTTCTGACTTAGGTATGACAGAGCAAACTCGTGTGGCACGACGCATACTTATGGAGCAAATCAAAGCATTTGCACCACTGGCTGACCGCATCATAGTTCCAGTAGTTAATGGAAACCATGACGAAGTTACTCGTGATGTATCCGTAGACCCAGCCGATGGTTGGAACGTAGAAATTGCAAGTGCTGTTCAAGATGCTTGTGCAGAAAACCCTAATCTGGGTCATATTGAGTTTAGATTTCCTTCTCCAGGAAATCAAACTTTATCTGTAGACATCAACGGAACAATGCTTGGCCTTTTTCACGGACACCAAATAAGCGGAAAAAATGTTATAAATTACCTATCTGGACAGGCTGTAGGCCAAACTCCTCTAGGAAACTGCGATGTTTGGCTCTCTGGGCACTATCACCATTTTAACTCTTTAGATATTGGTACTCGTTTTTGGGCCCAGTGTCCTACCCTTGACGGCGGGTCTGGGTGGTTCAAAGACAGAAGAGGTCTTGATTCGCACCCTGGAGTTTTGACTATGGTTATTGGCGGAGACTATGACCCAAGGCGGGATTTGAGCATTTTAAGAATCAAAAGATAGGTAAGAAACTACAATAAGGGCCTATAATTTGACAGTAGACTTAGTTAAGTTGTGGTATTTGTGCGCTAACTCTTAAGTAGAGGTGCGTAAAAAGCCGTAAAATATACAAAGACCTGTCGATTATATCTCGTTCATCCTTTGTCGAGAACTAGTAACTTGGAGCGCTAATGAGTTATTCAGAAGATGTAACGACGAGGACGGTATTTGGTAAATACACCAAAGTAAACGGCCTAGCCGCTTCTGGAACAATCACTTTTTCTGCTTCAAGCAGAATTGAAGATGATAATGACGCAATTATTCTTTCAGGGCCAATCAAACTTACTCTTGATAGTGATGGCGAATTTTCTATAGATTTGCCAACTACAGACAATAGAAAACTGTCTCCAATTGGTTGGTATTACACAGCAAGAATCCGTATCTATGGCGGAAAAGCATATGATTTTAAGTTTTACCTACCTGAGGGCGATGGTAGTGATGTAGATATAACTCAAATTGATTCTCCATCAGCAGGAAATTCTCAACAAGCATCAGTAAATGTTCCTCGTGGCCCAGTTGGTGCACAAGGAGCAACTGGTCCTACAGGTTTAACTGGTGCTACTGGTCCAATAGGACCAACTGGTCCTAGTGGAGGCCCTACTGGCCCCACAGGTGCGACTGGACCTACAGGTGCAACAGGTGCAGCAAGCACTGTCACTGGCCCAACTGGAGCGCAGGGTGTAGTTGGTCCACAAGGTGAACAAGGTATTCAAGGAAACATTGGAGCAACAGGTGCGACTGGAGCAACTGGTGCTACAGGTCAAGTCGGTGCAACAGGTGCTACTGGTGCAACTGGTGCTACAGGATTAACTGGCGCAACAGGACCTACAGGTGCTCAGGGTGAAGTTGGTCCAACTGGAGCAACTGGAAATACTGGTGCTGCTGGAACTTCGGTAACAATTATTGGTTCTCTTCCAAACGAAGCATCACTTCCAGAAACAGGAAATCCTGGAGATGGTTATTTAATTGATGGTGATTTATTTGTTTGGGATGCAGTAAATACTGAGTGGGACAATGTTGGAAATATTCAAGGCCCAACTGGTGCTACAGGACTAACTGGTGCTACAGGTGCAACAGGTGCTACTGGTGAACAAGGATTAACAGGAGATACTGGCCCTACAGGCGCAACAGGTGAAACTGGATTAACAGGTGATACTGGTCCTACGGGTGCTCAAGGTGAAACAGGTGATACAGGACCAACTGGTGCACAAGGTCCTACTGGTGCACAAGGTGTTCAAGGTAATCAAGGCGAAACTGGTGCTACTGGTGCAACTGGTGCTACAGGTCCCACTGGTGCACAGGGCGATACAGGTCCACAAGGTGATACAGGCCCAACTGGTGCCGCTTCTACTGTGGAAGGCCCAACTGGTCCACAAGGTGAAATTGGTGCAACAGGTGCGACTGGTGCACAAGGTGATACTGGTCCGACTGGTCCGACTGGTGCACAAGGTGAGCAAGGTCTTACTGGTCTAGAAGGTGAACAAGGTCCTACAGGTGCTACAGGCGCACAAGGTGAGACAGGTTTAACGGGAGATACAGGACCTACAGGCGCACAAGGTGAGACAGGTGCTCAAGGTGATACTGGCCCTACTGGCGCTACTGGCGCACAAGGTGACACTGGACCAACTGGTGCTACTGGTGAAACAGGTTTAACTGGTGCGACAGGTGCGACGGGTGCTCAAGGTGAAACTGGATTAACAGGAGATACTGGACCAACTGGTGCTACTGGTGCACAAGGGGATACAGGTCCTACAGGTGCAACTGGTGCTACTGGTGCTCAAGGTACTGGCGTAACAATTCTTGGTTCTTATCCAACTTATGAAGCCCTTGTTGCTGCCCATCCAACAGGAACTGCTGGAGATGGTTATTTAGTTGCTGGTGATTTATATGTTTGGTCCGACACTGCTTCCGATTGGGAAAACGTTGGAAATATTCAAGGTCCGACTGGTGCAACAGGTTCTACAGGTGATACAGGATTAACTGGAGACACAGGTCCTACGGGTCCTACAGGTCTTACAGGTGATACAGGTCCGACTGGTGCACAAGGTGAGCAAGGTTTAACTGGAGATACAGGTCCAACAGGTGCGACTGGTGCACAAGGTGATACTGGACCAACTGGTGCACAAGGTGAGCAAGGTTTAACTGGAGATACAGGTCCTACTGGTGAGCAAGGTGTAGTTGGCCCAACTGGTGCACAAGGGGATACAGGTCCTACTGGTGCGACTGGTGAAGTAGGACCAACTGGTGCTACTGGTGAAATTGGTTTAACTGGTGATACAGGTCCTACTGGCGATACTGGACCGACAGGACCAACTGGTTCAGAAGGTAATTTTACTATTGCCTCAAGTACAGCGCCTACAGGTGCTACTGAAGGTGATGCTTGGTTCAACAGCATTACAGGAAAAGTTTATGTTTATTACGACTCATACTGGGTAGAAGTAGGAGCAGCCCCTGTCGGTGCGACAGGACCAACTGGCTCAACTGGTCCTACTGGAGCCGCATCAACCGTAACTGGTCCAACAGGAGAACAAGGCGATACGGGTCCAACTGGAGCCACAGGTGCTACTGGTGAGATAGGACCAACAGGACCAACTGGTGAACAAGGATTAACAGGAGATACTGGGCCTACAGGCGCAACAGGTGATACAGGACCAACATCAACTGTTCCAGGACCGACAGGAGCAACTGGTGCTCAAGGAGTTACAGGACCGACTGGTCCAACTGGAGCCGCTTCTGATATTGCTGGACTAAAGGGCGCAACAGGACCAACTAGTAAACAAGGATTAACAGGTGCTACTGGACCAACTGGTGCTACCGGC
>JACCDP011070322.1_pt1 | contig 10871 bp, 16 predicted proteins | sample 7445841 | NCBI WGS metagenome assembly JACCDP01 (sample SAMN15323441, study PRJNA562643) | freshwater metagenome | isolation source: river surface water | place: USA:Blue River Watershed | collected 2017-08-17
ATAGCTACACCACCAATGATTTTAGCTAAACGATCTTGTAAACGTTCAACCTCGTACGGTGAATTAGAAGCCTCAATTTGTGTTTTTAACTCTACAATACGCTCATTAATCTTATCTTCACTACCTTTACCATCAACGATTGTAGTTGTATCTTTACCTACAGTAATTGTTCTAGCTTTACCTAACCAATCCATATTGAAACGATCCAATTTCATTCCTTTAGCAGGTGAAATTACAGTACCACCAGTTACAGTAGCAATATCTTCTAGAATCAATGTTCTGCGATCGCCAAAGTCAGGTGCTTTAACAGCAGCTACTTTCAAGATACCTCTCATTTTATTTACAATAAGAGTAGATAGTGCTTCACCATCAATATCTTCAGCTACAACCAACAATGCTTTATTATCAGATGATACACGCTCAAGAATAGGAAGCAAATCCTTAATTGTACTCAAACGACCATCAAACAACAATACAAAAGCATCATTTAGAATAGCTTGCATTGTGTTATTATCAGTCACCATATAAGGTGATTTATATCCACGATCAAATTGTAAACCTTCTACTACTTCAAGTTCAGTTTCACCTGATCTAGATTCTTCAACTGTTACAATTCCATCTCTCCCTACTTTATCAATTGCTGTAGCAACTAAATTTCCAATCTCCTCATCACCATTAGCTGATAGAGTAGCAATTTGTTTAATTTGCTTTTCATCAGTAATGTCTACAGACATTTTCTTCAATTCAGCAACTACTGTTTTAACAGCCTCTTCAATACCACGCTTTACTTGAGTAGCATTAGTTGAGGAATAAGACGTTGCCTCAATTGCTCTAGAAGCAATAGCACGAGCCAATACAGTTGAGGTTGTTGTACCATCACCTGCTTGATCAACTGTTTTTGATGCTGCTTGTTTAATTACGGTTGCCGCCATATTTTCAATTGGATCTTCCAATGTAATGGTTTTAGCAACAGTAACACCATCCTTAGTTGATGCCACTTGTCCGTGTTCTTTCTCAATCAATACATTACGTCCAAAAGGACCCATCGTAACTGCTACAGCGTTATTTACTTTGTCAATACCCGCTTGTAGTTTTTCTTTCGCTTCGCGATTAAATTTTATAATTTTACTCATATTTTATTTTTCTAAAATTGCCAACAAATCTTGTTCCTTCATTACAACGTATTCTTCTCCTTCAACGGTCATTTTGGTTCCACCAAAGGCCGGAAACACTACTGTTTCACCTACTTTAACTCCAGTTTCAAGCCAAGTCCCTGTAACGGAATACATTCCTGGTCCTACAGCTACTATCTCTCCCATTAGTGGTTTTTCCTTTCCCATGTCAGGGACTACAATGTTTCCATACATTGTTTCAGTTTCATCTTGTTGCTTAATCACTACGTGATTATACAGTGGTTTTATCTTCATATTTCAGTTTTTGTTTATGTGCTTTTAAAGCGTCTTCTAATTGTTCAATACTAAATTCAATCGGACCATATTCCCCATCCGAGCAGTCAAATACTACTTTATTTTCATAAAAAAATAGTTGAGCCACTCTATTGTGGCGAGCTTCGGTCCTAAATACTTCTGTTAAGTTTTTTAGATGTCTTGCTTTCATAACTTAAAAATACGACAGGTCTTTTGGGTTTCAAAACTTACTTAATTGTAACCTTTTTAGGCTTATTTTCTTTAGCAAATGGAATATCTAAAGTTAACAATCCCTTATCAAGTTTAGCTTCTAATTTTTGCAAATCATATTTGCTTGAAATTTTCCAAGCAATATCAAAGCTAGCTTTCTTGATTGAGCGATGTAAATAGCGATATTCGTTTTGCTCTTTTTGTTTTTCATCTTCGCTTTTGCGATAAGCAACACGAAGCGTTTCTGAATCGACAATAATATCGATTTCATCTTTGTCTAATCCAACTGCTGCTAATTCAATACGTAAACCATTATCCGTTTCTTGGATATCGCAAGGATGATTAACAACCTTTTCTTTTACTGGTTTGTATTGGGCGTTGTTGTCAAAGAATGACTTCCATAGAAGATCAAATTCTTCATCAAAATTCCAAAAGTCATTATAAGTGGGGAAATGTGGAGCTACATATCCAATATTTGTGGTTGTAGTTCCATTAAGTAGACTAGTACCTGTTGTGTAGGTGATACCTGAATTGTTTGTTGTTAGTGTGAAGGCATTGCTCGTTCCTGTCAAGCCATCTGTCACTACGAACACGTCTGTAGTACTCATGTTGTTTTTGTTTTGTGCATCCCTAAGGTATGCGGTTAATTAATATATCATAACTGAGACCTGTCGTATCTCATTGATAAATATATACGGATTAATTTTTCGGTGGAAGATAATATAAGGCTTTGATAGAGTCTTCTATGAACTCTAATTTTAATATTCCATTCTCATCAAAGCAACCTGTGCCTTGAGCGCCTTTATTCTCAACAAATATTTCAAATAGGTAATTAGCGTTATATTGATATTCACTAGATGGTACTTCAAACGATGGAGCAGGTGCTAGGAAGCTAATTTTATCATCGTGTGATGTTTTACCACCTAATGTAAAATAAATACCCTTTTCATCTTCATCATTGAATAGTGCTTGTATTTTTACCTCGTCGCTACCTAATGCTTTCTTAGCTTTAGTGTATCGATCAATAAATTCGGCATCAATATCAAATTGATATGTAAATTGGATTTGAGATTCATCTAATACCATTGTTTCCATAGGCATCATTCTTAAATCAGCAAGGTGATAAGTCAAATCATATTCCATATCAGCTATATTTAATTTAGTTGATACACCGTTTTTAGTTTCAACGTTTAGTTGAACGAATTGATTTGTGATGTTTACTAGTTTAAGTAATTTATTTGTATCGTAAATACCTAAAATACAATCATCAATATCAAACCCATCTGCCTCAATTGATCCTGCTAGATCTTTAGTTGATGATGTAAATAGTATTGTTGCTTTCTTATCTTTGATAGTCCACTTTACTTTCTCGTGAATGCCACCAAGATAGTACTTTTCGATTGTCGATGTTAATAGTTGCTTATCCATATTATTTCCAGAGTATTTGTATTAAAATTATGCAAACTCCTAGGCTCAAACAAGTAAGTGTTTTAGGTGTTATAGGTTCTTTAAACATATAATGAGACATAAGAGCAAACGTTACTACACCTATTCCAAACCCAATTAATCGAGAAGGCCATATAGCACCATCATATGCGGCTACGAAGTTTTTTACTGAATACATGAATAGTAATGAAATGGGAATACCCATACATGCTACTATTAAAGTATTATTTTTAAACCATTCAAATTTCATTTGTCCTTGTAACTGAAGGAATGTTAGGATTTGGGCTAGTAATCCAAATATAAAGCCTTTGATTATATACATTATACGAATTTAAAAAATTTATTTACTTTATCATTTAATGAGGGGAAATTCCATCCTAGATCCTCATAAATAGATTTTAGTTTATTTAGTAGTGTTGATTCAAATCCCTCCTCTCTATCAGCAAATTCATCAATCAACTTATTGATAAAGTCAGGATCATTACCTGTAAATCCAATTACATCAATGTTGTATGGGTTTGTTTTTAATTGGATATATTTCATTTTATCCCCAACGGTAAAACGAGGATATTGCTTATCCACCTTTTTAAATTTAAGTAGATCATTATAGTAAATAGCTGCTTTAGTATTGATAGGACATTTTAGTTTTAATGTACTAAATATCTCACCTGCTCTAGGAGCGCGCTCAATATATGACTCAATATTTTTAACTCCGGTTGGTTTAGCTACATCTTCAATGGGTATGTTTTTAACATACTTCTTGAAATCAATTATTTGTTGATCGATTTCTGCTTTGGCTTTACCAAACATGATGTCTTGGATCAATTTCTCTCCAAATTTAGAATACATTGGAGTCATATTTGATTTCATTAGGTCTAATCCCTTCATATCCAATTCATCAACAGTAACACCTTCCTTATTTACAATGTACATTGCATAACGGCGTTTACCTGCAAAGTAGCCCCTTTCAATAATCACTTCCTGCTTTAATTCAAAGTAATGTTCACGTTTACCAACATTGAAATAATCTCTAGTAACACGATCAATGTTAGCGTTTGCTGCTGATTGTATTTCAGTAGCAATTTCTAAAATAACCTTAATCCATTCTTCTTTACCTGCTGTAGCAAGTTCTGGATGTCTTCTGAGTGCTAGATCTTTAACTTGAATGAATAATGAGTCAGTATCTGAGGTAACAACATAGTCTTTTTCATATGTGCCTAATTGTTTATTCATCCACTCATTACAGAATTTAATTGATTCTTGAGTTACACGTTGACCTGTCAATGTGATAGCTTTAGATATCATTTTATGGCCATCTGTATAGCGCCAACCATTAATAGCATAGCAGCCATAAACGTCATTTAATTTAATCTTATAGGCGTGTTGTCTACGATTATAGAATTCACCTTTAACAGCATCACCTGATTTGTATGCTTTTTTCATTAGGTTTTTATATTCAACACGTTTATTGAACCAATCAGTTAATACATCACATACTACTGATGGTCTATCTGTTCTGAACATAGCACCTGATGCGGCTAGCAGCCAATTATTTTCTTCTATTAATTTAGTAATAACACCTACTTTTACAGTTGCTTGTTGTGTACCTCGTTTTTCAGTTAATTTTTCAATTGTAATTACATCTTCAGGATCCATTTGTCTTAGATCATCTAATGTCCAATTGTTATCGTATTTGTCTTTATTTACTATTCGCCCAACAAACGTTTCAATACCAATATTAAGTGAGCGTATAATAGACGGATACAATGAAGTAAAATCAAGGTCAATAACCCACTCATAAAGACCAGGTACTGGGTCTTTTAGGTATCCACCAGCGTATTCTTCATGTGCTTCTTTAAGGGATGGGTTAGTAGTAGTTGGTTTATTTGGTGATACTATATTGTTACGTTTTAGGTAAGTTAATATAGCGCCATCATTTAATACAGTTGATAAGTAGATCATCTCATAAGGCACGTGGCATAGATGGCAGATAGCAACTGTTAATTCAATAAATTTGAATTTCTTTTCTAATTCAATAATAATCTCAACGTCACGAATATTGTACTCAATGTACTTATTTACATCCTCTTTAAATAAACGATCTAAATTACCTTCATATTCAATCTTACCTAATTTAACGTATTTAGTTCCTATATCACCTAATTTATAAGATGGTTCGTTTTTAGGATTGTACTTCTTATATAGTAATAGGTAATCAAGATGATTGATACCTCCAATTTCAATTGGTTGACTCTGATCCCATTCAGTAAATTTGAATTTACGGATTGGAGATAAACGAGCAGCCTCATTTGACCCTAATACGTTACATAATCTATAATATAGATAAGGAACGTCAAAAAATCCACTATTCCAACCTGTAATAATAGTTGGGTCCACGGACTCCCATAAATCAAGGAATAAACGTAATAGCTGTTCTTCATCATCGCATGGTATAACCTGCTTATTTTCTTCATCAATAGATGTTAGTTGTTTTTTCTCGTCTAAGATTAGACAGTAATATTTTTTAGCTGTAGCATCATATAATGAGATTGAGGTAATCTTCATTGGTGCTGATTTGATGTACTCAGTAGTTAGAGCACCACCAATTTCACACTCAATATCAAAGTAAACTATATTATGCCATTCAGGAGTATCATCGCTGTCTTTATATTTGTCAATTAATACAGCAGTTAAGCGATCAACATCTGATTCGTACAGATGATTATCATTCCATTCATATTTGGTAATGAGTTTAGCTCGTTTACCATCTAGTGTTGGATATTGACCATTATCGTCAATTTGAAAGCGAGGCACTGTATATTGAAATTCAGTCCAGCCTTTCTTATCGTCACGTAGATGGAATTTATAATTCGGTTTGCCCTCGTAAAATATTGATTGATACATACTTAAATGTAAGATGGGGGTTTTGACACCCCCATTTTATTTATAATGAACTTCTTTGCTTATCGTTTTGCCATTGCCCATCGTACATCTCTGCCGAGACACATTCATGGAAGTATATTTGAGCTACACGAGCATTGATTTCAATGAATAGAGGCTCAAATACATAAAGCAGTGTACCCATATTATCTGTTCTAAATCCAGGATCAAACACGGGGCTGTTAATAATAGCTCCGTTGCGGTATAGAGATGAGCGTTGTTTAATGAATGCTACTCTATTATCAGGTATGTTACACCCTTCATTAAAGGTAATATCATATACACCTTCATGCAGTAACCATCCTTCTACCCCATCTAAATTAATAGAGTCAATTGGGGTGTAGGTAGTAAGTTCGGTTTTGTCTTTTAGTACTTTGCCTATTCTTCCACCGTTGTTTAAGTTATAAGCACCACCTCCAATTCTATTACCTATTTTCTGTACTGCTTTAAGTGATAAATCATAACCAACTTGTGCAGGTTTACCTTGAGTATGCTCTAATAGGAGCAATCCTTCATCTACAATTTGTTTTGCGTTTAACATATTTTATTGTTTAAATATATAATTTATTAAATTACCTGAGTATTCGTGCCACCCCACATGCTTTAAGTTTATGTCTGGGTGTATTAGTACTTGGCCGCCTGATTCTTTCCATAATGAGCAGAAACCCCAATCTTCACTCTCGTATATTCCATTTCTAACTCCAGCATTAAATAAATTATAGAAGTTATCATTATCGAAGCCATAACCATCAATGTCGTTTCTATATTTTAGTTCTGGATGTTCTGCTATTAATTTTAATATTGCTTCGCGTTTAACCATTAGGAAGCCTGTTGGTAGGTAGTTAGATTCAACATAATCATCATCTGTTACTTTAATTTCACCTCCAATAGGGAAATCAACACGTTCAGCATCGGGATTTTTCTTTAATCTATCCCACACAATGTATTTTTTAGGATACATCCCTGCTATAACGTCTTTATCAGCTTGAATCAAACGATAAACGTCTTCGGGTTCAAATATAATATCAGAATCTATAAATAACAAATGAGTGTTTTCCTCGTCTTCTAGGAAATGAGCAACAGCTGCGTTTCTAGCTCGTGATACTAAGCTTTCAAAGAATATAGGATAGAACGACATATTCAATCCTGTTTCCTTAGCTGAGTTTAGTAGCTTGAGAATAGACATCATCCACTCTGTATTACAGGTATGGTTGTAGCAGATTAAAGGGATAAATACTTTCATTATATTAATACCATCATTTTTTCGTGACCAACTACTAATTGAGGATCAATCCATATTTGATATCCTTTTTGTTGAATCAAATCACAGAAAGCAACATCCTCCATAGTGAATTCTTTTATGTGTTTTCCTTTATATTCATATTCCTTCCATGTTGGTTGAAACCAAGGATATTCAAGCGATTCAAATACACCTTTCTTCATTAACATCCACCCAAATCCAGTATATGCTACAGGAAATAATCCTTTCTTTTTATTTATCATATCAGCAGTTAGAAATTCATAACTACCATTCTTAACGAAGAAATCATGATTCCATTCCTCTACAGTAGCATAGTGGGTATTGTTTTGCATTTTATACAATCCACTAACTATATCTTTATCTGCATCTATTAGTTTAAAGAATTGGTCTGGTGTGAATACTATGTCGGAATCAATCCACATTATGTAGTCGTAATCAACTTGACCTTGGAATGGTTTTTGATCTATACCTGCTATTGTATCTCCACCTAAACACATATTACGAACATAATATAGTAAAGGAGAATAATGTTGAGACATTATTGGTTGGATACCATTTGATAAGCAAGCATGAATTAATTCAGTCCAACATTGGAGAAATCGTCCACTAAATTGTCTGCCTGGTAAACAAAATATTACTTTCATATTAGAATTCTTCCATAACTCCGAGACACTCAGCAATAAATAACAATGAACCTGCTGCCATTAAATTTCCAAACATTAAAGCAGCACATCCAATCATTCTAACACCTGATTTAATCATACTTACTCTAAAGTGCTTATTTGTTTTACTTTCCTTTGGTTGCATAATCTGCTATTGTTTTTGAATCTTCTCTTTCCCACGGATATACTATCCACTCATCTACTGAAGCTAGTCTCCACCAGAAATGAGGTTCATATTCCGCTATTGTTTTATAATGTAGTGTTGCTGTATAGACATTATCTTCAAACTTAAAACGTTTTAATGTTTTACCTGAATCACAAATATCATCTACAATTAGAATATTGCCTATTATTCCAGCTATATTAGCTTGAGATACAAATGGAATATTCATTTTATGAGATAGCATAACTGCTGGGATTAAACCTCCACGAGGTAAGCCTCCAACAGCTGCTATTTCAGTATTACTATTGGTGATGTTGGCTGCTAGTCTTTCAACTGCAGTCTCAACATCTTTCCAAGTTATAAATCGTTTATTTAAATTTTGTTCCATTTACTTCAATTGCGTGTAAAAATTCCTCACGAATCAAATTATCCTTTTCCATAAACACACCACTGAATTTATTTGTAGTCATTACAGATGGATGTTTAATACCTCTGTGTGAGCAACAGGTATGTTTACAAGCAATACTAACTGCTACAGATGGGCAACTCATTTTGGTAGCTAGATAATCGTGAATTTGTTGTGTAAGTGATTCTTGCATTTGTGGTCTACGAGAGAACCATTCAACAATACGATTCAACTTACTCAATCCAATTACATTTTCACCAGGAACATATGCTAATGTAGCATAACCTGTAAATGCAAGATTGTGATGTGCACACATACTAACGATAGGAATACCTGATTGGATTACTAATCCATCATAATGATCATCATTAGGAAATACTGTAATGTTTGGTTCGTCAGTAATAGATCCTACAATCAAATCTTTCAACCATGCTTTAGCTACACGACGAGGTGTATCTTCTGTTTGTCTGTCTGCTTTATAATCAAATCCTACTGCTGTAAGGAACTGAGCATACGCCTCAGATGCATTATTAATCATTTGCTCTACTTCTTCTGGTGTGCGAGCTAAACTACCGTTTGATTTTTTTAATAATTCCATATTTTATTTTTTACTTTCGAAATATAATGCCCTTACTTTGGCTCCCAACTCTTGATTATTAGGAGTGTTTTCTATTAACCATTCAGGTACAGTGAACTGATTATGATCACGACCATGGCTATAACATTTGCTGCATAATTGGCCAACACCTTCGAGGTAGCCGATTCTCATATCAATATGAGTTTCAGAATCGTACGGTGTTTCAACACCACACATCATACAATGATCTTTTGTCATATATTATACGTTTGCTTTTCTAATTTTTGGTTTATATCCTTGTATAGCAAAACTATGACTAATATTGGTTGGTACAAATTCCATACCATCATATGTTGTTTTTTCTACTACCAAGGGGTGATATTCTTTACCTTCATGATTAAGAGTGATAGTACTAGATACCAGCAATTGTTCTTTTGGTTCTTCTTTCTTTGGTACATAAGCAGATACTTTAGCTGCTACTACCCCACTAGCAAATGTTGCTAGTCCTTTAAAAAATGATCTACGATTATTTTCCATTAGATATGTAATTTTAATTTAGTATTTGGAGTTGTTGTTCCTAAACAGACGTTACCGTTAGATGTTATTCTCATTCGTTCTACTCCATATACTCCAAAATTCATATCAGAATTACTTGTTGTAAGGGGAATAGTTAATTTTTCAGGTTGTACATTCGGCAATGGCAGAGCAGCTGCTACTGCTGCCATTGTAAATGTCTTTAAGAAATTTCTTCTATTGCTCATTATACATTTAATGTTTTAATTTCATCATTTGCCCAGTCAATAAACGTAAGTAAAATATCTAACTTTTGTTCTTTAGACATGTATCTAAATTCATTATGAACTGTAATAACTTTTCCATGATACTCAAGTTCACCTGCTTCATTTACAGTAAAATTAACTGAGTTGAATTCTATATTCATTATTATACATTCAATGTCTTATTCCAAGCAGCGATATGTAAACGAGTCAATCCTCTAAATTTATATTTCTTAGCCATTTCAAGACAGAATTGAGTACGCTCTTCAAAATTAGCTACATCATCCAATCCAGGCATACAAACTACATTCTTAAGAGGTATGCTAAATGGTACGACAAAGTCCCTAAAAAGTTCCAATACATCCTCTTCATTGCTGATTACGAATTTAAATTGATAATTTTTATGTTCCATTACTCGCCTAATAGCGGCTTCGTTGATACGTTGTTTAGCTTCTAATCCTGAATTTGACAATTTAGGTGAGCAGTTGATTTGATCAAGCATAGTGAATAGCTTGTCTTCAATTTTAACTGTACCATTTGTTTCAATTTCATAAAATGGACTAATAGCATTATCAAGATGTTTGCTCAACCAATAGTTAGTAAAGTTAACGATTGCTTCTTGATGTCCTTTAATTGTTGGTTCACCTCCAGTCCAAATGATATGAATTGTACCGTTTAGGATGTCATCGTAGATACCTTCATCTTTCCAACGTTTGATTAGATAATCAAAGTCTTGATCTACTCCTCTCCATAGCCACTGAGATGTGGAATCGCAAGTCCAAGTTGCTTTACCTTCTAGTTCTAGATCGCCTTTAAATATTTCACCATCCTCTAATGATTGTTCTTTCATTAGTTGATTTGCAAATTGGCGACTCATACCGCAAGTTAGGTTACAGATACCTAAACGAACAAAGTAAGAGGGCACTCCAGAGGAGATACCCTCACCTTGGACAGAGTAGAAGTCACTAGAAATTAATAGTTTGTGTGGGTCTATTTTACTCAT
>JACCDP011146763.1_pt1 | contig 10871 bp, 11 predicted proteins | sample 7445841 | NCBI WGS metagenome assembly JACCDP01 (sample SAMN15323441, study PRJNA562643) | freshwater metagenome | isolation source: river surface water | place: USA:Blue River Watershed | collected 2017-08-17
CTATTCGACTTTGCTAACTTTTTCTGTTTTCTTTTTTGCTTCTTGCGTTCAATAAAGTCATCAAAGTCATTGTTCATCTGCATATATTCAAGATACGTATTATGGTGGTCATCGCCATCATCATGATCCTGAAGTTCAAACGCTTCGAACGGCATCTGTTGGATAAGTTTCTGTTTGACGTAGCTTTGTTTCTTTTCCTTGGCTATCGTCCTTAAGAACGAATAATATATTACCTGCGTAAAATAAGCAAATGGGTTATTGGATTTAGAAGGATCAAAGTTTTTAACAATAGCAAGACAGTTTTCAACACCGTCAAGTATCATATCATTACGGTAGCTGTAATTAATGAAGTTACCTTTATATGAGAGGTGAGTAGCAATTTTGTAAAAGCATTCCCCAATATAGTTTGTAACTTGCGGAGGATCATCTCCTGATTCTTCAGCTTCTTTTACCTTTGTCTTCCATTCAACAATTGCTTTTAAAAATTCTTCATTGTTTACATAATGTGCACCACCTGCCATAACCAACTCCTCTTGTTTTTAACTACTTACATTATACCTTAACATTATCAATAAGTAAAATATTTTTCTTTGCAAACTTTGCTTTTCGCTTGACATAAGAACATAATTACGGTGTAGGGGTTGATAGATACCTAGTGAAGTGTATTATTACCTCTTACCACTTGCTTCTCTTCTTCCTCCTGCTGCTCTTCCTGAGGATCTTCAGCAAGAGACTTCAAATGATCCATAAGTCTGTTCACTCTATCAGATAACTCCTCCACCGAAGAAGGTGGTTCATCAGGAACTTCGATAGTAGCTTCATATTCATTCACCAAACGAACATAAAACGGTATAGCATATTGGTGAACTCTCTTCTCAAATACAATATCTCTTTTCTTGAATTCAAAGATCTTGTCTTCTGCGAACTTACAGTATGGTGCTGCTGTAACATGTTCTCCGATTTCTCCATCATTCATAAAGGGAAAGCTCTTAATCAACATTGGATATTCAATTGTTACAGAGGTTTGCGATTCATCTCTTTTTACTGCCATAATTTGTTCACCAGTAACTAATTTTAAAACAACATACTCATCTTTTGCAGTTAGGTTGAATTCGTTCTCGTTCATATCTCGACCTCTACGATCTTATAATTAAATTGTTCTTCTGAGTATGTTTTAATTCTCTCAGCGAAGTGGTTTAGCGTATGATTTTTCCAAGATTTCCAGTGAAGATCATCTGCTATATCGTAAAGATTACATTCTGTCTTGCCATCTTTTAATCTTAGACCACGCCCAATACTTTGTAAATTGCGTATCTTACTTTTAGAAGGGGACGCAAAAATAACATTCTCAATCGAAGGTATATTGATGCCTGTCGAGAAGGTGCCAAACGACGCAATAATGATAGCATCTTCCTCTCCCTCGCAGATATGCCTAATTGCCTCTCGATCAGATGTTTCGGTGCCACCATAAACGAAAAATACTTTTCTATTTTCATCAGCTTTTTCTTTGATTAGATCGTAAAGAACTTTTCCATGTTTCTCAACAAACTGAAAAAGAACTAGAGTATTACCACTTGACTTTACGGCAAGATTACGAATAAATCTATTTCGTTTCTCATGAGTAACTATAAAGTCCATCTCGTCTTGATAGTTATTGTTCTTTCTACCTTGACGAGTTATGTCATCGTACTTTAGTAATATACAGGTAATATTTAGATTCGCTAAACGTGATGAGTCCATCAACGCTTTCGTTGTAGTTACTCGGTGGACTGGTCCAAATATTCCCTCAAGTACAAGTCTATGGACTTTCTTATTATCCAGTGTCCCAGTAGTGCCAATGCGATAACGTACATCGGTAAGTTTCTCCATTACTGACGTCAATGACTTCGCTTTAAACTGGTGCGCTTCATCACCAAAGATGACGTCAAACTGATTAAACCATTGTTTTGGTTGTTTATAAATCGACTGCCATGTTGTAATTAATACGTCTTTGGTAAAATCTTTAGGAAACCCAGCATATAGTTTTTGACAGTGTCTATCAACACGCCAACCATTTGCTGAAGAATAATCTTCAAAATCTGAATATAACTGCTCAACCAAAGAGGTTGTTGGTACTACAATAATACATTTTCTTCCTTGCTCTAAATGCCATCTTAGAGTAGTATAGATAATAAACGATTTACCAGAAGCAGTTGGTGATAGTAATAGGACACGCTCATCTGTTACAGCTTTGTGAACAGCTTCTAATTGATAGTCTCTAATCTCGATAGGTTTGCCGTGACCCATTGGTTTTAGCCAATCGGCATAACTTTTAATTTCTTCTATTGAAACTATTGATTTAGATTCAACAGGAGTAATATAATTTAATTCGTATTCGTTGTTCTTAGCAAACTCTTCTACGTAGCCGAGCAATCCATTGTATAAAGTTTTTCTAAACACATCATATAGTCTTACCTTACCATCCCATAATCTAGCTCTATACTGCGGAGTGAACCTCGCTCCTGGATATTCATAAGTGAAGAATTGTGACAACTCCTGCTCAATACCAGGATCAGCATAACAACGAATAAAAACTTCATTAACTTTTTCTACATTAATAATACTCATCAAGCGCCACTAATAAACTTTTTCCACTCGATACTATTACGAATCTGCCAATCTCTTTGCTTAATTTGATTCATAATGCTCTCAAGATAACTAATAATACTTTCTAGATACTCTTGTCTAAGTTGGGCTTCTGATAATTCAAAGTCGCCCTCTAGAAACTCTTCCATCTCATTCTTCAATGGTTTAACACCTTGCCATTGTTCCCAGCCATATTGTTCCAACTCACTCTTACTTAGTTCACCTCTATAATAGCGAAACTTTAGTTGACGTAGTGTGTTGTAATCTTTCTTCGCTTTAGCAAGTTTTAACTTGTAACCGATAAGAAAATTTAAATACTTTGCGTGAAGGTTTGGTGTCCTAACTGACTCTCGATCTAGATGATCGTCATCTATGGCACAGTCAGTTTCCCACGCTTCTTGCAGTTGCTCTAAGTTCATAATAACTCCAAAAACAAATAATAAAAATTATACTATAATTATTGTAAAATGTCAAATTACAAGAACTTATAGTAGGAGAATCTAAATGTTGCTCTACCGATTAAATACTGAACATCTTGTTGAACTGAAGAAAATTGTAATGAATCAATATTCGTTGGGAACAAGTCAATAAACTCAACAGTTTGTGATGGTCTGTTATTGTTAGTGAGGATAGTTAGCGTTGCGTCTGAGTAGTTGCTTGCCAGTTCATTAAGTTGACCACGTTGCTCTTCTGTTAGAAATGATGTATATTGAGTGTAGGATTCTGGGAATCCTAATGCAACAAGCCAATTATAAACAGACTTGTAGTTAGCCATATCTTCGTCAACCAAGAACTGAATAGTTAATTGATCATAAGTTAGTGTTTCACCTGGAATCGGAACTCTAGCAAATGGGTTAACGAATTCAGGATCACCTAGAGTTATTCCTGGTAAATTAACTTCTTGACAAAAGAATGATAGTGATGGTAATTTTTGAATAGAAAACTGAAACCCTACTGGTGATAGAGGGTTTATATTATCTGGTGTCGGGCAAGTAAAAATTCTGTTAGACATAGTTCACCTATTGATTGTAGTATCACTATTTATAATGAAAAAAAGGAGGGACTTTCGTCCCTCCTCTAAAATGCTACTCTTAGGTGGTAGCTTCGTAACCTTTAAATTACATTAGGTTAGAAACGAATACCTTACGGAAATAGTAGTTGCTTGCTGCTTGTAGGTTTGAACCGTTTCCGTCTAGTTGAACGAATGGGTTAGAAACCATACCGTAGCGAGTCTTAAAGCCAATCTTAGGCTGGAAGCTCTCTGGATCAACTGCACGAACCAACTGTAGTGGAACGTATGGGCAGTAGAATAGACCAGCGTCTAATGCGGAAGCGCCCTTATAGCCAACCATGAAGAATTGGTTGTTACCACCGTTACCTGCATATGGATCAACATATACACGGAAACGACCGTTTAGAACACCTGCGAAGGTAGTTGATGCTTCATCGATTGCTAGACCTTTGTTTGCTTCTAGAGCTGGAGTGTAATCTAGTACACCTGCCATTGCTAGAGCAGAAGCAACATCAGAAGAACAAACGATAAAGTTACCCTTACCACGACGTGTTTGCTGAGCAATTACGTTAGCATCACGTTCGATTTGGAACATTAGTCCCTTGAACTTTTCAACGCTCCAACGACCATTAGCGTCAACGTCTAGGTCAAAAGTACCTGCTGATGCTGTACCAGCTTGTGCACCTGGCTTAGCAACTTTGTAAACAGTACGGATGACTTCACGGTTGATTTCAGCAAGAATCTCAGTTGAGAGAATGTTGCTTAGTTCGCCTTCAGCATCTAGACCATGAACGCTCTTTAGATCTTGAGCAAGTTCAATAGTGTATTCTGCTTTTAGAGCACGGCTCTTTGCAGTTACAGTAACCTTCTCGATTGAGAAAGCCATTTGAGCAAAAGCAGAGTTGGAATCAGTTCCAAGAGCTTCAGCTTGAGCTGTAGACATACCGGAACCTGTGTTATAGGTGTTAACGGCAGTCATTGGAGTTGTGTTAGTTGCACCAGGAATGGTACCAACAAACTTTTGACCGAATGTGTTTGCACCAGATACAACGGAAGAGAATGATGTATTTACTTCGTTGTAGAATGTTTCATCACCAGCTTGGTTGCTGTAGCGTGAACGCATTGCAAAGATAAGTCCTGTTGGACCAGTCATTGGCTGTGTGCCGCAGATATCATAAGCAATGAGATTTGGCATTGCACGACGAACTAGGCTGATAAGCACTGGGTCGAATGTGTCAATAGCGCCAGTTGTTGCGTCTGAGCTTGAACCTGCCATGGCGTTTGCTGGAATGACAGAGGTCATTGCTTCGTTTAGCATGGTTTGATATTGACCATGAGCAGATGCTTCACGCATTGCACGAGCAGTGTTCTCTAGAACAACAGCAGTTACGGAACGACGGTGAGAGTCTTTGATGGAAGGAAGATCAGCGTGCTCCAGAATTGGGGCCCACTTCTTCTGTAGTTCTTCTGCAAGATACATTTAATATCCCTTTCTGTAGTTAGGTTGTATTATTTATAAAAGATTATCTTTTAACGGTTTTTAACTGTTCTAGAAATTGCTTGTGCAAGTCTATTGATTTCAGGATCGCCGGATGCGGTTGGCGCTACGGTTTCACCTTCGAAGGTTTCTTCTTCAATGTTAGAAACAGGAGCTGCTTTCTTTGCAAAGTATGTTTCCTTTACATAAGATAGCTTCTTCTTGTAAGTGTCCAGGTCTCCGTCAAAGTCTACACCTTCGGCAAGTGTTACAAACTTTTCGGCCTGAGTCAATGTGAGACCTTCAGTCATATCTTCAAGAACGGAATTCTTTTCCGCTTCGATCACGATATTCTTAAGCTCGACATTTTCTGTGATGGTTTCATCTAGCATAGCTTCTAGATCTTCGACCTTAGCAGCTAGTTCCTCAACCACATCAATCTTATCTTCTGGCATTTCAATATAATGCTCAGCAAATAGATTCTTTAGTCCATCAATAAACTCACCCATAAGTTCATTACGGAGAGTGGATTCAATGGCAACTTCGTTCTCTTTCATCCAGTTTTCAACTACATAATCAAGATACGTATCTAGTTTATTTTCTAGAGCTTCGGCAATTTCTGCAACTTCTTCTTCTAGTCTAGTTGCATATTCTTCTTCTAGACGAGCAGTTTCCATAACAAGCTTTGCATTTACAGCAGCTTCAAATAGAGTTGTGGCTCTATCTTTGAACTCTTCTGATAGGTCTTGACCTTCAAACATTTCCTCTACGTCTTCTTTCATTGAAGCAAGTGGATTATTCTTGGAGTCTAGTTTTGGCATTGCATCACGAGTCTTTGGACCTTTACCAGTCTTCATATCTACTGTTGATGCATTGGCATCAGCATTGGCACCAGCTGGTAGAGAATCGGCTTCTTTACCAATGAGAGCCATAGCTTGTGTGTACCACTTTGTAAGATCATCCTTACGCATGGAATGCATCGCACCAAGAACAGATGTGATGGCTTCGATCTTAGACTTTGGATCAGCTACAGTGCGTGAACCAGGCTTTAGTGTTTCTGAAGCCACTGATTCATCTAGATTATCTAAATCAATTTCTTCTCCTATATTTTTAAGATTACGCTTTGCATGTTTTAACATTTTAAATGCTGTTTTATGATCACCAGAATCCATAACTTTTTTTGCCTGTGCATGTACTTGATCTAGATAATTCATTCTTTTTTCATAATTATCATCTGCGATTTTATTTAATTTATTTAATGTTCTAGCTTTTGCCATTTTTAAAGCTGTAATTGAATGACTACCATTAGGTCCGCCATAATTTTTGATTTTATCTTTTATATTACCAACAAATTTCTTGATAGATCCCATAACTTCATCAAGTTGTTCTTCAGATTCTACAATTTCGTCTTGAAAATAATTATCAAAAATTTCATCAAGCTGAGTAAAATCTTCTAAATTATTGTTTTCTACTTCTTCCGACATATAATGTCTCCCTTTAAAGTATTTTGAAATATTTATAAAAACTTACTTTTTGATACGAGAGACTTTACATAACTCTCGAAGATACCTAAACGATTTTGCTCTAGTTCGTCCATAGACATTTTCTTAAGAGCTTTCCTTGTTTCATGGAGTTTTTGCTCCAACCAAGTGTCTTTAACTGGATCATAAATCCAATCAACATTTTCCATGATACCCTTCACAAAAGCGTCGGGAGCTGATGGATCTGCAACAATATCAGCAGCAGTAGCCAAACGGAAGTCATCTTGAACTTCCATAATACCTTGTTTATTGGGTTTCAGTGAACCTAAACCACGGGATGAAACACCTAGATTTGCACCAGACTTTAGTAGTCCTTTGGCAATATTACCCATAGGTGTGTCTGTAAGTTTAGCCTTACCGATGAAGTTATCACCATCACGTTTTAGTTCTGTAATCATATGGGAGACTCTATCAAGATTGATCTGTGGACCAGCTGGATGACCAAGTTCACCATATGCTCTATTGTTTTTTACAATCTCATTCATGTAACGGTTAACTTCTTGTTCCATGACACTCATGGGATAGACTCTACCGTTTTTATTCTTTTTATTTGCTTGCAGGAATACACCGTGAATGTAATGATCTTTTTCACCGGTTTCTCTAGCTTCAGTAATGAACTCTAGTTCGTCGATTTGTTCTACAATGAGTTTCATTTTAGCCTCTGTAAGCAGCAGATGTTACTTGAATTGTAGCATTAGATGAAATCAAATCAGTAGGTGCTTTTTGAACAAAGATATATTGACCTGCTGGAAGAACAAATGAAGCATATTGAGTAGTAGAGTTTGAATAAAGATTTACTTGAGCAGCAGTAGCGGCAGAGACATAAAGTACCGTTGATCCATTTACGGTATTTTGTGTAGTAACTGCAATAGCATTTGCTGATGGTTTAATGATATTCATTATACATTTACTCCGGTATTTACATCGACATTCATATTGGGAAATGTCATTGGTGTATCCATTGGAGCAGTTTGTTCTTTTTCTGGTTTATCATGGTTACCATAGACCATATAATCATGTACTGCGGTTACATTATCCTTAGCAACTGCAATCTTGGCTTGAACCCAGGGTTCTACAACTTGATCATCAGATAGGAACATTGCTAGAGCAAGAGCTTTATTTGCAAGTGCACGAAGTTGTGTCTTTGCCATTTCGGCTGATTCATCATCATTTGAGCCAAGTAGAGGTGCAACTAGTGATTCATCCACTTTATGTGAATAAGTAAATTTAACGTTAGTGCCATAATTTTTAGCTACAAATTTAGCAGCCTTATTAGTAGCAGTTCTTCTATCACCAGGAACTGTAATCTTTAGTCGATCTGGTTTAGGTTTATTTCCTATAGGTTCTGATGTTTTGCCATCATTTTCAGGATCAACCATTTTATGAAGTCTGGTATCTAATGAAGGCATATGAACATGAAAAACATGTTTCTCTTCATTTATTTTTTTATCTTTTTCTTTTAAAGTTTTTTGTTCCATGCATGAAGCATTTTCATGGACAGGACAGTATTTACCAGCCTCAGTCATATTGCATTTTGTTGATTCTTCAAATGCTTTTGCAGCGGATCTATATCTATCAGCCTGTGCTTTGTGGTGTTGAACATCACTTTTGCTTTTTACATGTGTAGCAAACTTGCTATGGTAATCTGCCATGTGCATATATTGAGCTTGTTTATTACCAGCTTTTTCTGCTTTTTTAGCAGCAACCAATGAATCCATACGATCGTTGACTTGTTTTACAGTAGCTTCTTCAAGAGATTCGTAGACTTTTTCTGATTCATCTTCATCATAGCCGTGTTTATTTTCAGATGATTTGTCTAAGACATACTTTGTAGTGCCCTTATAAACATCATCTTCATTACCTACACGATCGGCATGCTTTTCAGTCTTGTGCTTTGCTACAAAGTCTTGGTCACCTTTAGACTTAGGTGCGTAATCCACACCAGGTCTTTTACCAGTAGAACCTGGTTCTATCTTAGATGTTTTGACACCTTTGAGGATGTCACTCAGTGGTTTCGCCATCTTCTTCGTCCTCTAAATCTTCTAGTTCTTGCTGATCAGCACCGAACATACTTTGAGCTATTTCAACTTTTTTGGCATCAACAGCAGAAGCTATTCTGGATGCAATAACATCATTAAATGCTGCTTCAAATTCAGCTGGTTTTTGATTAATACTGTATGTAATTAAATCACTAATATCTGGCATTATTTATCCCCACCTTTATTTCTAGCTAAAATTTGTATAGCTGATCTATATTTTGCTTCATCTTGTATTGATCGTTTTGAGAGTTTACTTAAACGATCCACAGTTTTTTGTGCTTCAACTACTTTATCTTGATCATCTGAAGCACCATCATCTTGTGGTGCTGGTGCTTGCCCTTGGTCATCACCAGGTTGAGTAAAATTATCTGCACCGGGTTCAAGTTGACTCATATTCCAACGAGGATCTTTTTCTTCCTCTGCAATTTCTTCATCCATTTCTTCAATCTGATCGTCGGATTGCTTAAATACATTCTTTCTTACGTATTCATGTGAGAAGTATTTACCAATAAGTTGATTCTGATCAAATGCAGAGTAAAGTTGAAGTCTATTCTGCATAACGTCGGCATCTTTTAGTTCGGTAAAGTAGTTATCTCTAGCAAAGTCATATTTGATATCTGGAGCAATATTTTGCCAATCTTCAATTGACATTAGACCTTTGAGTACTAGTTGCTTTTCAAGTAATGCAGTAAATAGATGTGAAAATCTACCTCTAAGTCTGTTTACAAACTTGGAAAACTTAACTTCATCACGAGTAACTTCTGTGGCTCGACCGATTGAGAATAGAGCATCTGAGTTAAGTCTATTGACTGGTACGTTTAGTGTACCATATAGTTTCTTTTGGAAGTATAGAACGTCGTCCATTTCGCCAAGAGTTTGTCCACCGGGTAGTGTGGTGACTTCTGTTCCCTTACCACCTTCTCTTCTTGGTAGCCAATAGTCCTCTAACATAGTCATGAACTTGCGATCGTCACGAACTTCACCAGAAGCAGCATCATAGATGAGTCTATTCTTGTGCTTGATCATGATATCACGAACGTATTGCTCTGCTTTCATCTTTGGTAGATTACCTACGTCAATGTACCAGATTCTTCTTTCTGGTGCACGTGCTAATCTGTAAATGACTAGAGCATCTTCAAGTGTTCTGAGCTGATTAAGTGCTTTGATTGCTTTATGAAGATATGAGAGAACCATGGTTCCCTGTGTATCTGTAAGCCCTGAGGTTACATGAACAATAGAGTCTTTGGCAATCTTTAGACCAGCAGTTGTTGGTCCTACAACTTTATTACCGTAGTTAAAACCTTTATCATTAAAGATAAAGTATTCATTTTGTACTCTGGGAATGACTGCATCACTACTAATTCCACCAGGTACTTTTCTTTTACCTACTTCACGTACTTTTCTGATTTTTCTTGGATCAACATATCTAAGTTCTTTGATACCAGCCTTAACATCTTTTTCATCTATTAAAATGTGGTAATAAAGTCTGCCATCAATATACCATCTACGGTAGATTTCATAGGCTCTTTTTTGAAAGTTTAGGATATTGAGGATATTTTTAAACTCATCACGAATAACTTTCTTGACTTTTTCAGTAACCTCAAGATTATCAAGAATGATATTCACAATATCATCTTCATCAATAGAAATAGATTCGTTGACAATTTCATCTACTGCGGCATCAATCTCAGGTTGAAGTGCCATTTCTCTATATTTTGTAACTAATTCGGCTTCGGTGCGGACAGTTCCATCAAGATCTATATACGTCCCATATGCACCGCCAGCCGCAACAATAACTGCACCATCATCTACTTCCTTAGGTGCAAATGAAGGAGCAATATCATTCGGTGTGGTACGGACAAATTCAAAACCAAAAAGACGCATATGTATACTTTCTTGAATCAGTTACAAAATATAGAGTGGGGAAGTTTCCTCCCCCACCTTATATATTAACTTAACCTTGACCTGAACCACCACCGGATGGAATAAATCCACCACCTGAACCAGCACCACCAGAACCTCCAATACGGAATCCAGTAGAACCAAGTTGTGCACCTGCCACCCAATAGTCATAGGCAAATGTAACATTAAAGGTTTGAATAGTATTGGTTGCATCCCAATCAAGATCCATTGCTGAAACTTCTAGTGGGAACATACCAATGAATGTATAAGCAGCA
>JACCDP010901303.1_pt1 | contig 10869 bp, 13 predicted proteins | sample 7445841 | NCBI WGS metagenome assembly JACCDP01 (sample SAMN15323441, study PRJNA562643) | freshwater metagenome | isolation source: river surface water | place: USA:Blue River Watershed | collected 2017-08-17
CTGATTTTTATTATTTTAATCAACATTTAATTAAAACCTATATCCAATTTAGAAACAGATCGATTGATTCATTAAATGATTTAACTCTAAATTCATCTGGGAGTAAACCATCTCTTTTCTTTGAATCCTTTATATTTAATTGGATTTCTTTTAACATGATTTATACATTTTATTCCAATGAAGAAAAGGAATTTAAAAAAATTAAAGAAATTTACAAATGTAATGTAAAGATAATCAAAGAAAAGATTAACTTAGTCATTAACAATGATGATTTTTCAGCGTTAGTTCAAGAAAGATTTTTTATTCAAGATGCCGATAGCAAGAAAAAAAATCAGAATGTATTTTATACCAATTCAACTGAAATCAATAACCTATATGAATTTTTTAAAATGAATAAGGAATTAAATAGTGTACTCATCTTAAATGCTTATAAATCTTCTAGTTTTGCTAAGACAACTTATGAATTTATTTTTTGGAGATTATTAAGAATTAGAAATGCACTTTTTCATGGTAGCAAATCATCATACAATCCTGATGATGCAGACATTGTTGAAAGAGGTGCAAAAATACTCAATTTATTTTTGAGTGTATTTGAACTAGATCTTTTGACAAACATAAATTTTGATAAAAAAAGATGAAAGAATTAATGTTTTCTTATTCTTTCTTAACTCAGTAATCATTAATGGTCATCAAGGTTAATCAACTCCCCATCATTAGTTTGAATTAATAGTCCTTTCTCAAAAGCTTGAATAAGTGAGCCTTTCACCTTTTCCAACTCTATTTTTGATCCATGGAAATAAATCTTTTTCAAACGTTCACATCCATGAAACGCCCATTCGCCAATCGATTCAATCCCCGGATGTAAATCAAGATAGTTTAAGTGCTTGCAACCAAGAAATGCATTGATGCCAATATGCTTCAAGTTTTTCGATAACACCAGGGTTTGAAGATTTACACAATGCTCAAATGCTTTATCACCGATAACCTCAACTGAATCATGCATGGCGACATGATCCACATCAAGATTGCCTAAAAATGGATGATAAAAGATATCCTTCGTGTAGCGGTCTTTATCAGCATCCGTTTTTAAACCACCAATGACTTTAACCCCTTCCGGAATAAAGATGGGATTGGTTTGAGGCTTAAACCATTTGGAATAGATCGCGCCATCTCGTTCCTCTTGATATTTAGGCGCATAATCTTTGAGAATTCCGTGTTCCACCATCATCAAGATTTCTTCTTGGGTTTGCCTGACCTTTTCACCTGGACTTCTTAAACGTTCTGTATCCATTAACGCTTTTTCCCTTCGGTATAAAAGCGTTAATAAATGAGGATTATGCTCAACAATGAGTTCATCAAAGTGACTTAAAACAGTTTTAATCGATAAGACCGACCGATAATCACTACTAAAGCTGTATCCCGCTAACGGAGAATCATGACTCCTTAACGCTTTTTCATAAAACGCATTGCCGTCTACTGTTCTCACCATGCCATCAACGATGGAAGCCAAAACTGCTCGCCCTTCCCGAAACATAGTTTCGGCATGCTCTGTTTCATAACCGAGAAGCTTTAGTTTTTTGGCGAGTGTTTCAAAATGATCTGCAACGATGGTTTTCGTTTCCCCATGGACGCGAACGTCAAAACCGATGAATATTCTCATTGATAAACTCCCTTCAAAGGTTGATTAAAAGTCTTAACGCAACCAATCAATTCATCTAAAAAGAATTGATCAATAGATTAACTTATTAAATTAGGTTTTTTTCTTATTTTTTGAATCTTTAGATGGTTTTTCTGTAAATACATTTTCGATTTGTTTATCTAGAAGTTCTGATTGATGAAGCGCTTCGAATAAATCTGGATACGTTTTTAGCATTAAGTCGGCAAAGGCAGCGGGGTCAGGATAATCCGTATCTTTATAGCGGGGTAATTGCTTTACTTTTTGTCTAAATAAATCGTTTTCGCTGACTGGAACGTTATGCCAGCGATAAGTTTGTTTTTCTCTAGATATTTTATTTTTTATTAGTTTTTTTGCCATGAAGTTGATTTTGCCTATTCATTGTTGATGTGATTAATCTTTGCAAGAAATAAATAATGTTGATAAATGTCTTTAATGACGCTTGTCGGTGTGCGGGTTTCAATCAGTCGGGAAATATCATAACTTGTTGCCCATTTGACGTAGGCCATGGTGTTGGCTTTAAACTGAACATAAATGACTTTAACTTCTTGTTTGGGATTGACATTTTCATTTTTATCTAACAAAAAGTCCACTAACTTTTCTATCCTTTCTTGAAAAGGCATTTGATACTTAAAGAAACTTTTAAAGGATTCAGAAATGAGACCAAACGCAAAATCAGAGAAAAGAAATCGGAAGGTGATGGTGGTGATGTTACCTTCAGGATAAGGATTCGCAGCCGCTTTTACATTAGCCTCAGGACTGGCAAATTGTGAATCTTGAAAGTAGGTTTCCGGCTTAGGCATTTTACTCACATCATCTTCAAAATCATAGGTGATAAGTTCGGTAATATTGGCAATCTTACAAGATTGTATCTTTCCTGTGTCTTGATCGATGATCAGCACGTAGGGCTGATTGGCATGATCATATAACCGATAGACCACACCTTTGACTTTCTCGCTGGGACCTAAATAAGGCTGACCTTGAAAATAGAAGGCTTTATCAGGTTTTGTTAGCAAGGTGAGTTCAACCTTCGCTCTTTTATTTAAAGCATCATCTAAGCGAATCATCATCTTGATTGTTCGTTTCGAAACTTTTTGGACATCTTTATTTTTTGTCACCATCCATTCACGATAACTAGAGACATCGTGGTGATTGGTTACAAGTGGTAGCAATCGGTCAGCCACCTCTACCGCGGTATCTTTAGGGGTATAGACATTATGTTGAAGGGCACTAAGGATTACTTTAATGTCTTCTTCACTTAATCCTTTACTCGTTGAATAATATTTCTTTCTTTGTCCTGTCTCGTGAGCATTGATGGTAAAGGGCAACAGCGTGGGATACTTTTGCTTTAATTGGTAGAGATGATCAAGAATTTCCCGAATATGTTGACGTTTCTTAAACGTATATTTATAGGTTTTTTTAGCATATTCAAGGTAATTCTTTTGTTGAGGAATATGGTTGCCATTGCTTTGATTTAGCAAGTAATCGAGTACAATAAGTAACTCGAGTCGAGTATTTTTATTTCTTGAATTTGACATATGGTGTACTTCGTCTGACTATTTTTATTATACATAACATACCGATACTTCACTTTCTGTTTTGGTTTGATGCGAAAGATGAATGCCATGTTATTCCAGCACCGTTAAATTCTTTCGATTGTATTGGGTAATTGGATCATCCCCCGTGTAATGCTTAAGCATATGCGCTTGAATGTCTTTAGGCGTCATCTCAATACATTCACCTAAATGTTTCGCAAACTTAACCATATTCGCAAGGAGTTGGCCTTCCGTTAGAGGACAAGAACCAAGAATATAGTAGGATTCTTTGACTTCCGAAATAATCATCCCGGTATGGAAACCTTTATACCCATGGCGTTTAAAGTATCGGTCGGAAAAACACCAGATAGAAATTGTTTCTTTATCCTTAAGTAAATGGGCGTGAGAATCATCAATTAAGAAATAATCCTTGGCTTTTTTATGAAGAACAAATTTTGAGGTTCTTAAAAATCCTTCTGGTAAGCCATGACCTAAAAAGATAATTTTGTCGTGAGTAGCAATGGCAGATGCCATCTCTTTTTCAGTGATATCTGGGTTCGTTAAAACCGTATAATCTTTGCCTTGATAGACATAACGTAGCATGTCCGTAGTAGCATCCTTAGGATGAAAGACGAGTGTTTTTTTCATTTTTGTTTTCCTTTCTTAGAAAAGGTGATAGGGATAACCGTACTTACCTATCTCCCCGAAAAGTTTTTATCATGTGCTGGGAATGTGTGGAGATCGTTATCCGGTCTAACGTAAACCTTTACCCTGATAACCCATAACGTAAACCTAACCCTAACTTAATAGTGGGTGGTTGAGGCCCCTCACCTTCATCTTCCTTCTGTTTCTTGGGAATGTGATGCTGAGATCCTGATTCATGGAATGAATCAATCGCTCAAGCCTACCAGGCACGATGACCGGAAAGCAGTTCAGTCTCCTTCAACTTCGATGAGGTTTGTCAGATTGGTGCGGTCTAACGCCATTTGGAGTTTGGCAATCTCACGATTAAGCGTTGCCAAGTCTTGTTGCGCTTGCTCAATGTCATAGCAAACTTTGGTAAATTCCGCTTCCCCCCGATAATGGGCGGATTCTCTGGCGACCTTTTCTTTATTGGCAAGGCGCGACAAAACTTTTTTGTTATGTGTCAATTGGGCCAACATCACCAAGGCTTCTGCAATGGTCATGTCATAACCTTCCACAATGGTGGTAGCATTGCTCACCGCAAGCAGACGTTTGATGGTTCGTTCTTGTTTTTGTAAGTCTGCTAGTTCTTGTTGAGAACGAGCATAGTCAAACGTACATACAGCCGTTGCCTTTTCCCGTTCCGTGTAGGATACGGTACTATTACTATGTTGTTTTTGGCGAGCCTGATTGATGAGTTCTTGAATGACTTTTAAGTCTTTCATCAATTCGGTATTACATTTTTTCATCTTTTCTTTCCTCCTTTCTATTTCGATTTTTTATAAAACTTATTGACTACATCGAGGGTCTTCATCTTTGGTGAATGACCTTGGTTCCCAATGAAGTCAATGGCACTCCTGTAGGTCAAACCAAACATTTGTTCATTCCGATTGACGCGACCGATGTAGGCTGAGGCAGTTGCCTGGGTCCACGAACGGTATTGACGCTTTTGACTCGACTTCTGGGTTTTCGCCATTTTCTTTTTCCCTCCTTCCATAGTTATACAGGAGGGTGAAGTCGCGTAGAAAATAACTTATTTTATGTATTTATAAAAGAACATAAATGGTTTTGGTTTCAGTTTTTGGATTTCTAAAAATTGAATAAAGGACCTACTTTTTGACTCTTTTGATTCCTTTTAAGTATTGTTTGATTTTTTTGTGAACTTCAAGATAGTGAATGGGTTTTTGTGGATAAATCACCCCTTCATCTGTCTTTATCATCACGTCCTCATCAAACGCTTCTAAGTCAATCTTGATTGCTTTGAACTGAGCAATGGTCCCGTGAATTGTTACAAGTTTTAGTTTTGGACAATGACTAAACGCCCAGGGATGAATGGTTTTTAAAGTGGGATATAAATGGACTTCAACTAAACTTTGGCACCCCAAAAAGGCTGATAACTGAATCGTTTCTAATGCCTTTCCACCCTTGATGGTGGTTAACATCGCACAATGTTCAAATGCTTTTTCACCAATGACTTTAACTGAATCACCGATACTCACCTCGGTGAGTTTATCTTTAACTCCCGAAAAAGGGTGGTAAAAAATATCCGAGATAATTCTTTTTTCATCGCCTTTTTCTTTGAGACCACCAATGGTCAACGTGGGGGAGGAAATACGTATGGCTAATCCATTATTGAATGGTTTAAATTTTCGATTCAATGTAATCTTATTTATAGGTTCTAAATGAAAATATTTGAGAATGCCATTTTCAATAATCGTTTTTGTGAATTTGTGTTTCATGGTTTTGCTCCTGGGAATTTTTCGCGATAGGCTTCACGATATAGTTGGTCTAACAAGTCTGAATTTTGTTTAATCACGAGTTCTTCAAAGTGCGTTAAGACTATATGGACCTTAAGAATGGTTTTATCCTTAAAAGCGGTGGCAAACATATATCCCAAAAAAACAGTTGTATCAACGCTTAATGATGGAATTTCTGGGGTTAAATCAATTGTGGCGATTTTACTATTGGGATGTAAGATTTCAGTTTCTTTATAGGTGTGAAATTGATGTTGTTTAAACAAGCGATAAATTGCGGCATAAGCATCTTGCATCTCGGGTTCAATTGTGTCCGTTTTCATGTTCCGGGCCAAGAAGAAGATTTGGCGGTGAATTTTTTTCATATAACTCCTTTCAAGGCGTTTGATACGCTTCTCGGTATAAGCGGTCTAGCAACTCGTGGTTCTTTTTCAGCACGAGTTCCTCAAAGTTAGCAAGAACAGTATCAATCGTTAATAATGACTTTTCTTTAAACGAGGTGGCAAACATATATCCCCAAAAAATTGTATCGCCTAAGCGTAAATCGGGAACGGCTTTAGTTAGATCAATCATGCCTAATTTTGTATTTAAACCAAGTTCACTATATGGCGGCGGTACATTAAGGCGATGTGCTTGAAACAATTGAACTAACTTTTGGTAGGCTTGATGGGTGGATGGTTCAATTCTTTTGGTTTCAAAATTAAGAATTAGGAAAAAAATTTGTTCATGCTTATTCATAATCTCAGGATATATTGAAAAATCTTCTTACTAAAAAAAAATTAAAATATGTACTAATAAGAGTACTTCTTATGTTTGTTATCTAATTTTCAGTAATAAATAAACATAAAATTTTAAATATTCTAAAGATTTTGAATTAAATGAAACTGAAAATGAATTATTTAATAAGCTTGAGATCACGAAGGTAAGTAATGAGAGAATACGGTTTACCTAAGACCATCTTTTCTATTTTTTTAAGGTTTGGCGAATACGAATAAAACCCAAATTCAGGCGAACGTTCTCGCATTTAATCAATTGCGTAGGAGGACATAAATGCTTCTTCAAATAGTTTATATAATTCTGAACTAATAGGAGGAAGGGATTGGTGATTAACGTCATCCGCTTGTGACTCTAATAAAAGCGTCTCTAACTTTGCAAGGCCAATTCGAGAAATTTGAAACATTCGTTCTTCTTCTGTATCGGTACGAAAATCTTTGATCGCGTCTTGGAATGCAACAATCTCTGTGTTAGTTTTAAAGTAATAAATAAGTTGAATAAAATCCTGGTGATTGAATCGAAAAATGATGGTTTGATAAGGTTCATAAAGGTGGTCCCAAATAACTAGACTAGTAATGAGTGTATTTTGAATCTTTATCCAAATCATTTTAGTTATTATAACTTATCAAATGTTTGACACAGCATGTGACTTAGTCATAATGATGGCTTAAGTATTAAACGTAATTACTTAATCATTATTTCATATGTTAGACTTAATCAATGAAATTAGTCAAAAAAAAAATCAAAAACAATACAAACTTATTTTATATTTTTCAAGAGCGCTTTTCCGTTCATGATTTTGGGGCGATTCATCGTTCACCTTATTCCTTAACATCTATCACGCCTTTAGCAATGATGCGGCGAATGATTAAAAACGTCAACGCTAAGTATCCTACAAACGAAGCCATGCAGTCTTTTCGCCAGCAACTCTATGGGTTAGCATGGATCGCGAATACATCCTTGGAAAATAATGCATTTATTACAACTTTTTCGGCGACAGCGGTTAGAGGAGACTTACTCAAAATAGATTGGGTTGATGTAAGCATGATTCATCATGTCCTGGATAGCCTTTACCTTCCTTCATTTCATTCACCGAATTTTATTGAAAAGGACTCTGTTTTTGATGAAGAAAAGACATTTAATTTATACCGGTTACAACAAATACAAGCCAACATTGGTGAAAAGATCTTTACCGAATTGAAGACGATGTTTCCCAAAGATAACCCCTACATCAGTGACCTAAGGGGTGATCACGATGGGATTTCTGCCTTCAATAAAAATCACCTAAAGCCATTCTATGATTTCTGGATTCAATATCCATTAGATTTTTATTATGTTGGGCCTTTACCTATCGATATAGTAGTTAGGCATATCGAACAATACCCGCATCTACGTCCTAGTAAACATGAGATCTCACTTGTTCCTACACCACTTCTTCACGAAGCGCCAATAGAAAAAACTGTTCAAGGAACGCAATCTCAATCCCACTTGGTGCAAATCTATACCACGGGGATTGTGCGATTAACCAAGGATTCCTACGCAATCCGTCTTCTCAACCAAATACTTGGAATTGGATCAGAAAGCATTCTCTTCCAAGAACTGAGAGAAAAACGCCAATTTTGCTACGCAGTTAGTAGTTCATATTCTTTAAATGAAGCCACGATAACCATTAGGGTTGGTTTGCATAAAAAGAATATTTCACAAGCTAAAGAAGTAATTGCAGAACACCTCAAGTTTATTCAAAATGGGCAACTTAATCAGGAGTTATTTGAAATAGCCAAGCAACAAATGATTGATGGCATCATTCGTTATAAAGATACCGTTGATCATCAATTATCAATATTAGTTAACACGATGGTTCTTGATATTCCATATGATGAAGATCGGGCATTAAACTTTTATAGAGCATTGACAATTGAGGATATGCAACGCGTAGCGAACATGATTCAATCTCATCGAGAACTCATCTATCTAGGAAAAGAATCATGAAAGTTATCAAACACTCTCATTTACCGATTACCATTCATGAAACAACCCTATCAAACGGTATGCGCGTGGTCATTGTGCCTAGAACTGGTTTTCATAGTGTAGAAACCATCCTCCATGTTAAATTTGGTAGCAAAGATGAAAGAAATGCAATCCATTTCCAAAATGATTGGATTACACTCCCACAAGGGACGGCGCATTTTTTAGAGCACCGAATTTTTGAATCTAAAGGGGAACAACTTTCCAAATACTTTGCTAAACATGGGGCAAGTATTAATGCTTCTACTGGTACCACATCAACCCAATATTATTTTAGTACGATTCGTGATTTTCCAGAATTATTGCATTACTTTTTAAACTTTATCCAAACGTATCAAGATAATGAGGAAGGTGTCAAAAAAGAATCAGGTATCATTCATCGAGAATTTGTGCGCCGTTATGAAAGTCAAAAATCGCAAATCGATTTAATGATGATGAAAACAACCTATCCCCATCATCATTTGTCACAGGAGATTCTAGGCACTGAATCAACAATCTTAAATATGAATGCAAATGCCTTAGCCATCGCGTTCCGCCAATATTACCGTCCGGGTAATCTTACCTTATCGATTGTCGGGGATGTAGAAGCGACGACCACCATCAATCTTATTGAAGCAATTGAAAAAGCTTTCCCTAGAGTTGACCCTTTACCCATCCAAGTTAACCCAGAAAACACCAACATAAGTAATGACGTTTTTTACCATGAAGCATCCTACGACGTTACTATCGCTGAAGACCATGTTTATCTTAAGTTCCACCCCTACACAAAGGTTAATGGATATGAGCATAATCGTAAAATATTGCTCCTTTTTGGCATTATGAGGAAGATGCTTTTAAACCCCAATGCACCCTTACATTTACGTTGGCAAAAGGAAGGGCTCATTTCTTCCGCCTTGTCAGGAACCCATTACAGTCTTGAAGATTCCTATTGGATGATGGCGTATGAAGTCCATACCAATCAACCAAGGGCTGTTTTGGAAGCATTTAAACATCTGTTTCGTGAACCCTGGGATGATGGCATCATGAAACCCTTATTTGAAGGCATTAAAAATGGCATGATTGGCGCTGCTTATCAACAAACCGATAATTTGGAATCTTTGGCAAACCAAATTGTAGATTACGCAGCACAAGAAGAACCTTATTTTACGTTGCTTTCCATTTTGCCCAGCATCCAGTATGAAGATGTTAAAGAGTTCTATGCACAACCAAGAATATTCGAGATTCATTTTTTTCACATCATTCCAAAAGCGAAATAATTAGTGTTTCCGGTTTAAGCTTTGAAATATTTTTATTGCTGCTTCTATTTGGTAATTATCTAGGATACTTTTGAGCAGTTTCTTATTTGGCATCCAGTACGTTACGCCATACAGGATGACTTTAAAACCAGGAACTATTTTGCCTTCGACTTCGTAAAAATCAACCCACATTCCAGGATCAACTTCGACAAGTAGCCATCGTTGATTGGGGTCCTTTTTAGGTGGTAGTTTAAAGTTAAACTTTTCCTTATATTGCTCAAAACTATCCTCAAAAAGTTCATAGTGTAACCACATTAACATTAAAAGTTTTTCGCCGTCTCTAAAGACTTTTCTTTTTGGCATATACATTTGCAATGCATACCAAAAAGACGCACTTTATATTGTTAAATGGTAATACATATGCACTCCTCTATTTTTGTTTTATCAATAATTGATAAAAAAACAAATGTTATAATTGAATTATGCTTGGGGCTATTGTTGGCGATGTTGTCGGTTCTATTTATGCTTTTGACAACATCAAAACAAAGGATTTTCCTTTGTTTTCCAAAGGTTGTACGTTTACGGATGACACTGTCTTAACCATTGCGGTCGGCATGGCTTTAATACACGACGATAACGATTACTTAACGTTAAGTAAAAACACGATTCAATGGATGCGAAACCTTGGCAGAAAATACCCAAACGCTGGTTACGGCGACCGCTTTAATGACTGGTTGTATGCAGATAAACCCAAACCCTATGAAAGTTACGGCAATGGGGCCGGCATGCGCGTTTCTGCTTGTGGCATCGTTGGCACTTCCCTTGAACAAGTCAAATACCTAGCCAAGGAAGTCACTAAAGTCACTCACAATCATCTAGAAAGTTATCAAGCAGCAGAAGCAATCGCAACCTCCGTGTTTTTATTAAGAAATGGAAAAAGTAAACAAGCGGTAAATGAACACATTACCAAAGGTTATTACACTTTAGATTTCACCCTAAATCAAATTCGAGATGCTTACCGGTTTACCGAAAGGGCCATTGACTCGACACCTGAGGCCATAGTTGCTTTCTTAGAATCAAATTCGTTTGAAGATGCCATCCGTAATGCAATCTCAATTGGTGGAGATTCGGACACGATTGCGGCGATGACGGGTGCTTTAGCAGCAGCACATTATGGCATCCCTGAA
>JACCDP010939463.1_pt1 | contig 10869 bp, 17 predicted proteins | sample 7445841 | NCBI WGS metagenome assembly JACCDP01 (sample SAMN15323441, study PRJNA562643) | freshwater metagenome | isolation source: river surface water | place: USA:Blue River Watershed | collected 2017-08-17
ATGACCCAGCACCGGAGGCACTGACAAGTCGTCTCCCAAGGAGGGCAAGTATTTCGTCGTCGGTCATCGATCCCCAGCTTTCCATTGCTCGCGGTATTGATCGATGTTTCTGAGCAATTCAGGGTCACGGCAGGTAGATGCCAGTCTTTTCAGCTCAGCGACGTTCTCTCGTGCAATCTGCGAGAGGCTCTTTCCCATGCACCTGCCATGCATACGGACGATGTAATCCTTCCCAGTTCGCTTTTTTCTTTCGCCAATTGCTCCGCTCGCCTGCTTACTATTCAATCGCATCGCTTTGTCTCTTGGCATGCCGAGACGAACCAGCATGTCAATTTGCGCGTCGGAACATCCTCCCCGGAATTGCTGCTGAGTGATCGTAGCCCTGACTGCGGACGGATCGAACAGATCTACGTTTTCGATCTCGTATTCCACATCAGCACGAATTGCGGACCGTCCGGCTTCGTCTTTTTCCTGCATTAGCTTGCGTAGTCTGCAAGCTTCCTCCTCTCGCTCACGCTCTTCCTTGTCTTTCCGTTCCTTCCGTTTGCGAACAGCTTCCCGCACATCGACGGATTGACCAGACTTTGCGATCTCGTCGATCACCTCATCGACAAGATCAGGAGGCATATCGCCTGCCAACACGTCTTTCGTGTTGACCAGCTTGAAGCGGCTCGTTCCTACGAAATCCATCACGGTCATGAATGGCTTCGCGCTTGCGGCGATTGCAGCTTTACGTCCCTCTTCTGTTTCAATCCCGTCGATGACTCCCGGAAGAACGCGAGTGCCCCTGCCAAGGCATTGCAAATAAAACCCGATCGATTTCGTAGGCCGAGCCATCACGATTAGCTCTACCGAAGGAACATCGAACCCTTCTGTTCCGATCTGACACAAACATAAGAACTGGATTTTCTTGGCGCGAAAATCGTTGACGATTTGATTGCGTTCATCCGGCTCAGTGGCCCCGGTGATTGCAGCAGCAGTCACGCCCTCGTCTGACCATCGGCGAAGAATCTGCGCCATACGGACTGATTGAGAAACGGACGCGCAGAATATAATGGCTTGTCGGCCCGCTGCCTCGATGATCGCAGGCTGGGCGATCTTGTGGCACATTTGCTCCGCCTGCTTCAGCAGTAGCCGTTTCTGAGCCTCATCCATCGTGTCATTGACTTCGGCCCCACCCATGAGCCTTGCAATGTCGCGATCAGTGAAATCGTTCTCGCCTTCGGAATTCGTCTTCGTGCGGAGTTTCTTGAAGTTGAGCCCCTTGATTCGGACCACCCGTTGACGAGGGGCAACCAGATAGCCTTGATTGATTCCGTCCTCAAGGCTCATCTGATAAGCACAGGTAGGAGCGATACAAGCCAAGCTGAGGTTATCAGCGCGGTTCGGAGTCGCCGTGATTAACAGAGCCTTGATGCCCGGGTTGTTATCCAGAAGCCATCGCCAGATGCCCCGGTAACTTTCGCATGCGGCATGATGCGCTTCGTCGATAACCACCACATCGTAATCGCGCGGATTGAGTCGTTTCTTCCGAGACCGTACGGTCTGAACGGAGGCGCACAGCACTTTCGGGCGGTCAAAAATTCCATGCCCTTCAATGCCTTCGCTGTGAATGCCCATCTCTAACCCGGGGCGTTCTCCAAGGTGTTTTTCAAATAGATCCTGTGTCTGAAAGAGAATCTCCCTTAAGTGCGCTAGGAACAGAATGCGCCCTTCCCCGGGCCAACGACAACCAACATGGGCAGCGACGAATGTCTTGCCCATGCCGGTCGGAAGCACAACAAGAGTTGCGCTTTGAGTTTGCCATTCGCGGAAAACAGCCTCGACCGCTTCCCGTTGATACGGTCGAGGCTGCAGGATTCCCACGTTGTCCGGCAATGGGATTAGTTCGACTTGCGATTCGCTAGCCATGTCTTGCTGTTCGGAGGAAGACTGTCATGCACTTGGAACGAAATGAATCCCAGCTGCCTACACAGGCGACACGATTCACGTTTTTTCTGAGCACATCGGCATTCGGGGCAAATGGAGAACGGCTCTCCCTCAGTCACCGCTTTTTTCAGATCGCCAAGCAGAATCTTCAGCGCCTCTGAATCAAGCCAGTTCCCAGCAACGCGACCCGCCAGCCCGGGATTGCGAGGCGTTCCGATGAGCCTTTTCTTCAGACTGTCGATCAGCACGACAATTTCTTCGTACTCACTTCGCGAGTTGAATGGCTCAGCCAACTCTTCTGGAACTGGCTTTCCAAGCTGATCCAATGCTACGCCAACAGAGTTTTCTGATTCTGCATTTTCACCCGGGGCGGACACCTCACTTTCCGCAGGCTTCTCCGTTGCCGTAGCCATACGTTTTGCCGCAGAGACGTTGCCCTTGTTGAGAGCTGTTCGCAGTTTCTCGGCAGCTTCATTGTCGCCAGATTCTTCGAGTTCGTCGATCTTTCGCACGACCTCAATTGCTTTTTTGGCAGTCGGACGGCTTCCGAGTCCGGTCTCTTTCGCTGCCAGTGTCAGGGCGTCGCCCACCTCATCGCCCTCAGCCTTGACGCCTGCTTTTTGCCGATCCTGAGCAAATAGCACCTTCGATTTTTCGAGAGCCTCTGTCTCTCGCGTTTTCTGCTCGATCGTCTTGTCCCGGCCCTGATTGAGTTCGACAATTTTCTGCAACTGCAACCACTCCGGCATGTCGTCTTGTTCGACGTACGCAGAAACGGTTTCAATGCTGCATTGCCGGGCTGCATTCAATCGGCTGTGCCCGCTGAGGCAGACGTAGCGACACTCGGAAGTGTCGTAAAACACGATTACTGGAGTCATCACTCCGTGTTCGCGTACCGATTGAACGAGCCTTTCCGGGGCCTTGTCGCCGTAAATCTTGGCATTGACCGGGTGCTCGAAAATCTCCTCCACCCGCAATTCTTTGGTCGCACTCATGCTGTTCTCGCGTGACAAAAAAACAGACCCACCCCCAAGCGATGCAAGGCGCTTGAGAGTGGGTCTTTGTTCCCCTCAGACAGGGGAGAAAGGGCGATCAACCGTTGCTTGCATTCAACGGCGCCGTGGCTTGAAACACTCCAGACGAGTCTATTCTTCGCCATCGACGAATTCAACCCCTTCTTCCGATGCGTCGATTTTTTTCGACACCCCACTCACCCATGGCTGGCTAATCCTGACGGTGAAAGCATAATCCACATCCGGAACTGGCCAAACCCCCAACTCCAACAGATCACCGTTCAATATGAACGGAACAAGCGACGGGTCAATCCTGACCTTGCCTTTGTACGTTGGAGCATTTGGGTTATCGGAATGACATGGCGTCAGCCATCCCTCGATCTCATCACGCATCGTCAGGCGATAGGGCGAGATCCCAGAGATGGCTGATTTGTTCAGAGCGAACACCATTGAGCGCATTCATCAGCTGATTCAGACCCGCCAGCGCGGCCTCTCCCACCTCCGGTGAAGCAAGGCATTGTGCCAGATCACATCCGACAAGATTTAGCACGCGGTCAGCGTTCTTGGTCTTTTCCTCTTTTGCCCATCCGAATTCGTTGAGCAACTCTGCCAGCCCGGGAGTCAATTTGAACTTGGATGCCGCTTTCGGCTGAGGAGCAGGTTCGACTCCGTCCGACAGCCACGCTGCCATTTGCTTGCCAAAATCAATCCCCGGGTCTTGGACGATGGCATCTTGAAACTTGCCCGAACGATCTTTGATCACTCGGCCAACATGTTCCGCCGACATCTCCATGAGCACATCGAACTCGAATTCGATGCCCTTTCCCTGCTCAGGATTCAGCCCGACGCGCTGCGGGGTTTTTCGGCCACGGCTGTCTTCCGCCGTTGTCCATTCAGTTTTCGACCGCATTGTGACAAGCACGTGCCCGGGAAATCCGAGAATCGCGTCGATCAGTTTTCGCTGAATCGGATTCCCTTCGCTCCACGCCGACCACGAATTCCCACGGTATTTGGCTGCTGCAATTCGATCCACCTCTTCGACGAGCCATTGCCACGCATGGCTCAGCGAATCAATGATCAACACGTCGTAGCCCTGCGCTTCCTCGATTGACTCAAGGTAGCTGGGGATCGAGAAGCCGCGCTGATCACACGTGTCGAAATCGAACCGATCAGAATACTTTGCCGCGCTTCCGCGCTCAGTATCGATCAGTGCGATTTTTTCTCCGAGTCCTCGGGCAACCGACAATGCAGTGAACGTTTTCCCTGACCCTGCCGGTCCGAAGAGCGCCAAACGGAGCTTTGCTTTCGCCTTGGTTGCTTTGCTGAAGCGACTCATCACACGACCTTTCTAGAATGATGGAGAATTCTTGGTGACCTGCGAATCAAGCTCTGATTCGGCACGCTGAATCAATCGCATCGCGCTGGCGATTTTCCCGCGCAATTCCTCAGCAATGTCTTGGTCTTCAGACAAGTCGAGAAGCTCCACCCAAAGATCGCGCACTTTTTTTTGCGCACTGGCTCTCACCGAAGACATTTCTCATCTCGTGTCGAAACGTGAAGGACTTGGATCACAGACAGACATAGAACGTGATTTTCATCATCGCGGATCACCGCTTTTCGAAAATATTTTTGAGAAAAAACGGGGCGGGCATCACGGTCTCCCGCAACACCCGCCCCGCCCCAAGGAATTGCCGTTAGTGAGCTTGAGCCAGAATCCACTCCTCGGCCCGGATCACGTTTCCATCCGTCAGGCTGCTCATCGCCCGAGAGATTTCATTGGTTCGCCGCTCGCCCTTGCGAGTCTTGTCGTGCTGGATGTAGCCCTGCACGGAATTCCAAGCCTCCCATCCAGAGACCATGAAATTCTCTTCGTCGATCCCGCCGCGACCGGTCGCCACTCGCTCTCGCAGAAGCCGGGAGAAGATCGCTTCGGTCCGCCGCTTGTGGCGAGTGTTGTTTTTCCCCTCTTCCGGCTCACCGTACATCTCCCGGAGGAAGTCGGCCATGTTGACCTGAACGTTCTCCATCGCGCGGACGGTCTCAACGATCCGATCCCATGCGCCATCGAGGCGACGGACAGTATTGACGAGGTCATCCATCCGGCCACGCATGGTGCTGGAGTGCCGAATCTTGACCTTGGTCTCCCTGACCATCGTCAGCCGCGCCAGATTGCGGCACACATCGCGGTAGTGACCCATGCTGACATTGAAGCAGCCAGTGCCACCGTATCGCGCTTCGATCAGAACTCGCGGCACGATCGAGTCGGCGGTCCCGAAGACCTCTGCTCGCCGCTCCCGGGTTGGAGTGATCTCGACGAAGTGCCCCTTGCGGAACCCGCACCGCACCGCTGCCACACCTCCGAACGCTTCTCCGACAGCTTCAACAATCCGCTGCACGTCCTCCGTAGTGTGGGGGACATAGTTTCTGGAGACAGCCCGGTCGGCCACCAGCGCCCCATTGTCGCTGCGGAACAAACCGTAGAACGGGGTGCGAATCCCATCGGGGCCAGTCAGGGGGAACTTGTCCACCTCGAAGGCAAACGCCTCAGCCACAGCCGCATTGATGTCGGCGGTTTCGGTAACGGTCATGCTCATCTCTCCTTGGTTGGTTGTCGTCTCATCACGAATTGTGACGAGCACATATACAATACGCAGAAATAACTTAAACGGTTCACCGGATTCGGAAGTTTTTCCAGAAATTCTGGAATTTGACGCAACCCTATGGCGCCAGGCACTTTACGGCACGACGCTGGGGCGAATATTGCGGTCATCGCGAATATTGCAGGCGCTCCATTACTCCCCAAACTTCTCCACAGGCTTCGCGGTAAGCGGCCTGAGCAGGCCCATGCCCAGCAATGCTGTTCTTAAAATTGCCATATTGAATTCCGACTACGCAGTCAAATGCAGCTCGCGCGACTCGATCTCTGGCAATCAACGCCCGGTAGAGATAATCCCTCCTAGGAGTGATCTGCACCGAGATATCGCCTCCGAAAATCATTTCGAGAACTCCTCTTTGCCTTGCTCGGACGACGAGCACATCTCCGCTTCCCTCAGGAAGACGAGAGTGATCAGGAGCAACGACTGAGATCATCCCGTGACTCGTGAACAACCACATAGAGCGGACCTTCCTTAAGATTCACTGACTTTATCTCCCAGCCAGCATGGGCTTCTTGATTTTGCACGGCGCTTTCGCCGAGAATCCGCACTGCCGTTGAAGCTATCGATTGCCGATCAACTTGGGGTCGGGGATGTAACGGGAATCATAAGACGCGTATTCTTTGTGAACATGCACGACACCGCACCCCTCGCACCATTCGACACGAATCCCCGCAGAGTGATAGTCGTCTTCGTGACCGCGAAAGATGCAGCGCATCTCGCGACCGCAGATGCAGAATTCAAACGTGTCTCCACTAAACTCGACGACATCCACATCGGCAGCAACGCGTTCATGGTAACACGGCACACAAACGCCGATTGATGAATGAGGACAGGTAGACGACTGAGGCATGAAGCACTCCGTGAGATGAAATGATCGACCATTTCCGCGATGGCACGCAAATGGTCACTCGTTCGATGTCGATGATGACGCGGCTTCAGCCCGATCCTCTGCCGTCTCTGCGATCGCCTCAGCGACTGGCTTGTTCGGGTAGTAGATGTAGTCGATCTTCCCTTCTGCCGCAGCCTCGAACAAGTCGGCGAGATTGCGCAGTATGGCTGCGGTGTTGCGGCAGAACTGCGGTCTGTCAGCATCGCTTAGGTTCTGATCTGCACGCACGCATCGCTCTCTGCGGGCCATGTAATTTGCGGGAATCGACCATGTGCCGTCGTCTTGTCGCCAGATTTGAAGCGGCAGATTGTACGCCCAGTAAATCTTGTCCCAGTCGGCAAGAGGCGCAACTTTCGACAGATGATCGCTTGCGTTGGCCTCACTCATTCTCGCTCCCTATCCGTGTCCTGAGACAGTCGAAAATTCACACCGACTACATCGTCAGTGCGCACCGCCACCCTTTGTGCCTTGCCGTATGGCTTAGCAGTCTATTCGGCGTTTGGCGAGACTGATCCTGAGTCAGACACCTTCTGAAAATTTTTTCACAAGGTCGGCAAGGCCCGGGTTGTCAGGGTTCGACAGTGCCCGGATTTTTTTGTCTGTGCCAGAGTTCGAGATGGCGAGTCTCGGTGCCATCAATCTCGACGCTTTGCCCCGTATGTCCGCGTCAGCAGGCTCGGACAAGATTTAGTTTTACTGCCGACATTTGGGCAAGCAAACGCACACCGCCCATGGCTTCGCGTGATAGCAGGCACGCTTTGCCACGGGCGGTGGTGTATCGTTCGTATTGGAATCGGCGTCTGCTATCCCGCCGTCGAGGACATCATACGCATGACCCCGACATTGGTCAACTGGATTTTTTTGCCCACCACTCTCTTACGTCGATCTCGTCTCTGGTCAGCAAAATGGCTTCGTCTACTGCACTCAGGTAGGCATTGTATTCGGTCATCTCCAGCATTTTGCCCCACACGATTGCAGCATTGTGTTCGTCTTCGTTTGCGGGAAATGACGCAACGCACCTGCTGTCGTGATACAGCCCAGAGATTCTCGCCTGCCAGACCTCATCTAAGCGCTGAAAGAGACGCTCAGGGCTTCCGTTGGATTCCCACAGAGCCTTCGGATGCGTCTGTCCCGACGCAATCATGTGCTCGATCATTCTTTTGATCGCATCTTTTTCGCATGTCACAAATTCATGCGACGCCTCAATCATTGCCTGTGTGATCTCGCGAAGCCTCCTCTTCCTTGCCTCAGGAAAACCGACTCGCTCCACGTCGTCTGCCTTCAGCTCGCCTGCCGTCTCCTCCACATTGCTTGCCAATGACACAATGCAAAATTTGTTGCGCTCTTCCATCCATTGGGTAAGACGCGCTGCCATTTCCTTGCCGATGGTGACCGCAGTGTGTTCGCTCACGCTTTCCCCTTCTGGGCACGACCAACTTTTCTCACGGCAGAAACAACACGCTCCGGAGAATGACGAATTATCCGCAGCATGTCTGGAGGAATCTTCCCGGCGAGCAGGCATACAACAGAGTGATCTACGCGCAAATTTGCCGAGATCGCCCTGAGTCGCCGCTCTGACGGAGGTTTGTTTTTCCCCGTTTCGATATGGCACAGATAGGTTGGACTCACTCCAATCCGTGAGGCGAATTCGCGCAACGAAATGTCCTTGCTCATCCGCTTTGAGCGAAGCCAGCTTCCGAAGCTAACGGCCATTTTTGCCTCCCCTTTTCTTAGATGACTTAGGCGCGCGCACTTTCTCTGCGGGCCTCTCTTCGCGCGACTTGTTTCCCGGGACCGGCCCCGGCTTTCGTGGACCGCACACCTTTCCCCATTCGGCCTCAGTCCTTCGGATGAGCCGCTTGTTCTTGTCGTACTTTTCCACTCCACTTGCCATGAGCCGCGACCACAGAGTTGAGTACGCTACACCCGACAGCTCCACGTATTCCACAAGAGAAAGTTTCTCGGCCACTCCTGCATCCTTGTAATTGATTGCCGGACATCGCTTGTGTCCTCAATCGCCTGCGTATGAATAATCGAACAGCCAGTGCTGCTCGGAATTCCCGGAACCATTCCGGGCCAACTGTCGCTTGATAGGCATTGTCCCAAATTGTTTGGCAACTTTCCGTAGCGATCATCTTATTGTACCTCAAGGCTGCTGGAGGTCAACAATGTTCGGAATTTCGTCCACTGAATCAAATGCCAATCACCGACAGCTTCGGAACCCTCGATTCCGTAGGCGCTCAATTGTCGCCTCAAGAAAGTCGATACGGTCTTGAGCCTCTTGAGCTTCACGGTCAGTCACTGGCCTCCCCTTGCCGATACGCCACTCAATTCCCGCTTGGGTTTTTCTGGCCTGAATCAACTCCAGACTCAATTGACGCAGATCGTTGTCGATTCGTTCCTGATCAGCCACAGCACTCTCCTTCTGTCTCAATGTCTCGACTCGCCAAGGACAATCACGGCTCCAACTGACCGTGATAACCACATCAGTATGCAAGAACCCTCCCGCCCCCAAGGTTTCGATATTTCAGGCGACCGATTGTATCGAGCAAATCTTCAGGAGAATCATTGACGGGTTCTCCGTGACTGGCAAGTCCAAAATGCCCTTCGGTTTGTCCTGCGCAATATGCGACAAAGCTAATCGCAAAAACGACCTCTTCCATCAAGCCCTCAACGCCGCGTCCGCCCCGATCGTCTTCTCGAAGAATCAAGAAAACCTTTCGACCGATATTGGCTCGAATGATTCGATTTGCCAATGATTTGTTCATCCCCAGCCCTTTCTTACACGGAGAGAAGAAGTGATCAACAAACGTTCGTCAATGCCAGCGATATCTGCGACCGTCCTTGGCTCGGTACGCAGGGCAACATGTGCTCAATCCGTTTTCGCTGGTCTGTTCCATATGGGTTTCGATCTCCGTTGCCACCTCCTCCGGAAGACTAAGCGCTGATATCCATTCCCAAAAATGACTCCCCTGTTCGTTTTCTCGCTCCAGCACTCTGCCGCAAATCAAATCGGACTCATCACACTCATGTTCGCTCACCTCGTATCCGAAGTGAGCATCGATGCACGCTGCCCGATCGAGGGCGTTGTCGGAACTCAACGCCACCAAATGAGCGATCCAATTGATCGTCCCATCCAAGCGAATTCCGCAGACCGCAAAAACACGGCGCATTTTTTGCCGCTCCTGTCTTGAACGAGGTCAATTTGCCAAGTTCACGCTACATCCCGAGATGAGCGCGCGCCTCTTCGTCGGTCACCAGCATGTCGGTGTCAACATCCATGTAGGCATGCCGCTGTTCGTGCGGATTGTAGCAGTAAAGCAAGCGCTTTCCGCTGCGAGTCCTGAACGGGAATTCTGTCCCTCCATTCGCCGGGACCCATCGATCAGCCTTCGCCGCCACAGCCATCCGGTATTCCTGCATCGACCGTCCGTTCATCTCAGTGCTCCCTGTCACTCCGGCTTCGATTTGGATCCGGGACACCCCGGGACACCACTCGCGTTGCCGCGCATGCTTACTATACGCAAAACGCTGGCAATCGGATCAAAGTTCTCGGACGATTTTTCGAGATTTAGGGAAGCCTCGCTATTCCGCGCGATCGATTCCGGCGCTGCAGCCCCCTAGATGTCGTCGTAGTCAACAGTACACGCCATGCCGCGAGTCACGGTGACGCCACGCTCTTCCCCGGCGCATTTGTGAATTTCCTCAGGGGTGGCTGGCCCAATCTCCCGGTTCGTATTGACCTCTCTGAGCACGGCAGTCGCGTATGCCACAATCGGCTCAATTCCGTTTCTTGTCGGGCCATAGTAAATCCCCAGTCCCGACTCGACCACTTGCTGAGGGAACCAGTCTTCTATGCGAGCGGACCGGCACAGGTCTCTTGCCTGTTCTGGATCGAGTTCGTGCCCGAAACATTTCCATCCGAGAAGATCGAATGCCCGATACGGATATGCTTCTCCGGCCACCAGCTCAATACGATTTGTCATCGCCACACTGCCTTTCTGCCAGCTCGGTGACAATCTTTTTGATTGATCCGTTCATACTGTTGGAGAAATCATCTCCTGAATCCACTGCTTGCGCTTTTTCATGACAACGATGAACTGGAAATCTCGCCACTGATTGGCTGCGCACTGGAGTTTGACTCTGGCATCTTCTCGCATGAATCCCTTGGTTTCGAAAAAGATAACTTGACCTTCTGCGGTGAGAACATAGATGTCCGGAGTGTAACGGACCCTATCTGCCAATCGCAGAGTTAAAGCCTCGAATCGGACATCGATGTATTCGCCAGTCCTGAGCTTCTCACGGCATATCTCAAGCCATTCTGCTTCGAGCTTGTTCGGAACTCCGCGAACTGGGCGAGTTCGCTTCAGCTTCGTGAATC
>JACCDP011136100.1_pt1 | contig 10868 bp, 9 predicted proteins | sample 7445841 | NCBI WGS metagenome assembly JACCDP01 (sample SAMN15323441, study PRJNA562643) | freshwater metagenome | isolation source: river surface water | place: USA:Blue River Watershed | collected 2017-08-17
CGCGCCCTGGAAGACATTCTTTTCGGCGACCTCGGTCACAAGGCGCAGGCCCTGGCACGGGCTGCGAGCGTGATCGTCGCGGCGGCGCTGCTCGCCCTGGCTGTCGGTGTGGTGTTCCGCTTCCACACCGCGGGCCAGTTGGAAGCGCGCCTCTGGGAATTTTTCGCCTGGCAGACCACCTGGGCCTTCCTGGCCAAGGGCCTGCTGGGCACACTGGCGTCGGCTGTCGCGGCGGCCGCCATCGCACTGGTACTCGGGCTCGTGCTACTCCTCGGACGACTGTCCAAGCTGCGGCTCCTGCGCTGGCCCGCCATCGCGGTGATTGAATTCTTGCGTGGTGTACCGACCCTGCTGCTGATTTATGTGTGTTTTCTGGTGCTGCCCTCGGTTGGGATCAAGCTCAGTGCCTACTGGATGCTGACCTTGCCCGTGGGAATGAGTACCGCCGCCGTGGTGGCCGAGGTGTACCGCGCAGGCGTGCTGGCCGTCCCCCGCGGCCAAACGGATGCGGCACGGGCGCTGGGGTTGAGTGAAGCGCGCGTCTTCGCGCATGTCGTCTTTCCCCAGGCGCTGCGCTACATCGTCCCGGCACTCGTCGCGCAATTGGTCATTGTGGTCAAGGAAACCACCTTCGGCTACGTCGTCACCTACGGCGAACTGATGCAAAGCGCCAAGGTGCTCATCGCCAACTACCGCTCGCTCGTGCCGGTTTACCTGGTTGTGGCGGTGCTGTACTGCCTGGTGAACTACGCGATTTCGAGGGCAAGCCAACGGCTGGGCCGGCGCGTGCATTGACCTGGGGTGAACGCAGTGTCGGTGGTGGAGGCCGCTACGCCGCGCAAGGGGTGTTGAGAACGCACCGTCCTGCGCAGCACCCACGCCCGCACCGTCACGGCATTCTTTCCCATCTGGCCATCAATCCTCCAAAGGCTTGACCCGCAGCACCAAAGGAGCGGTGTCTGAAAACAATCAGCACCCGCTCTTTCACGGGGTCAAAGGCGACCATCTGGCCGTAGGCGCCTCGCCAGTTGAAACGAGAGGAAGGTTGGCGCGAGTAAATCCAAGTTTGATAGCCGTAGTCGTCTCCAAAGTAACCTTTGACGACCTTGATTTGAGTTGAGGTGGCGTCCTTCATGAATTTTTCGATGCAGGCGCCCTCCTTGCCAGATCGCATGTTCAGAACGAGGGTACTTAAACGCCCCCAATCCGACAAGGTGGCACTGAACCCGGCGGCCGCATAGGCATCATCGTTCCTGTCGATCAGCCAGGCCCCTTGGCTTTTTGGCTTTGCTGGCTGCCAGATTTTTTCGTCGAATACTTTGTGGAATCCACCGGCGCCGTTCAGCACGTACATCAGCGCGTTGGTGTTGCTGTTGTTGTATTCAAACGGGCGTTCTTCAACAGGTGTTTTTCCATACGATCGCAGCACTTGCTCAATCGTCGACGTCTGGCGCGTGACAGATCGCCATTCACCTTGAGCAGACCCACCGGCTTCGAACGGCGCCGGCGCCCCGCTGCTCATTGTCAAAAGTTGTTTGACACTGGCGTCACCAAAAACAGTTCCCGCCAAGTTTTTCGCATACACCGCAGCCTTGTCATCCAAGGAGGCAATGGCGCCCCCGCAGTAGGCTTGCCCCACTGCGTATGCAGTGAGGCTTTTACCCATCGAGTACGAAAAATATTTCGTTTTCTCGTCTAAGCCCTCGGCATATCTTTCGTAAATGATCTGGTTCTTATCAATCAGCATCATTCCCAAGTTGTGGGGGCTTGAGCGGAACACTGAATCAGCCACCCTGGCGATCTCCTTGTCTGCATCAGCAAGGGATTCCTTCACCCTCAGTTGGCTGGGCTCGCCGACCGGCTCAAAAGTTTTGTTGCGATAAGGGGCTCGGGTGTAGGCGCCAGTGATGGCCGCCTTGTCGATTTCGTCATCTGCAGAATGTGCGTGCAGTGCCGAAAAAAATAGCGCCGCGACAAGTAGCTTTTGCATAAAACTTGGATGGTGGCCAAATGAAGCGGCAGAAGAGTAGCTGGTGGGCGAAGAGTAACTCGTTCTCCGTGGGGTGACGTCGCTGCGCTCGGCAGGCAAACGTGACTGATGCCCTGCGACGTGCTTGGCCTCCAACGCCGACTCCGAGGTGACGACAGTGAGGGTCTGCGGGTGCGCGCGGCGATGCCGCAGCGTAATTGGTAGGGCATGGGGGTCTAAACGAACTTTCTCCTATTCACACTCAAACATGCTTGAGGGGGATAGAGCGTGAATGAGCGGCATGGAAATGAGGGGCTTGCCCGCAAGACCAACACATCTAGCCATGCACAAGCGGTGGAAGAGCCGCCGACCTGCGAGTCTTGGCTATCGCGGTCGGGTCAATGTGTCCGGAATGAAACCCTCGTTAGCGAGCGCCCTGATGACCCCACGGATCAAAAAGTTGTTGGCGAAGCCGACCGTGTACTGCCGAGCCCCCTCGCGAATGGGGGCGAGCATGCCGCGCTCCACCAGCTTGCCAATTTGGTAAGTTCGCTGCCGCTCGCTCAGCGCAGGCATTGCATCCTTCAGGTCGCTGGCCTTGGCGACGCCCAGCCTCGCTGTCACCAGTAGCACCCGCTCTTCCATCGAGGTGACCAGCTCACGCTCGCGGGCGTAGTGCAATGCAGGTGTGAGGATGCGCTCGATGAGATAGCTCGCATCAGTCAGGCGATCCACCTTGCGAAGCTCGTCCAGCATGCCGCTAAGCACGTACACGCTCCAAGTTTCGCGCCCTTCCAGGGTGCCGGTGTCGGCCTTGCCCAACATGGCGGAGTACTGGTCGCGGTCGTTACAGAAGATGGCGGTGGGGTTGAGCACGCGGCCACCTGCCTTCACGTTGAATCCGTACTTGATCAGCAGCGTATAGGTCAGCAGGCGGACGCAACGGCCGTTGCCATTGCCAAAGGGGTGAACCCATGCGAAGCGGTGATGCGCCAAGGCCACCTTGATGAGGTCGTATTTGGCAGGGTGCGGGTGGTTGATGAACTGAACCAGTTCGCTCATGTATTGCGGCACGGCCACCGCCTCGGGCGGCAGGTGTTCGGACTGCGCAATCTGGACGGGACCCACCCGATAGGCGCCGGGGTTGTCGTCACCCTCGCGCTCCAGCCCTTGCACCGTCATCGCGTGCAGCTCACGGATGAAGTGCTCCGTGACATCCTGCCCTGGCGCGAAGTGCTCTTCTATGAAGGTCATCGCCTCCTCGATGTTGACCATCTCGCGCAATGGGTCGCTCAGCTGGGCCGGCTGGACTTCTAACCGGCTCTCGACGTAGTCGGCCAGTGTCGTGTGGTTACCTTCGATCCGCGCCGAACCCAAGCTCTCCAGCATGTGGAAGATGTACTTGAGCTGGAAGAAAACGGGTGCCGGCGTGCTGCCGCCCAGCTGCAGACGTCGCAGATGCTCAAGCTCGGTGACCACATCGACCAGCGGAGAGTCGAAGGCGGGGTTCAAGAGCCCAAGGTCGTGGTGATGGAAGGTCGGCATGTCCAAAGAGCCCCAGAGGAACTCCGAAAGTTTGACACACTATCTGCAAACGTTCGGCAGGATATCTACATATTAATCAGATATTTTTAAATAAAAACAAGAACTTACGATATCGTCTAACGATAAGTATTGTCAACACGCCATCCAATTCATCTGCAAATCGCTCGAGGGAGAACTGCATCGAAGAGCTGCCAACGCTTCCCTGCTAGCGCCACGTCTGGCGACATGACAAATGGACTGCTGCACTCAAAGACGTCCCGTTATGGGCTGGCAGCAGTTTCCCGTGATGTTGATCCGTTGAGCCCAACGTCCTAGAGACTTTTCCAGGGAGGCCGCCAAAGCAGTGCTGCGGCGACGGGGCCTCTTCGAGCGATTCACAATGGCCTGGCACGCGCCTTTTACTGGCAGCACCTCATCGACCAAGGCGTCGCCCGCAGCGGCCAGGAGATCGCCAAGGAAGAAGGGCTAGGCCAGGCCACCGTCAACGAGTGCATGCGGCTCACCCTGCTCGAACCGCTCCTGGTCGAAGGCATCCTCAAGGGAATTCACCCCAAGTGGCTCACGCTCAGCTGGCTCACGCGCAACCCGAACCCGCTGATTGAATGGGCGAGCCGTCATTGGGCCAAACAGCGCCGGGACTCGAGTCGCGGGCAGCCCTCGGGGCAAAAGAGCGACCGTCTGGCTCGGCCGGCCTCCAGCTCAGGGCTGCCTACAACATGGGGAAAGCTGGGCCCCTTGTTAAACGCAGACTATCATAAGGAGCAAAATCTCTCGCATATTGAAGACAGAAATGAGCATGGCACCAGAAGAAGACTCCGTCCCGCAGCAAGCGCGGGCAGGCCGCTATATCCGCCAGTCCACTGGCTATCGGGCCTTTATTCCCGCGCCACTACCACCTCAGCCCCCTCTGAACCTGGCTGGAGAGATCGCGACCTTGTTGTCGACAGCAGACCGAGCCCTCGGTCGCTTGGACGGATCCGTGCTGACGCTGCCGAATCCGGATCTATTCGTCTTCATGTACGTGCGAAAAGAGGCGGTGCTCTCAAGCCAGATCGAGGGAACGCAAAGCTCCTTGCAGGACCTGTTGTCGGCCGAAGCCCAGTTGTTCGACCTGGGCCTACCGCGTGACGTGGACGAGGTGCTGAACTATGTAAAGGCGATGAACCATGGCGTGCAACGCCTAGCCGAGTTACCTGTATCGGTGCGCTTGATCCGCGAGATACATGCTCAACTCTTGGACGGTGTACGTGGAGGCCGCCTACAGCCGGGCGAATTGCGCACCAGCCAGAACTGGATTGGCCCCGCTGGCTGCACCTTGGCAACGGCCACCTTCGTTCCTCCACCTCATCACGAGGTGCCGCAGGCGCTGGGCGACCTCGAGCGCTTTTTGCACACGGCCGATGCCTTGCCGCCTCTGATCAAAATCGCGCTTGCGCATGTGCAATTCGAGACCATTCACCCCTTCTTAGATGGCAACGGCCGCGTAGGACGTCTTCTCATCACTTTCTTGTTGACCGAGTGCGGCGTACTGCACAAGCCAGTGCTGTACCTCTCCCACTATTTCAAGCAGCACCGCCAAACTTATTACGAACACCTGCAAGCGGTGCGCGACCGGGGCGATTGGGAAGGGTGGCTCACATTCTTCCTGCACGGGGTGATAGCTGTAGCCGGAGACGCTGCAAGTACTGCGCGCCACATCCTTCAGCTGCGCGAACAACATCGCGCGGCGATCACAGAGCACCTGGGTCGCTCCGCAGGTAATGGCCACCGTGTGCTGGAGTCCCTGTTCGACCGACCCATCGTATCGGTGGCCGATGTTCAGCGGCAAACTGGGACCACCTTCGCTGCAGCCAACACCCTTGTGGCGCGCCTGGTGGAACGCGGCATCTTGCAAGAAATAACAGGCTACGCCCGGAACCGGAGGTTTCGGTACGCGCCCTACATCGACTTGTTCAACGATGGGCCTGCTGCATCGACCGCATAAGGGTGATTAAACAGCACCCCGGACGGCCTGTTTGAGTCTCGATTGCCAAGCAATTTCGACCTCAAACCACTCATCGCTAACCCGCATAAAACCTAGGCCGGGCTCTCGGACGTGTCCAAGAGAAAGCAGAGAGTCGAGAGAAAAACCGGCTGAAAAAAGGGCCTAAAGGGGAGAAATTCACACCCGCAAGGGGTTGAGAGAATGGCCCGAAACCGCGCCGCCATGGGGGGAGAAGCCCAAAAACGAAAACGGGACAGAGCTAGTCTGTCCCAAGGTGAGTGGTAGGGCGTGCTGGGCTCGAACCAGCGACCAAGGGATTATGAGTCCCCTGCTCTAACCAACTGAGCTAACGCCCCGACCAAGGCTGATTCTAAGTGCCGCACCTCAGGCCAAGCGTCAAAACGCCGGCAGACATTCAATGCATCTCTTCGAAGCCGCGCCATCTGTCCTGCTCGGATCGCTCAGAAAACCGTGGATCAGTGGATACCTGTCGGGCGTATGGGTGAAATCGGATTCGGCGATGGCCTCAGTCCTCAGCGAGATCGGCGATGTCGGATTCGCGTAAACCGGGAAACACGTAGTCTTTGCCGCCGCCGAAGTCGAAGTCCGGGCGGTCCCAGGCCACCATCTTGCCTGGGTTGAGCAGCCCCAGCGGGTCGGCCTGCCGCTTGAAGGCGAGCAGGGCCGGGTCGGGGCGACGCCAGCCACCCTCCTCCAGGGGGTAGACGTGCGGATTGAACACGCCGCAGCCTTCTTCCTCGTGGATCCGCATGATCTCGTTCAAGCGCTCCTCGGTGGAGTAGCGCACCAGCGGCAGACCGCCTAGCGAGGGCGTTCCGCTCGAGCGCATCCACTCAATGTGCATCGGGAGCTCGTCACCCAGGCGTGCTCGGATTCGCCGCGCCGACTCCAGGTCAGGGTAGCGGGTCTGCAGGTAGGTGATTTGGCGGTCGACCTGCAGCGCCCGCAGGGTCGTATGGTTCCACCCGAGCTCAGTGACCGACGGCACCTGATCTTCGGACGCCACGGTGTTGCGGTCAGAGCGAAAGACGACCGTGCACCGGGCCTGGCGGACCATGGTGGCCACTGCGTCCATCGCGAACGGAGCAACCATCAGCAAGAGCGCCGATTGCTCACGCCGGAAGGAGGCGCTGTAGGGCCCCAGGATGTCGTGCGGCAGGGGGGCGGCGAGGGCGGCCAGCTCATTGAGCAGCACGCCGTCGGATTCGGCGAGGTCTTGCGCCAGGCGTGCCGCGTCGTCCCAGTGGTCGGAAGCGACCAAGACCTCGACCCAGTCGTGCGACTCGACCGTCGGCAGCTCGATCTCGGTGACCACACCCGTCGTGCCATAGGCATGGACGGCCTTGAGCACGTCATCCCCCACGAGGTCGATCACCCGCGGCTGCGCCTCGCAAGTGACCAGGCGCACCCTGAGCACATTGCCCCGGGCCCGCAGCCCGCCCCAGCGCACCGAGCCAACCCCGCCCGAGCCCCCGGCAACGAAGCCTCCGATCGTCGCCACCTGGGCGGTCGAAGGCGCAAATCTCAGCGCGCGCTGCTGCGAGGCCTTCAACTGCTTATCCAGGTCGCTGATCACCGCGCCAGAACCAGCCACAACCCGGCCACCCGCCAGGGCCTGGACGCCGGTCAGCCGCTTCAGGTCCAGGACCACGCCACCCGACAGAGGCATCGCCTGCCCATAGTTACCCGTTCCAGCGCCGCGCGGGGTCAACGGAATCTGGTGACGGTGGCAGGCAGCCAGCACTTGCGCGACCTCTGCCTCGGTGGCCGGAGTCACAACGACATCGGCCATCACGCGGTCCAGGCGCTGCTTGAGCAGAGGGGAAAACCAGAAGTAGTCGCGGCTCTTGCGGCGTAGCGTAGTTGGGTCGGTGTCGACCGTCAGGCCGTCGAGGTCCTTCAGCAGTGCAGCCAGGGTCATGGTCTTTTTCAGTGCGCGAGCGCAAAGGTCTCTGGGTCGGGTAGCGGGTGCGTACGGAGGAAATCGGCCAGGGTGGTCGGATCAGGAAGTCCGGCGCGGCCGCCAGGTCGGGTGCATTTGGCAGCAGCGACAGCTGTCGCAAAACGCAAAGCGTGCAGAACCGTCTCTCCGCGGGCCACCGCCAACGCGTAGGCTCCGTGGAAAGCGTCGCCAGCGCCCGTGGTGTCGCTGGCCTGGACGGGCGGAGGGCGCTGGCAGTGCAACGCACCGTCCTCGATCCAGAAGACGCCTGATTCGCCGTCGGTAACCGCGACCAGTCGATGCAGCCCGACCACCGACTGCAGCCCCTGGGCGATGTCATCGTGTCCTGCGAACTGGGCCAGCCCAGGTCGGGAAAAAATCACGTCGGTGGCCGCGGCCACCACCTCGCGGACCACCTCAAGTGGGTGACGGAAGCGATCGGCGTCGAGCACCGCTGGCCAGCCTTGCGCGCGGGCGCGCTGCAGCAAAGTGAGCGCCCCTGCGGGCCAGGTGAGGTCAGCCAGCACCACACCGGGTTCGAGGTCTGGCGCCAACCAATCCGCATCGAGTGGCATTGCCGGGTCGCTGTACGACAGGATGGCTCTCTCACCCTGCGCGTCTACGCTGATGGCAGATACCGAGGTCTGGACGCCGCTGAAGCTTCGAAGCCACTCGGTGCCGACTCCTTCGCGCTGCAGCTCTTCGCGCACGCGTGTGCCAGCTGCGTCGCCCCCCGTCCTTCCGGCGAACGTCGCCTGCCCGCCCAATCGGGCGACACACACGCCAGCGCTTGAGGCTGGTCCACCGCCAACCTCCGACAGTGCGGTGGCGAAGCTTTTGCCCGAGCCACTGGGCAAGGACGCAGTACGAAACACCAGATCGAGCGTCGCCAAGCCGACGCAGTGAACCCTTGCAGCGCCTCCAGGGGATCGCCAACGAAGCGAACTCGGGGTAGGGTCAGGCATGTCAGAGCGCCGTGCCAGTTTGGGGATCGAAGCAGTGCATCCGGTCGACATCGAGCCGGAAGCGAATGGCCGATTCCCCGCCAGAGAGCCGTCCCGGCGGGATGCGCGCGGCCATCGTCGCGACGCCGAACTCGATCAAAGCGATCGCTTCGGCGCCATGCTCCTCGACGTGGGCGACCTGCGCTTGGAATGGCCAGCCAACAGACTGCCCATCATCCAGGCTCACATGCTCGGCGCGGACTCCCAGGTGGATAGGCCCGATAGGCGGGCATGCCCTGGCAGACGGCCAAGGCACGCAGGGACCGTCCCCGATACGTACGCCCTCCGCAGTCATCTCGGCTGCCACGACGCTCATCGGAGGGCTGCCCATGAAGGTGCCGACGAACAGATTGGCGGGCGACCCGTAAACCTCGGTGGGCCGACCGATCTGCTGAACCTCACCGTCCTTGAGCACGGCCACGCGGTCGGCCATCGTCATCGCCTCGACCTGATCGTGGGTGACGTAAACGGTGGTGATGCCGGTGAGTCGCTGCAAGCGCCGGATTTCTGCGCGCATGCCGACACGCAGCTTCGCATCGAGGTTTGACAGCGGCTCATCGAAAAGGAACACCTGAGGCTGGCGGATCAGCGCCCGGCCCAGCGCGACCCGTTGCCGCTGCCCGCCCGACAGGGCGCGGGGTCGGCGATCAAGCAGCTCGCCCAGCTCCAGCGTTTGGGCCGTCTGGCGCACACGGGTGTCAATCTCTGCCCGGGCGACGCCTTGCATACGCAGCGCGAAGCCAAGGTTCTCGGCCACCGTCATGTGCGGGTAGAGCGCGTAGTCCTGGAACACCATCGCCATGCCGCGGTCGCGGGGCGCCATGCCGGTGACGTCTTGGTCCTGAAGGATGATGCGGCCGCCGCTGACGGACTCAAGCCCCGCGATCATCCGCAGCAGCGTGCTCTTGCCGCAGCCTGAGGGCCCGACCAGAACCAGGAATTCGCCATCTTGAATTTCCAGCGAGGTCGGCAGTACAGCCTCGACCTCGCCAAATCGCTTTTGCACATCGAAGAGACTCAGCTTCGCCATCGAAGTTCCCCGGGGTCGGACGCATTGACAAAAGAAATGACCGTTTTTATTATTACTTAAAGAATGAATGAAAGCGAGTTGTGTCGAAGTCTGAGCCCCAAAGTCGTAGGCAAACGCGAGGCGCAATCCTGGAGTACCTGCTGCGTACCCAGGGCGCGTTCCGTCCGCAGATCGTCGCCGCCACCTCGCTGACAGAGGCCAGCGTCTGGCGAATCGTGTCGGAGTTGCGGCTTGAGGGCTTGGTCGTCGAGAACCAGCGGCGGGCGCCTTATGTGGGCGGACCTTCTTCCTTTTTTACTCTGAGTAAAGATTGCTGCGTGCTGGGCGTCGAGCTGTCCAACAGCCGGCTGTCCGTGGGCATCGGAAATCTCGATGGGTCTGTCGTTCAGTCATGGCGCAGAGGCATGCCTGCCGAATGGGATGCACCGCGCTTCGAGCGGACCTGCCGCGAGCTTCTGCGAAAGGCGCTCGCAGAAGTGCAAGCCAGGGGGCTCAAGTTGGTTCAGGCGGCGCTGGCCTTGCCGGGCTATGGGGGGCCTGCTCACCGCCGCAACGCCATCTTCCCCTGGGATCTGCCCCGGCTCAGGAACTTCGTCGAGCTTTGCCTGCCGCAACTGCCCGTGGAGATCACCAACTCGGTCATTGCCCAGGCGGCCTATGACCGCTACGCCAGCGGCCAGAGTCCGATCGAGCAGGATCACCTGTTCGTCTTCGTCGGCCACGGCGTTGCCGCTGCGATCGTCTCCGCCGCGGGGGCCTTGGATACTTTTGCGCCGGTCGAGATGGGGCACACCATCGTGCAGCGCGGCGGCGCGCGATGCCGCTGCGGGCACGACGGCTGCCTGGAGGCCTACACTTCTTTGCAAGCGATCGCACCCATCGTCGGGAAAGACGAAGACCGCATGCTGTCGCAAGGCGACGCCTGGCTCGAGGGCGAGCAATTGACGCCTCGCGCCCTGGCGCAGCTGCGTGACCGGTTGACTTTGCTGGGCATCGGGATCGGCAACGCCTTGAACCTGCACGGTTTGCGCGCCGTCGTCATCTCGGGTTGGCCCTCGCTTCTCAGTGACCAGGAGCGCAATGCGATCGCCCACGGAATCGACGAAAGCTTGCTTGGCGGGCTCCTCGACGATGTCACGCTGACCTTCCGCAGGCCCGGGACGGGCACGGACCCAGGGGCCTCGGTCGCCTTCTCGTCCTGGACCTTCGCCCGGCGCGGTGGCGTTGATCACTTTGATGCGGCCCGAATCGCGGCCTGAAACCTCATGAACTCCCCCTCCCCCGCCCGCATTGGCGTCCTCTTCATCGCATCGCCGCTGTTTCCGGCTGCTGCAGCACAGGCCAGCATGGCCAGTGCAACGGACTACCTCGAG
>JACCDP011262554.1_pt1 | contig 10868 bp, 9 predicted proteins | sample 7445841 | NCBI WGS metagenome assembly JACCDP01 (sample SAMN15323441, study PRJNA562643) | freshwater metagenome | isolation source: river surface water | place: USA:Blue River Watershed | collected 2017-08-17
GAGAAGGCGGTGCAGAAGGGCAAGCTTTCGGCTGATGCCCTCGGTCCGGCGAAGGCGCGCCTCTCGCTTGCGACCGATCTGCGTGTCGCGGTTGCCGAGGCGGACGTCGTCGTCGAGGCGGTGCCCGAGGATCTTGCGCTCAAGCGTCGTATTTTTCAGCAGATCGGAGAGTGGGCGCCTGCCGGGGCGATGCTCGGCACCAACACGAGTTCGCTGCCGGTGACCGAGATTGCCTCGGCGACGCCGGCCTCGGAGCGTGTGGTTGGCCTGCACTTCTTCAACCCGCCCCCGGTGATGCCGCTGCTCGAGGTGGTGGCCGGCGAGCGGACTTCGACGGCGGTCGTCGAGGAGGCGCGTGCCTTCGGTGCCGCGCTGGGCAAGGAGGTCATCGTCGTCCGCGATTCGCCGGGCTTCGCGACGAGTCGCCTCGGCCTCGTGATCGCCCTCGAGGCGATGCGCATGTTCGAGGAGGGCGTCGCCAGCGCCGCGGAGATCGATCGCGCCATGGAGCTGGGCTACGGACACCCGATGGGGCCCCTGAAGCTGACCGACCACGTCGGGCTGGACGTGCGCCTCGCCATCGCCGAGCACCTGACGAAGGAGCTGGGCGAGCGCTTCCGCCCGCCTCAGGTGCTGCGCCGGTTGGTGCGCGCGGGCAAGCTGGGTCGGAAGAGCGGCGAGGGGTTCTACAAGTACGGCTCCTGATTACCGGTGTTTCGGCGTGTGATGGAACGAGTTCCTGTCGAGGTGATGCATGGCGCGCAAAGCGGAACCCCGGTCGCCCCGAAAGCCACGCCCGGCGGCGGCGAAGAAGCCGGCAGGGCGTGCCGCGAACGCCGCCTCGCGCAAGGTCGCCGCGCCGGCGAAAAAGCGCCCGAGCCGTCCGAAGGCTGCCCCGCGCGTGCGCCGCACGAGCCCTGAGGAGGACGCCCTCGCCGTCGAGGCGCACAACCGTCGCTACTACGACGCCTTCCAGTCGCTGGCGGTGGAGGAGATCGCGAAGCTCTGGTGGCACGACGCCGGCGTGAGCTGCATTCACCCAGGGTGGGACATCCGGCACGGCATCGATGGCGTGCTGGGCTCGTACCAGGAGATTCTCGCCGGCACGACGTCGATCCGCTTCGCCTTGGGCGACGTGCGCGTGCAGGTCCGCGGCGACTTCGCCTACGTCACCTGCGTCGAGAACCTGGTGACCGTTGAGCAGGACGTCGGTGACTACCTCGGCGCGGTGCTGACGACCAACGTCTTCGAGCGGCGCCGGGGCGACTGGCGGCTCGTGCACCACCACGCGAGCCCCTTCGTCAGCGACGATGCGGAGCTGCCCGAGGGGCCGCTGCATTGATGCCGTTCGGCCTTATTTGCCGGTGAATTGGGGCGCACGCTTCTCGACGTTGGCCCGCAGGCCTTCGGCGGCGTCGTCGCTCTCGAAGAGGCGTTGCTGAAGCTCGCGTTCGAGGGCGAGGCCGGACTCGAAGCTCATCTCGAGGCCGCTCTGCACGGCGCGCTTGATGTGGCCCACGGCCTTGGAGGCCTTGTTCGGAGGGACGAACTTTCGCGCGTAGGCGAGGACGTTCGTAAACCAAGCGGCGTCGTCGGCGCCCTCGAGGACCTCGTTCACGAGCCCCATCTGCTGGGCTTCGGAGACGCCGAAGTTCTTTCCTTCGATCATCAGCTGCAGCGCCTTCGTCTTGCCGACGAGCCGGGCGAGGCGCTGGGTGCCGCCGGTGCCGGGCAGAACCCCGAGGTGCACCTCAGGCAGGCCGATCTTCGCGTCACCCGTTCGAGCGAGGCGCAGATCGCAGGCCATCGCGACTTCGAGCCCGCCGCCGACGCAGTGTCCGTTGATGGCGGCGATGGTGAGCTTCGGCGTCTGCTCAAGCCGGTTGAGCGTCTCGTTCGCGTGGAGGCAGAAGTAGTACTTGAAGGTCGGGTCGGCGCCCTGGAGCATCTTGATGTTCGCGCCGGCGCAGAAGAACTTTTCGCCGGCGCCGCGGAGCACGATGACGTGGACGGAGGCGTCCATCCGGGCCGCGAGAATGGCGGCGTCGAGCGCCTGCATCATCTCGTAGCTGTAGGTGTTCGCCGGCGGGTCGGCGAGCTCCAGCACGGCGATGCCGTCTGCGTGGCGGGCGTTGACGAGCGGACGAATCGACATGGGTGGGACCTCTGGAATCACGCCGCGCGAGCGACGGAGGGGGTGGGGGTGTTCGGTCGGATGAGCTTCGGCAGCAGGAGAAGTGGCAGGGCGCCAAAGACGCCGACGGCCGTCACGAGTGTCGGTACGCCGATGGCGTCTGCGATGCTCCCCGTTGCGAGCACCGCGAGGTTCTTCGCCGCGAGTTCGGTCGTCGCCATCAGAGTGTAGTGGGTCGCGCCCAGCACGGGGTCGGCGATGTCCATCATGTAGGCGAAGAGCACGGGTGTCAGCAGCCCGACCGACAGGTGCTGCAGGCCGATCGCGGCGGTGAGCAGCGGCAGCGGCAGCGTCCACCGAATTGCGAGACCGAGGATGATCATCCCTATCGCTTGCGTGACGCCGAAGATCCAGAGCAGCCTCATGCGCCCGACACGGCCGGCGATGGCGCCGCCGACGAGGCTGCCGACGAGCGACAGCGCTCCCCCGATGAAGCCGATCGAGAGGGTGGCCTGCGTGTCGGAGAGGTGGAGGTCACGGACTGCGAACGGCTTGAGCACGCTGCCCACCATCGACTCGCCGACCTTCACGGTGGCGATGAACAGGAGCGTCAGGAGCCAGCGCGGCTCAATCAGGTGTCGACCGACTTCCGCCAGCGCGCGCGTGCCGTGGTGATGCGCCTTCGCCTCGACCTGAGCCGAAGGCCGCGCCTCGTGGAACAGCGTCAGCGATGCCATCACGACGCCGATGATGGCGGCGAGGAGGGCGAGCCCGATGCCCGTTCCGACGCGACTCGAGACCAGCACGAGGCCTCCTCCGCCGATCAGCATGCCGAGCTTGTAGCCCCCCACCTGCGCCGCGTTGCCGATGCCGCGCGCCTCGGGAGGCAGGAGGTCGATGGCCAGTGCGTCGACGGCCGTGTCCTGGAGGCTCGCGAAGAGGTTCATGGCGACGACCACGCCGAGGAGCGGGGCGAGTCGAACGTGATGGTAGTCGAGCGTCGATGCGCCGAGCATGACGGTCGCGAGCATCGCCTGTGCGGGCAGGATCCAGCTCTTTCTACGGCCGATCCGCGCGCTGTACCGGCTGTCGACCGCAGGGGCCCAGAGCATCTTGAGCATCCAGGGAAAACCGGCGAGGTGAATCAGAGTCGTCTTCGAGTAGGTGAAGTCGGCGGCGTGCGCGAGCTGGAGCGGCACGAATGTCACGGCGAAGCCGAAGGGAATTCCCTGGGCCACGTAGAGCACGACCAGCAGCGCCAGATGGCGCCACCTCACGGGCCGACCTCGAGGACCACGCGCACGCGCTTGCCCACGGTCAGCGTGTAGCGACCGGCCGCGACGGCCTGCTTCCAATCGGCCACCTTGGCGCCGTCCAGCGTCACGCCGCCCTGCTGCACCAGCTGCTGCGCCTTGCTGCCGCTCTCGGCAAGCTTCGCCAGTACGAGCAGCTTCGCTACCGGCAGCGTCTCCGCTCCGCCCAGCGTGACCGTGATGGTCTGCGTGTCGGAGGCCTGTGCGGCGGCCTCGGCGCCGTGGAACCGCGTGATGATCTCGCGCGCGAAGGCTGCCTTCGCCTCGTTCGGATGCAGCCGTCCGGATTCGACCTCGCTGCGCACGGCCTGAATTTCGGCCAGCGAGCGCGACGACAGCAGCTCCATGTAGCGCCAGAGGAGGCCGTCCGCGATGGGCAGCAGCTTCTGGTACTGGACGCTCGGCGCTTCGGTGATGCCGACGTAGTTGTTCAGCGACTTCGACATCTTGTCGCCGACCACTTTGCCCTCCTCGACCTTCGCGTCGGTGCCCTCGAGGATTGGACCGGTGAGCACCACCTGCGGCTTCAGCCCCTCCTCCTTCATCAGCTGCCGGCCGACGAGCAGGTTGAACAGCTGGTCGCTGCCGCCCAGCTCCACGTCGGCTTTCACGACGACCGAATCCCAGCCCTGCGCCAGCGGGTAGAGGAACTCGTGAATCGCGATGGGGCGCTGGTCCTTGAAGCGCTTCGAGAAGTCGTCGCGCTCGAGCATGCGCGCCACGGTGTAGCGGGCGGCCAGCTTCACGACGTCGACGAAGTTCATGCCGCCCAGCCACTCGGAGTTGTAACGGACCTCCGTGCGGGCCGGGTCGAGGATCTTGAACACCTGCGATTTGTAGGTCTCCGCGTTCGCGCGCACCTGCTCGAGCGACAGCGGCGGACGCGTGGCGCTCTTCCCGGTCGGGTCGCCGATGGTCGCCGTCAGGTCGCCGATGATGAAAACGGGCAGGTGGCCGAAATCCTGGAAGCGGCGCATGCGCTGAATCAGGACGGTGTGGCCCAGGTGCAGGTCCGGGCTCGTCGGGTCGAAGCCGGCCTTGATGCGCAGGGGTACGCCCGTCTCGTACGAGGCCTTGAGCCGCTCCTTCAGCTCGTCCTCGTTCTTCAGGTCGATGGCGCCGCGGGTCACCTCGGCGAACTGCTCCTCAGGCGTCGCGCGTCGCAACAGTTCGCGGATTTCTGACATGGGTCGATGCTCCGAGGCCCGATAAGTGAGGCAAATGTCTTAGTCGTCCAGGTGCCGGCGGATCCGGCGTATCGACGTGGCGCGGCCCGAGGCGTCATCGATGTCGACGATGGCGCCCTGCAGCCAGACGTCGCGTTCGGCGGGCACGTACTGCGCGAATCGCTGGCTGCGAAAGCGCATCAGCGCGCCGTCGATCCCCATGCCGATGATCGATTCGAACGGGCCGCACATCCCGGCGTCGGTGAGGAACGCGGTGCCGCCCTTGAGAACACGCTCGTCTGCGGTCTGCACGTGGGTGTGCGTGCCGATGACCGCCGAGACGCGTCCGTCGCAGTGGTGCGCGAAGGCCCATTTTTCGGCCGTCGCCTCGGCGTGGAAGTCGACGAGGATCGAGATGACGCCCTGCGCCTTCAGCGCCGAGATCGCCTCGTCCACAGCGCGAAACGGGTCGTCGAGCGGCTTCATGAAGGTCCGGCCCTCGACGTTCACGACGCCCAGGCGATGTCCATTGCGCTCGATGACGCGAAAGCCTCGCCCCGGTGCGGGCGGCGGGTAGTTCAAGGGGCGCAGGATCGGCAGTTCGTCGGCCTCCAGAACGGGGATGATCTCTCGCTTCGACCAGATGTGGTTGCCGCTCGTCAGCGCCTGCGCGTGTTGCAGCAGCTCGCGTGCGTTGGCGGGCGTCAGGCCGCTTCCCGCCGCGGCGTTCTCCGCATTGACGATGGTGACATCGATCGCCTCTTCGGCCTGCAGCGACGGCACGAGGCGGGACACCGCACGGCGCCCCGCCTCTCCGAAGACGTCACCCAGAAACAGCACGCGCACGGGAAGCTCTCCAGCAGCGCACCGGTCTAGCGCGCGATGTCCACCGCGCGCGTCTCGCGGATGACCGTGACCTTCACCTGACCGGGGTAGGTGAGCTCGTCCTCGACCTTGCGGGCGATGTCGCGGCTCAGCATGACCGCCATCTCGTCCGAGACCTTCGCGTTGTCGACCAGCACGCGCATCTCGCGGCCGGCCTGAATCGCGAACGCGCGCTCGACGCCCGGGAACGAAAGGCTGATCCGCTCGAGGTCCTCGAGGCGCTTCACGTAGCTGTCGAGGTTCTCGCTGCGTGCGCCGGGACGCGCGCCGCTGATGGCATCGCCCGCCGCCACGAGGTGCGCGAGAATCGACTCCGGCTTGACGTCGTCGTGGTGCGCGCGGATGGCGTGGACGATGTGGTCCTTCTCGCCGTACTTCTTCGCGAGGTCGGCGCCGATGACCGCGTGCCCGCCCTCGACCTCGTGGCTCACCGCCTTGCCCAGGTCATGCAGAAAGCCGGCGCGGCGGGCGTCCTTCACGTTGAGCTTCAGCTCCGACGCCATCGCGCCGACGAGGAAGCCGACCTCGATGGCGTGCTGCCACTGGTTCTGGGTGTAGCTCGTGCGGTAGCGCAGCGAGCCCATCAGCTTCAGCACCTCGGGGTGGAAGTTCGTGAGTCCCAGCTCGAAAATGGCCTTCTCGCCCCAGTCCTTCAGCGAGGCGTCGACCTCCTTCGCGTGCTTCTCGACGACCTCCTCGATGCGGGCCGGATGGATGCGGCCGTCCTTGAGCAGCTCCTCGACGGCGCGGCGCGCGACCTCGCGGCGGACCGGGTGGTAGCCCGACAGGATGATGGTCTCGGGCGTGTCGTCGATGATGAAGTCAATGCCGGTGGCGGCCTCGAGCGCCCGGATGTTGCGGCCTTCGCGGCCGATGATGCGGCCCTTCTGCTCGTCGCTCGCGAGGTGGATGGTCGAGACGGTCCGCTCGCAGGTGTACTCGCCCGCGTAGCGCTGAATGGCGATGCCGACGATGCGGCCGGCCCGCGCGCGCGCCTCCTCGTTCGCCTCCTCCTCGGCACGCTTGACCAGCTTCGAGGCTTCGCGGTTCGCGTCCTCCACGATGCCTTCGATGATCTGGCGCTTGGCCTCCTCGCTCGACAGGCCGGCCGCCTTCTCGAGCCGTTCGCGGGCCTCCTTCATCAGCGCCTGATAGCGCTCATCGGCAGCGGCCTGCTCGCGCTCGGCGTCGCGGGCGCGCTGCTCACGGCGCACCAGCTCGGCGTCGCGCTGGTCGTACATCGCGGCCTTCTTCTCGAGCTGCTCCTCCTTCTGGCCGAGGCGCTGCTCGACGCGAGTCACCTCGATGCGCTTCTGCTCGACGGAGGCCTCGGCCTCCTGCCGTGCCTTGATCGCCAGCTCCTTCGCGGCGAGTTCGGCCTTCTGGCGCGCCGCCTCGGCCTCCAGCTCCAGCTTCTTCTGAAGGTTCTCGCTCTCGATCTGCGCCTTCTGCCTGAGCGCCTCGGCTTCGGACTTGAGGCGTTCGGCCTCGATGCGGGCCGTCTCGGCGGCCTGGCGCTGCGCCTCGGCGTCGCGGGTGGCTCGCTCGGCCTCGCGCATCGCCTCCTCGCGCGCCTTCTGTCGGGCCTCGTCCGCGACCTTCGCCGCGCCCGCCTGCGCCTTGGACTGCATGAAGAAGTAGACGATCGCGCCTGTGGCGACGGCTCCGATGATCAGCGAGCTGATGTCCATGTCAGGAAACCTTGTCTTCATCCGGGCGGCGCAGGGCCGGCGCGGAGAGGTGTGATGGGTGGTGCGCGGCGTTCGGCCGGCAGCGCAGCGGCTCGCCCTCTTCGGTGACGAGCCAGTGCATCGTCACGTCGTGTGGCTCGGCCGGAAGCGGTCCGGCGAGCTGGAGGGCGAAGGAGTATCCTATGAAAAGTGTATTTTCCGGCAGCGCGGAGAGAGCCCTGTCGTAGAGCCCCGCGCCGCGACCCAGGCGTGCGCCCGAAGAATCGAAGCACCGGCCCGGAACGACGACCAAGGACGGGGTGCAGACGGGTGCCGCCTCTGGTGGCTCCCTCAGGTGCGGCCCGGACGGAATCAATGCTTCTGGGCCGCAGGTGCGGAACACGAGGGTGCCGCCCGTCACCTGCGGAAAGGCGATGTCGTGACGTCGCGAGAGCGCATCGATGGCCGCGTCGCAGGAGAGCTCGGTCGGGGTGGCGGCGTACATCGCAATGGAGGCGCGGGTCGGCAGGAGCCGGTCGATGAGGCGTTCGAGGCTCGCGCTCGCGCGGCGCCCGGCTTCGACCCGGACCGCCGCGGGAACGGTTCGCAGGCGCGTGACCGCCTCGCGGCGCAGCTCGGCCTTCCGGTCCTGCAGGGCAGCGATGTGGCCCGAAGAAATCAACGCGACGCACCTCGTCCGGAGCGGACTCCGGGCGCCGGGTGGCGGTGTGCTTCGGAAAACGAGCGCCTTCAGCAGGCGCACCGGGCGTCGTCGGCTTCTACCGTTGGGCTCCCTCGAGCGCGTCCCCTCGCGAATCGGCCAGCACCTTGGGCCCGTGGCCCTGTCGTGGTGCGCTGATCCGGAGGTGATGCGTCGTCATGAGATCCCAAGCGATGGACGCGGCGTTCGGGCCGCGGTGAAGTCGAACAACGCCCCGGTTCGTTTCCGGGGCACGCCGGATGCCCGGCGAAGACGCTGCGGACCATCCCTGATCCGCGGTGGCTGCGGCCGCCCTCGATGGGCAGGCGCCGGCCGGTCAATGTGGCCCGGGGCACGAGGCTCGGGCCGGATTGTCGACGAGGGCCCGAAAGCGGCTCGCCGTTTGAAGATTCCACCGCCGCGGAGGCCTGCCGGCGGGGGAGCGCTGGAACCAGCAGCTCTTGAAGGTGGGCCCCCCGTGCCGCTCGTTAGGCTTCTCCATCGCCCGAGGGCGGGAGCCTGCACACGGAGCGATCGACCGAGGACCCGATGTGTTGCTTACGGTTCACAGGCATGTTGCCGGCTGGTCGCCGGGCGGTGGAAACTGTTGAAACTCCATGGGCTTGCGTGATGGTGAACGGATGGTACGGCACGGACCCTTCCATGCCCCTCGAAATGCCGAGGCTACACCCCGGCCGGGTGCGATGCAACGCTTTCGACCGGCCGGGAAGAGGCGTCTGGCGGACATTCTGCTAGGGTCGTCCGACATGACCCTCCGACATCTGATGGTCGCCGGACTGCTCCTCTGCTGCGGCATCCCGGTGGAGGCGCGTCCGAAGCCCGGGGCGCGGACCGTCCCGGTGCTCGCGGGCTTCTGGGAGACGCCGGCCGGGCGCCTTCAGGTGAAGGTCGAGGCCGGGGGCGCTGTCGTCGGCACGCTCGACTCCGTCCGTCCGGGCATCCCTCTCGAGCGCGGCATGGTGATGCTCCGGGGCAGCTTCGTCGACGACAACCTGTCGGGCGAGGCGAGGCTCGGGCTGGTGGCGACGCCGTGCGGCGCGGTCGACAAGCAGGCCTTCGTGATGCTGCTGCTCACGAAGAGCGGGAAGCTGACCGGAAGCTTTGGAACGAAGGAGGGCTGCGCCGTCGGCGTCCGCAGCGTCCTGTTCACCCGGTCGCCCGATCAGACCGCCTCGATCGCCGCGCCGCCGCCGCCCATTGCGAGTCCGCCCGTTCCGCCCGACGCCGAATTGTTCCTGATGCCGGATTGGGGGGGCGAGGCGCCGTCCGCGCCCGTCGCGGCCGCAGCGGAGCCCGCCGCACCGGCCCCAACCCCACAGACGACCGCCGACAGGGCGCCCCTCCCGAAGGAGGCGGCGAAGCGGGTGCGCGGCCCGATCGAGCGGCTGCTGGAGGAGGGCCTCGAACTGGCCCAGTCGGGTCAGTACGAGGCGGCGCGAGAGCGGTTCACGAAGGCGGCCGAGCAGCAGCCGAACCGCGGCGAGGCCTACAACGGCGTCGGCATGACCTACGCCATGCGCAACGACTACGAGTTGGCGCTGGAGTGGTACAAGCGCGGACTCGAGAACGCCCCGGGCTTCCCGGACCTCTACTTCAACATGGCCTGCGCCTACGCCCAGCAGGGGAAGAAGGCGTTGGCGCTGCGCTACCTCAAGCTCTCCGCGTCGAAGGGCTTCGCGCAGCCCGAGATGCTGGAGGACCCCGACCTCGCCGGCCTGAAGTCGGAGCCGGAGTGGGCGGCGATTCTGAAGCTGATGGCCTCCCCGGCCGGAACGGGCACACCATGACCAGCACCACGCCGACCGCCGCCTCGACCGGGATCCCCTCCGGAACGCCTCCCAAGGACCACACCTTCGGCAACTACGAAGTCCTCTCGCTTCTGGGCCGCGGCGGCATGGCGGAGGTCTACAAGGCCCGCGTGAAGAGCGGCCCTCGTTCGGGGCAGTTCGCGGCGCTCAAGCGGCTCAAGCCCGAGTACGCCTCGGACGCCGGGTTCCTCGACCTGTTCACGACAGAGGCCGACGTCTCGCGGATGCTCAACCACCGGAACGTCGTGAAGGTGCTGGAGACGGGCGAGTGGGGCGGCACCTGGTTCATGGCGATGGAGTTCGTCGACGGCTGCGACCTCGAGCAGCTGCTGGAGCGCTGCCGGGCGAGCGACTTCTCGATTCCAGTCGACTACGCGGTCTACATCGTCTGGAGCGTGCTGGACGCGCTCGAACATCTGCACGAGCTGAGGGGCCTCTCGGGCCGTCCGCTGGGGCTCGTGCACTGCGACCTGTCGCCGGCCAACGTCTTCGTGGCCCGCAACGGCGACATCAAGGTGGGCGACTTCGGGGTGGTGCGCAGCGCGGTGCTGCACGACGCGGTCACGCCGGCCAACTCGGTCTGGGGCAAGCTGGGCTACCTGTCGCCGGAACAGCTCGGGGGCCAGACCGTCGATCGCCGGACCGACGTCTGGAGCGCCGGCACGATGCTGTTCGAGCTGCTGACGAACCGGCGCCCTTTTCAGGCGACCTCGGCGGACGAGTTGCGGACGGTCTTCAAGAAGGCGGCGCTGGCTTCGGTCGCCTCGGGGCGCGTCTCCGAGGCGTTCGATGCGGTGCTCTCGAAGGCGCTCGCCCGCAACGTCAAGGAGCGCTACGCCACGGCGGGTGACTTCAAGCGGGCGCTGGCGCCGCTCTACAAGCACGACCCGGGCAACGGCGCCGCGCTGGCGTCGGTGGTGAAGGGCCTGTTCGGGGAGCGCTGAACTTTTCTTGAGTTTGTTGCCGTTCGGCGGCGGACCCGTGTAGAACGCGCGCGCCGCAATGGTGCGGCAGGCAAGACGTTCGTGGACGAGCCGCGGGTGGCACCGCGGGCAGCTCGGGAGAAACGCCATGGCAAATTCGCGAAGCAAGCACCGCCGCACGATCATGAAGCACAAGCAGCGCCGCAAGCGCCAGGAGAAGCGCCGCAAGGCCGCTGCGAAGCTGGTCA
>JACCDP010149139.1_pt1 | contig 10867 bp, 6 predicted proteins | sample 7445841 | NCBI WGS metagenome assembly JACCDP01 (sample SAMN15323441, study PRJNA562643) | freshwater metagenome | isolation source: river surface water | place: USA:Blue River Watershed | collected 2017-08-17
ATCTACGCCGCGTGGACGTTTGCGGAGCAGCCGAAGTTCTTTGATGTGGTGACGTATACGGGGAATGGGGTTGCTGGCCGCACCATCGCGCACAACCTCGGTAGCGTTCCGGGGTGCATTATAGTGAAATGTACGAGCGCTGGTGACGCCGCCCGTTCTTGGGCTGTTTATCACAGGTCTCTGGCTGCAACTGAGTACCTGACGTTAAACAGCACTGACGCTGCGGTTTCTGGAAACACAACTTACTGGAATAGTACGGCTCCTACGAGTTCTGTCTTTTCATTGGGAACCAGCGGAACCACTAACGGTAACGGCCAAACCTACGTCGCTTACCTCTTCGCCCACAACGCTGGGGGCTTTGGCGCGAGCGGCACGGACAATGTGATTAGTTGTGGGAGCTTTACCGGAACAGGCACACAACAAAACGTGACGCTTGGTTATGAGCCTCAATTCTTTCTCATGAAGCGAACAGATGCTTCTGAAGATTGGTACATTTTTGATAGTATGAGAGGTATGTTGACGGGGGGTTCAGCTTCACCCGCCCTTAGGCCCAACCTGTCTAATGCTGAAATAGCAGGAGCACAAATAGTATCTCCGACAGCTACAGGAATAGCTACATTTGTCGCCTCTGGTTCAACCTACATCTACATCGCCATCCGTCGTGGCCCGATGCGGACGCCGACCAGCGGTTCGTCCGTGTTCACGCCGACCGTATACACCGGCACTAACGTCAACAACCGTCTCGTGAACACATCCATAGCGCCAGACATGGTGTGGATTAGGCAGCGCAACGATACGGTTTTGGGCGGTATGGTTGTGGGCGACAGGCTTCGTGGGCAGCCTTATTTATTGACCGGGGCGTCTGCGGCAGAGGTGACGAGCGCCACGGCGTTTGACCAGCAGCTTGTGAGTGCCACCGAATACGGCAATGCCTTCAGCGCCATGAACGGTGTTTGGGTTGGCACCGACGCCACCGCAAAACTGAATGTCGACACAACGGCGAGCAACCATATCGCGGAGGCTTTCCGCCGCGCGCCGGGGTTCTTTGATGTGGTGTGCTATACGGGGACGGGTGTTGCGGGTACTGTAAATCACAATCTCGGCGTTGTTCCTGAGTTCATCATCGTAAAGAGAAGAAACTCTAGTGAATTTTGGATATGTCAGACATCCGCCTCAGGTCCATCAAAATACATTTTATTAAACTCCGGATCAGCAGAGCAGACCAATACTACATATTGGAATAACACATCTCCGACAGCATCCGTTTTCTCTGTCGGCACGAACACTCTCAACAACGGCAGCGGGTCAACCTATGTCGCCTATCTCTTCGCAACCTGCCCCGGCGTCTCCAAGGTCGGCACCTACACCGGCACCGGATCGACGGTTCAGGTTGACTGTGGGTTCACGGCGGGCGCACGCTTTGTTTTGATTAAGCGCACAGACAGCACAGGCGACTGGTATGTCTGGGACAGTGCGCGCGGCATCATACCCGGCAACGACCCCTACCTTCTCCTCAACTCTACCGCCGCCGAAGTCACAAGCACCGACTGGGTTGACACGTTGGCCGCGGGCTTTGAAGTGAGCAACGCTGGCAGTAACCTCGTGAACGTGAACGGCGCTTCTTATATCTTCCTGTCCGTAGCGTAAGGAACGCAAACATGGAACTCAGAGTGCGCGCGACTGGCGCGGTGATGTTTGAAGACGAGTACCGCCGCTGGCTCCTGTCCACGGGCGGCCCCTCCTACGCGACCTTGACGCCGGAGCTTATGGAAGAGCTTGGTGTTGATCCCATCTTCGAGGGCCAGCAGCCGACCCCGACGACGCCCTACCGGTATGCCGTGCGTAATGGCGTGGAGCAGCTCAGCGACGGCAAGTGGTATCGGAAGTATGTCCTCGGGCCGATCTTTGTGGACAACGAAACCGGGACAGCCGCAGAGCAGGAGGCCGCCTACATCGCCGCCAAGGACGCGGAGCAGTGGCGGAACGTCCGCGCTGACCGCAACAAGCGCCTTGCGGAGTGCGACTGGACGCAGCTTGCGGACGCGAGCGTTGATAATCTGGCGTGGGCAACGTATCGTCAAGCACTGAGGGATCTGCCCCAGACACAGACGAACCCGTTTGCGATTGTCTGGCCGGCGTCCCCTTAATCTCCTTTGCTGAGAGAAGGTTCTCATGCCCCTCCAGAAGCTCCAGTTCAAACCGGGAGTTGTCCGTGACCTGACCGGGTATACGAACGAGGGCGGCTGGAGGGTCTCGAACCTTGTCCGTTTCCGGTACGGTTTCCCGGAAACCGTGGGCGGTTGGCAGAAGTACTCGAACATCCAGTTTCTTGGCACCTGCCGTATGCTGTTCGGCTGGATCGCCCTGAACAACGACAACCTTCTTGCTGTCGGCACCCACCTCAAGTTCTACATTGAGCGCGGCGGCGGGTTCTACGACATCACCCCCATTCGTTCGACCGTCACCCTGACCAACCCGTTTACCGCAACGAACGGCTCGGCAATCATTCAGGTGTACGACGTGGCCCACGGCTGCGCCGACGGGGACTTCGTCACGTACTCCGGGGCGACCAGCCTTGGCGGAAACGTCACCGCCGCCATCCTCAATCGCGAGTACCAGATCACCTACGTGGACGTCGACAACTACCGGATCACGGTTCCTGTCACGGCCAACTCCTCGGACACCAACAACGGTGGGACGGTAACTGCGGCTTACCAGATCAACACCGGTCTCGACGATCAGGTCATCGGGAACGGCTGGGGCTCCGGGCCGTGGAGTCGCGACACGTGGGGCAGCGCCTCGTCCTCGACGACCTATGACATCCTGCGCCTGTGGTCGGCGGACAACTACGGTGAGGATCTTCTCTTCAACGCCCGAGAGGGCGGCGTCTACTACTGGGACGCGACCAGCGGCCTGAACTCCCGGGCCGTGACCCTCGCTTCCCTGTCGTCAGATCCGACAACGCCGACGCAGGCCACGCAGGTTCTGATCTCGGACCGTGATCGACACGTCATCTGCTTTGGCTCGAACAACGGGGGCTCCACCGCACAGGATCCCCTGCTGATCCGCTTCAGCTCGCAGGAGGATCCGTTTGATTGGACCTCGACGGCGACCAACACGGCGGGCGATCTGCGGCTTGGGAACGGCAGCGCCATCATCCGCGCCATGGAGACGAAGCGAGAGATCCTCGTCTTCACCGACACGTCCCTCTACTCGATGCAGTTCATTGGACCGCCGTACACGTTCGGCATCCAGAGCATCTCAAACAACATCAGCGTGAACAGCTTCAACAGCATCATGGCTGTTGATGATCTCGTGATCTGGATGGGGGACAGGGAGTTCTACGTCTACACCGGTAAGACCGACCCGCTGGTCTGCCCGCTGAAGGACTACGTCTTCACCGACTTCAACTTCCAGCAGCGCGAGAAGGTGTACGCCGGGATCAACTCGGAGTTCAACGAGATCACGTGGTACTACCCGTCGGCCAACTCGTTTGAGAACGACAGGTACGTCACGTTCAATTACCGCGATCAGGTGTGGACCTACGGCAACCTCGCTCGTACCGCGTGGTTGGATCACGGCGTGCGCCAGTACCCGCAAGCCACGTCCCCCGACAACTTTATCTACGATCATGAGCTTGGCACTGACGACGGCAGCACCAACCCGCCCTCCGCCATCAACGCCTACATCGAGAGCTCCCCGCTCGACATCGCCGACGGCGAGCAGTTTTCCTTCATCCGCCGCTTGGTGCCCGACATCACATTCATCAACAGCACGAACAGCCCCCGCGTGGACTTCACCCTGAAGACCCAGAACTACCCCGGCTCGAACTACCAAGACGGGTCGGACTCGGGCGTCACCCGAACGGCGGTGGTTCCGGTCGAGCAGTACACGCAGGTGCGGGATGTTCGACTGCGTGGACGTTCCATAATACTGCGCATCGAGAGCGACCGCGTTGGAACGTGCTGGCGTCTTGGAACCCCACGTGTCGAGATCCAAACTGACGGGCGGCGTTGATGGACAGGAGAACCACAGCCCCTGTCTTCTCCCGCCCGCCGGCGACATATGAACAGGTCTATTTCAGCGATCTGGTCCGGGCTCTGTCCAGCCTCGTGATCTACATCCAGACCCCGGGCGAAGGTCGGCAGACCACTATCGTTTTGACCAACCTCCAGTCTGACGATTATGGGCTGGAGCCCGGGACGACCTTTCAGGTTCAGGGGGCTTTGCGGGTGTCGGTCCTCTATAGCCCGTACGTCCGCGGCGTTTCAGGAAGAGGCTCTGTTGGATCGGTGACCGTCACGGTCTAACGCTTGTTCTATACGTGTTCAGAAGGTAAGTTCGTGATCAACACTCTCAGGCTGCGTCCTGCTCGTCCGTGATCACGGCCCCCGTCCTTTGTAGGGAAAGTCCATGCAGGGTGCAGAGCTTCTCAGAGACCCCGATTTCGCCAAGACATTGGAGCGGTCTCCCTTTCAGGCTCGGGATCTCCCGGGCCTCTCGTCTGCTGTCGCCGACACGTTCGACCAGATGCCGAATGAGGTAAAGCAGCAGCTTACCGAGACCCTCGCCGAGCTGGAGAAGCTCTCCGACGAGGAGCTTCTGTCCTATCTCCGGCTGGTCATCGCCGTCGAGAAGGATCCGTCACAGTACCCTAAGCTGGTCGAGTCCCTCGTCCGCTCCGGGGCTGTTGAGCCGGGCGAGATGCCGGAGGAATACGACCCCACCCTGATGGGGATCGTGAAGGCGATCATTGGTCAGGCTCTGCTCCGCGTGCGGGGCCAGACGCCGAAGTTCGCCAAGGGCGGCATTGTCTCCTTGAAGGAAAGCGCCAAGCGCTTGCAGGCTGAGGGCCGAGACGGGGACACGATCCTCGCTCACCTTACTCCTCGCGAAGCAGAGATGCTGAAGGAGATGGGCGGTAGCGGGGGCATCAACCCGACGACCGGTCTGCCCGAGTTCAAGATCATGCGCACGCTGCGCACCGTGTTCAAGGTCGGGGCTCAGATCCTTGGAACCGCGGCTCTGACATTCTTGGGCGTTCCCCCTCCCATTGCTGGCGCTATCGTCGGTGGCGTGTCGACCCTGTTGTCGGGTGGCTCGGCGAAGGATGCCCTGAAGAGCGCCCTGTTTAGCGGTCTAACCGCGGGCATCACCTCCGGGATCAGCAGCTCCTTCAGTGGTGGTGACTTCATGTCCGGGTTCATGGGGACGGGGGCGTCGAGCTCCGGAGGCTCCATCTCCGAGCGCATCTCGGGTCTCTTTGGTGGGACCAGTGCCGGTTCGGGGGCGGCATCTGTTGCTGGAGAGGCTGGTGTTCCCCTCTCGGAAGCCCCGGCCTACAACCCCTTGACTCAGGGCAGGGCCGCTGCTGAAGCAGCAGGACAGGTTCCGGTTTCAGCTTCAGCGGAAGCCGTGAAGCCCGGTATTACTCCTCCCGGCGGCATCTCAAGCTTCTTCAACAGTCCCAGCCTTGCCAAGGCCGGTGAGTTTGTGTCCAACAACAAGGTTCCGCTACTCCTTGCTGGTGGCGCGGCCCTTATCGCCGCGGACCGCAACTCGGCCAAGAAGCAGGCTCCCTCGATCATCCCGTCCGAGACGGGAACCAGCCTCCTTGCCAAGTACCCCGAGAAGTATGGCGTCAACCCGGAAAGCCTCGTTCCGCGGACCATCCAGTTTGGTCCGTCGACAGTCTTCCCGAACAACCGCTACGTCGGCGGTTATAGCTCCGAGTTCCCAGCGGTGACGCGATACGCCAAGGCTGGCGGCCATATCAGTGGCCCGGGAACCGGGACAAGCGACTCAATTCCCGCCCGCCTCAGCGACGGCGAGTTCGTCATGACCGCAAAGGCGGTTCTCGGCGCTGGCGACGGCGACCGCATGAAGGGCGCTCGGAAGATGTACGAGCTGATGCACAAGTTTGAGCGGATGGCCTGATCATGAGCAACACTGGCACACAGACACAGATCATCCGCGAAGCCCCAGAGGTCGAGGGCTATAAGCTCGGCCTTCTGCAGGCCGCGAACCAGCTCATTCAGAGACAGGTTCCAATCCCTGTTGCACAGGCCGCGGGGCTGACGCCTCAGCAGACGCAGGCCCTTTCTCTGGCTGGCACCGGGATTGAGTCCTACCGCCCGTTCATCTCCAGCGCGGCGGATCTCTTCTCTGGCGCAGGGGCCGGGTACCAGCAGATCCCCGCCTATGGCCAGCGGGCGATCAGCGAGGTGGACACTGCACAGCAGCAGGCCCTTGCTCAGTACGGAACCCTTCCGGGGTACGCTCAGCAGGCTGCCACTGCATCGGGCGGTTACGGTGCGACCGGGGCAGGTCTCGGTGTGGCGGGGGCTCAGGCCTACGATCCGAACTCCGTCTTTGCCTACATGAACCCCTATCAGCAGGCGGTCACACAGAACGCCATCGCTGAGATGGGTCGTCAGGCCCAGATCCAGCAGCAGCAGATGTCCGCGCAGGCTGTGAAGGCTGGGGCTTTTGGGGGCAGCCGCGAAGGCGTTCAGCGGGCCGAGCTCGGTCGAAACCTTGCCGACATCCAGTCCCGCCGCGTTCTGGAAGACTACTTCGCCAACTACAGTCAGGCGCAGCAGGCGGCCATGAACGCCTTCGCCAACCAGCAGGCTCGTACTCAGAACGCCGGCAACCTCGCTATCGGGGCGGGTCAGCTTGGCGTCACCGGTGCAGCGCAGGCTGGTCAGCTGCAGCAGGCCGCAGGTCAGGGGATCGGGGCTCTCGGTCAGATGGGGGCCAACGCTGCGCTTCAGGCTGGTCAGCTGCAGCAGGCAAGCGCTGCGGGGATCGGGGCTCTCGGCCAGCAGACCGCGGCCCTTGGTCAGTTGCAGTCTGGTCTCCAGCAGGGCGACGTGTCGTTCCTGTACAACATCGGAACGCAGCAACAGCAGCAGCGTCAGCGCGAGCTGGATGCCCAGAGGCAGACGCAGATGCAGACGCTCTACGAGCCGTACCAGCGTCTCGGCTTCTTGTCGGACATCTACAAGGGTGCGCCGACGACGCAGATGACCATCGGTCAGACGACTGCTCCGCAGCCGTCCCTTGTTTCTCAGGTCGCGGGTCTCGGAACCGCCGCTCTCGCCGCCTACAACCTCATGCCAAGGTGATCCATGGCCGAGAACGAAAACGTCCTCCAGCGCTCCATGTTCAACGCCGCTCCGTCCACGAGCGCCGTTAACCCGACGATTGGCATCCCGTCGGTCCGGTCCCCTGCCCAGACGGCCAACGAACTGCGGAACATGTTTGCTCCGCAGCCCGTTCAGTCGTTCCGCGGTGGGGGCGAGGTCATCAACGGGGTCAAGCACTTTCAGGAAGGCGGCCTGAACCTCGTCGACCAGTCGGGCGTTTTCCCGGGAACGGAGATGATCCCGCGGGAGCCGACGGAAGGCCTTACGGGCCTCCAAGGTTTGCTGCAGCGAGGCGCAATGGGGCTGAGGTCTCTACGGCCTCTGCCGGATACCCCTATCTCGTTTCCGCAGGAAGGGGAGATGCCGCCGCGTATCCCGGGAAGAGTCTACGATCTCCCCGAAGCAACGGATATTCCCCGTGCTCCGCAGGTAAACCCAGCCTTAGCCGAGCAGCAGGGCATGCCTGCTTCCGCGGCTCCCCCCGCCCAGCGCCCGAAGGGTGCCCTTGAGCTGACGCTTGATGGGATCAAGGCTGACCGTCAGAGGAACGCCGAGGAGAAGAAGCAGAACGCTTTGCTCGCCCTCATGCAAGCAGGTTTTGCTATCGCCGCGGGCCGTAGTCCAAGCGCCATTGCCAACATTGGCGCGGGCGCTCAGGCCGGCATAGCTTCCTTCGCCAACATGGAGAAGGACCGTCGTGCGGAGGAGTCGTCCCTCCGCCGAGAGCAGACGGCGATCATGCTGGAGCGCGAGCGCATGCGCGCGCAGGAAGAGCGTCAGCCCGAGGCCATCCGCACCTACGCCGTTCTTGGTGGCTGGGATCCGAGCACGGGTCGCGAAGGCTTTAATGAGGCGGTTCGCCGTGGCATCGAAGTCACGAAGTCTTTGGAGAAGGAGCCGGACAACATCCGCCTGTTCAGGGCGCTGGGTAACGGGGATGTCGCGCGCGGCTTCGAAGTCTTCAAAGGAGACGAGTCACTCAAGGCGGCTCAAGCCACTGTCGCTCTTGGATCAATGGCTTCCGAGGAAGATAAGCGTCGTGCTCAGAGCTACCTCAACATGCGTATTCAGCAGTCTCTGCAGGCTCTCCAAGGACAGCCCGGGCAGAGAGGACAGACTCCCCCTGCGGGCTCTACCGTGATACCGTTCAACCAGCTTCCTGTGAGATGATGGTGGTCGGATGCCCTATTATATCGGTCTCCCGAACGGGAGTTACGTCGAGGTTCCGGATGACGTAACTCCGGCTGCCGCGCGCCAGCGAATTGTTCAGGCCTTCCCAGACTTTGACAAGATCCGCCCCCCTGAGCGTGGGATTGGGCAGGCTTTAACGGACGCCGCAAAAGGCGCAACGGCCCAAATAGGGATCGGTCTTGGCGACTACCTTCCGGCCATGCTTGGTCGCGGTGTCGAGGCTGCCGGTGAGGCAACAGGCCTCACCTCGGTCCAAGAGGCGGGCAAGTCCTTTGCTGAGCGTCAGCTGCGCGAGGCGATGGCCAGTACCCTTGAAACTGAGCGACGCTATAAACCAGAGTTTCAGTCATACGAGCAGGTCACCGATCTGTCGTCCGCGGCTCGCTATGGAGCGGAGACCCTTGGTGGGGCTGCTCCTTCTCTTGCAGCAAGTCTTGTTGGAGGCTTGGCGGGAGCCGGTATTGGCGCTCTTGTTGGAGGCCCAGTTGGGGCGGCCATCGGCGGAGCCAAGGGAGCAGCCATTGGCCGAGGCATCGGGGCGGGAGCGGGTATCTATACAGCGTCCGCTGCTCAGACGATTCCGGAGTCGTACGCCTCACTGCTGCGCGAAACAGGGAAGGAGGAGATTGGCACGGCCTTGATCGCAGGCGGCATCAACGCCGCTCTGGAGTCGATCTTGCCGGCGTCCCTCCTTGCCAAGATGTCCGGTCCTGCGAAGGACGCTCTTATCGGATCCGTCAAGCGTCGTCTCGGCCTCGGGTCTGCAGAGGGCGCGGTCAAGGAAGGGCTCACCGAGGGCGCGCAGGAAGCGGTTAACAAGGCCGCCGTATCCTTCGTCGACGAGAACAAGGAGTTCTTCACGTCGGAGAACTGGAAGGAAATCCTCGACAGCTCGATCCGTGGGGCCATCGTCGGCGGCACGGTTGGCGGTGCGACCAATGTTGCCTTCGGTCGACGCCCGCAGCCTACAACTCCGACACAGGAAGAGCCCGCGGCTCCGAGTGGTGCTGAGCCTACTACTCCGACGGGGACTACTCCGACAGAGATAACTCCGACAGAAACAACCCCGACGGGGACTACTCCGACAGAGGTAACTCCGACAGAAACAACCCCGACGGGGACTACTCCGACGGGGACTACTCCGACAGAGATAACTCCGACAGAAACAACTCCGACAGAAACAACTCCGACAGAAACAACTCCGACGGGGACTACTCCGACAGAAACAACTCCGACAGACGCTCAGCCGCTCACCCCGACGGGTGTTCAGCCCCTGACGCCGGTTGCCCCGAACACAACCCCGCAACCCGCCCGCATCACCATGACGGATGAGACGCGGAGCACGATCAACAAGAGGGTCGGCGGGCTGGCTGAAGTCATGGAAGACCTTGTCAGAGGGATGTACCCGAATACCCACTTCGAGATCCGGACGAACAACATCGAAGGGGCTTACGGGATGTCGACGTCGTGGGTCGCCCCCGGTGGTGCCCCCACGACATGGGACAACTCGAAGCCGCAGTACATCATTGAACTTGACCCGAAGAAGATTGCCAAGTTTTCAAAGAGCCCGGACCAACAGCGTCAGTTTCTCTTGAAGACTGCTCTACACGAGCTGTCGCATCCTCTTGAATACACGTGGATTGCTGACTCTGACGACAAGACGCTGAACGCCATTCTCGACCAGTACAAGAAGGACAGGAACGCCTCGTCCATCGAGCGCTTCATGCTGTTCTGGTCGTTTCGCGATCCGGACATACTGACTTCGGCGGAGACTGCGAAGGAGTTCCTCGCCCAGTCCAACATTACTCCTCAGCAGTTTGAGGCCTTCAAGAAAAGTCAGGCCAAGAAGGTTTCGAAGGTTGCTGGCGAAGGCATCTCTGAGAGCGACATTGGTAGCAACTATCAGCGGTCATTCACGGAGTGGCTGGCGGAGAAGGGGGCAAACTGGTTCGGCGCGGAGATGCAGGGCCTTGTTCCGCAGACCACGTTCGAGAGGTTCCAGAAGAGCGTGTTGGATCGCCTTCGTGGGCTCTATACACAGGTCGCAAATTACCTCGGCATCAAGCCGACAGAAGGCGCTTTCGAGAAGCTGCTAAAGGACGTGTATGGCAAAAAGGCCACAACGCCTCCGGCGCGTCTGATCAGGGGTCGGAAGGGCCAGCAGAAGATCATCCCAATTAAGACGAAAGTTTCGGCTGTCGAAAACTACGGTCTAGCGCCCACCCCGGTCTCCTCGGCCTCGCAGGCAGACGATGCGATAACCACGGTCAAAGGTCCAAACGCCAAGCTCGTTAAGTCGTGGCAAGATGCCACCGATCTGATCAGTCGCGGCGACCAATCCATGACGGGCATGGTCGGCGGGTTCATGCGCTACCTCACCGGGGCCAACCCGGGCGAGAGCTATGGCCGCGCGTTTGCCCGCAACGTCGTCAACTCCAACATCCCGTTCTTGGAGCGGGCTGATCTGCGCAACCTTGGCAAGCTCATCGAAGGATCGATGAACTCCAGCGGTCGCGTCATGGGTC
>JACCDP011317111.1_pt1 | contig 10867 bp, 18 predicted proteins | sample 7445841 | NCBI WGS metagenome assembly JACCDP01 (sample SAMN15323441, study PRJNA562643) | freshwater metagenome | isolation source: river surface water | place: USA:Blue River Watershed | collected 2017-08-17
GGCCTCGGCGGTGATCAGAGCGGACACGGGGGTGGCCATTGTTTCTGGTGCGCGTATGTTTTTGGTTACCGACTTGGTCAGTCTCTAACCTATTTCGACTTCAAAACTCTTTTTTCTTTACACGTCATTCGAGAAAAATTAGTTTTGTTAACGTCTTTAATTACAGATTTCTTGGGTAATTCACTCAAAAAATGTCTGTACAGGAACTCATTAATGTGATTCGCGAGATCGAAACCTGCTCGGAAATCAATGAGAAGATTGTACTAAATGACGATACTCTCGAGAATATGCATCCTTTGCTTCTTAAAGCAACTCTACTCGCACAGAAGGTCCTGCTCCTCGATCCCGAAGAGGGTGGGCGCAATTATAATGCGGAAAATATATTCGAGGCATTGACCGGATTCCGGATCTGTACTGTCAAGGCAGAGGGGTGCCCCTGGTATATGGGTGGTATCGAGACGGCCAAGGGAGTGATTGCATACGCGTGAAAAAAAACAACTTATTAGGATTCAATCAACGTCTAATTCTGATATTAAACTGCGTTCAAATTCTAATACAGATACGTGAATAACTCTCAATATACATATCTTCTCCTTAATCTCTTCAACTTCTTTACAGTTGCGTGTACACCTGATTTCATGTTTGAATTTATTGATGTAACCGGTAACAAGTGATGAGCACATTATAGGTTCTCAGCGACCCAGAGACAGGACGATTTCAAAATTAATTTTGTTTGTAAATTGTAAATGAAAACCGTGTCGACTGTACTCTTTGAGGCATTCGTCGTTGGGATTGCGCTTATGCTGATTTACTTTGGTGCGAGTAAGTTTCTCAAGCCCCTCCCTGCTATATTCGTCAGTGGGGCGGTGTTCCATCTCGTGTGCGAATACACGGGAGTCAATAAGTGGTATGCAAAGACATATTTCAGTTAAGAAAGCATATTAATTACAACATCAAGGGGTGTATTCTTCTTGTTATGTAAATTGTTCGTGCGGATATTATCAGCAAGGCAGTGCATGTGCAGGTGCCCTACACTGTGATGGGGGTGAAGGTGGAAGTAGTAGCCCATACTCGACCCAGACGTCCGGTTTAGCCACAAATTTGACTGCACAGTAAACTTGGCCTTGATTTCATCAGAAAACCCTTCTTGCATGCTCGGCCAAAACTTGAGCAAAAGCTGATCATACACCTTCTTGCGAAACTCATTCGAATCAACCAACCGAGAAACGGTCGAGGCCATATGCTCCAAAAGCGCAATGTCTTTGGGCTCGAGCGTTACTGCATTGTAAATTCGTTCACGGGGGCATGCCAGCATGTGCACAAACGACATCCCGGCCCGATCCTCCTTGTTCGGATAAAGCTCACGGTACGGCAGATCCTTGTTGAGGTACAAACAAAAATACTCGTCCTCGTACAAATTATCGGCTTGCGTCTCGTTCATGACGGTAAACACCGGAGCCGTAAACTTCGTGGGAAAACCCGGAGGAGGGACAATTCCACGAAGATGATCGCGCCATTCGGGCTTGATATTCTCACCCGGCCCCTGTGCACGGAAAGCAGATGCACACTCCGCCAAGGACATTTTGTTTGAGATGTCTTTTAGTGTCATACTTCGTAAAAGTCGTTTACTAATCTCTTTTTTTCTTCATCAGTAAAATCATCATCAGGCCGACCAAAAGTGCAATCATCACAATCACCTTTGGATTATTTAATGTACCGTTGTTCCATGGAACTGGTGGTGGCAACTTGGGATCCCGCTCCATAGTTGGCGGGACATCCGTACGCGTGACGCGGAGCATAAAAGAGTTGTTGTTGGCACCGTTAAACACGACAGGGTTACCGTTAATGTCACGCCACGTCACCGTCAGACTTGAAAGCTTCTCAACCACATGAGGGTATTCGATCGCAAGTGTATAGTCACCATTCTCCTTGAACGTCTTGATAGACCCTGAAATGACATCGAGTGTAACTGGCCCAAAGGCATGTGAAGCTTGTGTATTGACAAAAGTATTTCCAGTTATTCTTGATCCTAAATTCAATTTCTGATTTCGAAGCTCCATGATGTCCAGGAACAGAAACTCATTCGTAGTAAAATCTGCTACATTCGATGACTTGAGTATGTACTTACCCGTGAGAGTAGAGTTTGCACCATAGACTAGATCGGTACCGGCAATAGGTCCGCTAGCCGCTTGAACCACGCCACGTGGCATGCCGAGCATGGTGGCCATCTCTTGGGTCGTCACATTCATGGTGAATGAGCTGGCTGAATAAAAGATGTACTTGCCTTCATTCGCACTGTAGTATACGGTCAGTCCTGCTGGAAGCCTACCTGTTGCTGTAATTTCAGATGCTAATGCGGAGGCTGAGAAAAAGCTTGGGGCAAGACTCAGATTGGACGTTCCTCCAAAGTTCAAGACATTAGAACCCAAATTTAAATTATAAATTGAATTGGGAATTTTTGCACTGACTAGTTCCACCTTGCTGATATTCTTGAGTGGATTGGTCAGGTACAAAGTGTATGCATTTCCGTTAGGGTAAAGGTTCGAATCCCTGACTCGAGAGTCGGCGTAGATATACTCTACGACACTCATCTCCTATTTCGAAAGAAAATTCACACTGATTTCAGTCGTGGACCCACTGAACGGCTCGACATAAACTACTGAATCTTCCTTGTGTTCGACTCTCCGTGAGTGACCATTGATCACCAAGATGTCACCCTTCTGAACTCGGTGTGAATTTTGAAATGAAATTCCCCAAATGACATGGGCAAGTGATCCAACCGGCATCTTATTGTATTTTAGTTTTAAAAGTTTATATACCGTAGTAGATGTCGGATCTTTTTCAGAATATTTCATCACTTGGTCCAGCTTTGTTTACGGGATCTGGAACTGCCACTCTATCAACCACTAAACCAACTCCCGTACCATCTCCCGTACTACCTCTTGATGGTTCGACATCTGCACAGGCTGCTCCGAGTGCTACATACATTAAAAACCTGACTGGGACAAACACGAATGGCATATACTGGATCAACCTTCCGACCGTCGGACCAACTCAGACGTATTGTATCATGGACTCGGCCGTGGCGGGGGGTGGCTGGATGCTCGCTCTCAAAGCATCCGCCGGTGCAACTTTCTCGTATTCATCGACTCACTGGACTTCAGTGTCGACTCTAAACCCAACCGATCTCACCCGAAATAACGGAGATGCCAAGTATAATGTCATGAACTACTTTCCAGCAAACGATTTTATGGCTCTTTGGCCCGACATTCCTTACAATTACGGCAATAATTCAAAGGGTGGTGACTTGTGGATTCCGAACGAAGGCAAGTTTTGTTGGCTTGCAATGAATATTAATGGCGGAACAGCTATCACACCTATCAACTTTTTTAACACAGTCGGTAACGTAAGCCTGAACGCCAATCCTAGAAATTCCGCCGTCATCGGAACAGGGACTACTGCCAACGTATTCAGTACACAGGCTGGAAATCAGTTTTATGGGTTCAACTTTTATCAGACAAATCCGCAATACACGGATCTAAAAGCACGTTGGGGGTTCGGCTGGAACAATGAGGCTGATTGGCTTTCGAATGATGTCACGGGCGGGATAGGGTTGTCATGGCGCTGGGACGTGCAAAACTCTGGGTATTCGGCTGGTGATTTTATTGGGTGTTGTCAGGCTCAGATTGGTATCAATAGATCGGCTCGCGTTGAATACTATATTCGAAGCACTCTCTCGACGCTTGACGGTTCGACATCCGCTAGAGCAGCTCCGAGTGCGATGTATATCAAATACCTCACAGGTACACAGACAAACGGTGTCTATTGGATCAACCTTCCGACAGTTGGACCTACACAGATATATTGCTTAATGGACAGCAAGTGGGCCGGTGGAGGTTGGATGATGCTTATGAAAGGAACGCGCGGTACAACATTCAGTTTTAATGCAAATTATTGGACGACGACCAACACTCTCAATCCTTCGACCGGCTTGAACCGGAATGACGGAGATGCTAAATTTGATTCATTCAATTATTATCCATGCCTGGACGTATTGGCTCTCTGGCCAGATTTGACCGCCTCAACAGGGGGGAGTATTTCACAGACTGAAAATTGGTCTTGGTACGTTCCCAATTACTATAACAAGACTTCAGATGGCAGGGCAACCGGTATCACGGGGTTTGGAACTGCCGGTTCACGTGACACCCCCGTATATTCAGATCCATTAACGTATCCAGGATTCAATGCAGGGTACTGGTCACAGCAGGCTGGCGCGAGGCGTTTTGTGATTGGTGGCGGTTCACATGTTTCAGCAAGTTCTCCTGTTCGGTTTGGGTACTTGTGGAATAATGAAGCTGATTTTCTGAGTATCGATGTTCAGGGTGGGATAGGAATGTCGTACAACAGTTACAGTGCTGGTGATACTATTGGCTGTTGTAACTCCACCACGGGACTTAATCGTACGATGCGCTTCGAACTTTATGGTCGATGAGAATAATGGACTATCGCCCCAGGGAACACTGGGGACCGATCCTTTGGAAATTCATTCACACAATTTGCATTATAGATTTTCAAGACAACGAGCCATATGTCACCCGAACAATTTCAAACTTAAAATCACTTGGACCAGTCATACCATGTCATAAGTGTCAATCACTTTACGAAGAACACCTGAAAAAGCTCGAGACGATCGATAGGACCGAGTCAATGGTCCTTTTCAGGTGGTCATGGGAACTGCATAACACAGTAAATAGAAAACACAATAAACCGGAGATGTCCTATGAGGACGCTCTCAAAGTGTATACGCACGGATAACTATGTAGACCCAGCCGTTACTTCCGGAATTTCCTTGATTTCCAAAGTAAATTTGCCGAGACGCACACGGTACATACTGTGAAGAGTACCATATACCGTAATTTGGCGTAGATCCGTCAGCTTCACCATAGTACGTAAGCCTGACCGTGTGATTATTTGACGGAGGATTTGCCGTGAAAATTGTAGAAGGTTGAGTTCCGCGAGTATCTACCCAATTCTTGGCATATTCAGCAGCCGATCGACTTAGACAAATGTTTTGATGATCATTTGACGATGCTGTCACGAAAACGTCGCATAAAATAGCACGTGCCGTCGTTGGAACTGCTGTGTTGAGACTGACGGCGAAACTCTGAGACCCCGTCCATGAGAATTCAGTGTAGACTGGCGTAGTAAGTTCAACCCATGAACATACTGGTAACGAATTGACAGTCATTTGGCCATTTACATTCAGAGTTGTTGTACAAATTACTTTTGGTATAGTCAATGTGTCAGCTGCATACCCCGCCCACTGGGACGTTAGAAGTTCATTTCTCACAGATTCTGTATCCATTACAATTGTCACTTGAAAAATTTAAGAACCCTGACGAGGCACTTGACCAGACAAGCGCAAATGTGGTGATGTACAGCCATTAATTTAACCTTTATAAAAAAGTGGTCAGATGTAAATGAAATGGACAAGTGGCTTAGACTCGCTGATAATCACGCAGAAATCATGTCAAAAGATCCTCGCACCAAAGTGGCGTGTATAATTCTTTCTCAACACCCTCATGTCATACTAAGCACCGGATATAACGGAATGTGTCGTGGCATAGATGATGTATGGGAACAACCGATGAAAGATCACATGATTGTTCACGCGGAGACAAATGCAGTATGCAACGCCGCACGCACCGGGGTCAGTTTGGAGAATTCCATTGCCGTCGTCACTTTATTCCCTTGTGTGGCGTGTACAAAGGTGCTGGCCCATAGTGGTGTGAAACGGGTCGTGACGAGACAACCCGATTTTACAGATCCAAAATGGGGTGATCAGTTCCGAATGTCATCCGATATCTTATATAAGGCTGGGGTTGAAGTGATAAAGATTTAATGTCGGATAATTTGTAATGTACGACATTTTAGGTCTCACAAAGGACGCTACACAAGATGAAATTAAAAAAGCATACCGGAAACTTGCCATGAAGCATCATCCTGACAAAGGTGGGAATCCTGAAGAGTTTAAGAAGATTACAAACGCGTATGAGGTTCTGTCCGATCCAGAGAAACGTCAAAACTTTGATCAATTTGGTGATCCAAATGGACCACAGGGACCCCAAGGTGGTATGCCAGGTGGATTTCCGGCCGACCTCTTTTCACAGATGTTTGGTGGTGGATTCCGAGGGCCCATTCGACGCCAAAATCATCACCATGAAATTCACATTTCACTCGACGATGCGTACAAGGGCATTACCAAAAACCTACACATCACGCTCACCCGCCTGTGCTTTTCGTGCTTGAAGAAATGTGCCCAGTGCAACGGACAGGGAAAGATTCAACAACAGGTACAGATGGGGCCGTTTGCCCAGATGTTTTCACAGCCATGTCCCAAATGTAACGGAGGTGGGAAGATTTCTGGTGGATGCAAAGAATGTGACTTCAAGTCACAGAAACAGGAAAAGTTGAATTTTGAAATGAAATTGGATCCGGGAGTGGAAGATGGACACGCAGTTGTGATGAAGGGTCTCGGTGAACAGGTTCAAGCCGCCTCAGGTGAAGAACCCGGTGATCTTGTAGTGATTGTTAGAGTCAAGCCTCATGAAAACTTTATGCGCCAAGGGAATGACTTGATTTGGCACGTAAAAATCTCATTCGAGTCGTCAGTCTCTGGTATACATCTCACATGTCCACATTTTGATGGACCGATCGAGATTGACACCAGACAATGGGGAGTTTTGGATCCGCGAATGGACTATGTGGTTCCTGGAAAGGGATTCAAGGGTGGGAACCTTCGACTCTCTTTCGATATTAAGTATCCGGCACCTAATGTACATTATGTCCTTACACAGTGTTAAGTCAGAGCTTCGTTGCAACTGAAATGACAGCCACGATTGCATTCATAGTCCCGATTGTCAGTGTGTCTGTTGCTGTGTGTACCACCTCTTGAATATTGAGAGGTGCGTGATGAAATACTACGTCATTGACTGTGCTCGGGATCATGGAAAGGGTTGTAGCTCTGACGACGTGCTTCTTCAGAAGAGCACCGGAACGTACTGACCGTTGGATCACAGGGTGACGACCCACACGTCTCACCGTGATGCACGTGCGCTTAAGCGCCTTGTCCATTCTTATCATTGATTTTTTTTTTAATTTTCTCCTTAAGTCGTTTTCAAACCTCAGATTCCGGTGTACTGCCTCCTCCATAGCGATTTACAGGTGTACGTGCCATGTCCATGAGCTGACTCGCAACCGACCTATTTTCATCGAGAGATGGGCGCTTAGACATTTTGATGAAACGCTGTGCGACTCGATGTACGGGACTCGATGATTGGAGTGTGTCTTCGTCCGTGTCAGCTGTACTTTTGATATAATTTGTCAGCTTTTTCTCGATTGGATTTCCTTGTTCGAGAATCGTATTAAACTCGGCATAACACTCAGACATGAAATCATGACCGTTCGTACTACGATCCACCGGTTTAAGCTTAATCTCTTTTGAAATTTTGATAGATAGTTTTTTGACGTTGATTGAAGTTCGAAGGGCATTCGACATTTTTTCATTGAGTTTCAGATATAATTGGATTGAACCAAGAACTCCTGTCCCGGCTGACAGAATGGCATTCAGAATACTCACATACTTTTGTCCTAAAAATTCGTTAAGTGAAATGGCACACAAAGCATTACCGGCTGATATGATCAGAATAGGGACGTTAAAACGTGTTGACAGACGGTTATAATATGTATATTCTTTGATAGCATGTCTGTGCAATTCATTACATTGTTTTTCAAGCTTGTCTAATAATTCATGCTCCTCGTAGTGCCAATTCGACCCAGTAAAATCCACGTGTGTATAGGTCATCCTAATTTAACGCGATAAATTATTCCTCTGCTGGCTTGGGACTGAAATGATCGACCGTCACCTTGAGTGCATGTGCCTTGGCCGCCTTCTCACTTGGCTTATAGTCGCTGTTGAGCGTCGCCTCTAGTACAGTCTTGTAGTACTCAGACGTCTCTAGAGCCTCTTTCAGATCCTGACGCAGCTCCTTTAGCGTATTCTTCACGGCAGCCTCCTTCTCAATCAGCTTTGAAATACTAGAATTGGTCATTTCTACACACGTAAGTACGTTATTCTTTATGCCGCGGTCCTTCGAACTGATTCTATCCATATGTAATCAGGCCCTTGTCAGTCTCGATTGCACCGATGAGCCACCCGTAGCTATCCTTCTCCATACAAAACACGTCAAACCCCGCAAGTCTAAGAATTGACTCGGCGTACATGTCACGTTCGCCATTTTCATCAATCAGTACACTTTCAGCGAGATAGGCCGCTTCTTGAACGAGTTTATGGCGATCGTTGATATCGCCCCAATTGAGAGACTGATTTTCGCCACGTGCTTCGATTGTGGGTTCAGCCATAATTGCATGCAAAACACAGACGAGTTCTTCGGTAGACATTTGTGAATTAACACACTCATTTGTTTAACCACAGAGTCCGCGCATTTCAGCGTAGCTCATCGCACCCCGCTGAAACTTCTCGAGAGCCGCCGTCTGAACAGGATCCCCGAGTGCAATTGCCGCATCCATCGGTGTGATAGTCTCGCCACGTTCCTGCAAAACGCCGAGCGCCCGGATCCCTTTCATGGCTTTTTCGTCCGCCCGACCGGAGTACCGCACGAAACACGGCTTGAGCTCTTGGTCATGTTTCGTGTAGTAAAAGAATCCTTCGTCCTTCTCAACGATGTACCAGTCAAGCTCGCGGTTCAAGTCGTGGAAAGACCGAACTGAACCGTCCTCGGTCATCACGTAGAGCTCGTTCTTCTTGGGCCCGTCCGCACTGCTCGAGTCGGCGTAGAAGAGAAGACCTGTGGTGAGTAGCAACATTTTTTGGGATGCTCATGTCTTATCACAGAGGTCAGAGTCGTTTACAGAACCATTTTTTCCTCGTCTACAGTATAAATGTCTGCTAGACTCATTATCCCAGCATCGCTCGTCAACATCATATTTTATTCACTTGCACTCAAATGGACAACGGGTCTGCAGGTGAGCGATTGCAAATGTGCCAAGGAATGGCGTCTGCAGTATATGAATGCCTATTTCATCATGGCGATAGTGGGTAGTCTATTGACCATTGTTGCTCTTTTCAGGAAGCAGTTGTTCCCTCTTTTGTTCAAGTACTGGGTACCATTGATGACGCTGGCATCTGTACTGTACGCTGGAATTGGCTTGAGTTATCTCGTTGATTTGTACAAGAGAAAGTGCAAGTGTGCACAGGGAGCGCAGATGAGATTTATGTATGTATTGGCAATCATACAAGTGATTGTGTTTGGTCTAGGCATCTTCGGTCTCGCTTACTTGCGTGCTCGCCACCTCATCTGAGTCCGAGTCGAAAAGCTTACGGCGGATCCGTTCCGTACAATTTTTTGACAAATTCGTTTCACCAAGTACGGCCAACGCCTTTTCCTTCATTTTGAACTCGATGTGGTCTACCAGGCGCATCACACGGTTAAATCCTTCACCGAGAGAAGATTCACAAACTTCGTCAATGAATTCACCGTCAAGAGTCCAGTCCCGATTTACGAGATGATTTGCGCGACTGGCTGCACGGATCCAATGACGATCGCCCAACTTGGTCAGGATCGTCCGAAACTTGCGGTTCTTGGTGAGATCCATGATTGACCGTACCGGATTAGGGTCGAATTTGTACGCCTCTGGAACGTATCGGATACCAAGTGGCACCTCGCGCGTACGGTAGAACAAATTGCATGTGAAATCGACATCCTCCTCCCGAAACCAGTCAGTCAGCTTTCCGGGATACATCACACAGTCGACGTGAATCGAACCGTCAATCGTCACTTTGATCAACGTGTGACCTTGGTACTTTGATTTAGGTACGGTCCGCACCTCCACTTTGGCACCATCCAGCGCAATGACCCTTACAAAATTTGTAAAAGATGCATGTGTACCGACAGGCCACAGTGTGTCGATATCGTTAAATTTGACCTGCTCAGCTATAACGATATCGCGAAGGTACCCCCCAAAGATGACCACGTCAAAACACATTAACATGTCAATCACTCGTTGTGCGTTCATTTTGCTTAGGTAGACAGGTCAGGCAGTCTTTATCGGGTATTTTTTTGTGTGGTGATTGTAATATGGGGGATATAGCTTTTAAAATCGCAGAACTTGCCATAAAATATCCACTTGTAGCAGTTTTTGTTTATAGTCATATAAAAGGTGTAGCTGGTAATTGGGTTGTAAAACCAGTAGGTAAAGGATTTGAAACACTATGGGCAAAAGCACGTTATAAATATCTCAAGCTCTATGGTGAAGATTTAGTACAGGCATCTCTGACAAATTCAAAAATCGCCAATGAATTTCTAAAAGACATGCCCCGTGTGGGCCCGAGTTTGAGTAACGATACAGGTATCTCGAAACCTGCTGTCAAGTCGGTATTTGAGTTAGCAAAAGAGTATGCGACATCTCCACTCGGAGTTGCAGTCATGATTGCCGGGGCAATTTTACGAAGTGGTGTCCCAATTAGTCCGGTGTTCAAAAAGTTTCTACAGAAGGGACCTGGATCTGGTTTCCGTGAAACGTGCAGATATATCGGCCGGGTGATGAATTACTACCTAGGTCTCGATGATGAACTTCAGACTCTTATTCACAATAAAATGGGTCTCAAGAGTCCTTCACCTGTCAGAATCAATACTCCTTTACCTGTCAAACTCACGCCAAGATCACCGGTTAGAGTCACGCCAAGATCACCGGTTAGAGTCACGCCAAGATCACCGGTTAGAGTCACGCCAAGATCACCGGTTAGAGTCACGCCAAGATCACCGGTTAGAGTCACGCCAAGATCACC
>JACCDP010450749.1_pt1 | contig 10864 bp, 22 predicted proteins | sample 7445841 | NCBI WGS metagenome assembly JACCDP01 (sample SAMN15323441, study PRJNA562643) | freshwater metagenome | isolation source: river surface water | place: USA:Blue River Watershed | collected 2017-08-17
AAACTACAACAGGACTTTGCTCCTAGATAAGGACTAATATGAAACTTAGTAATTGGGTAGCAGTTATCATCACTCTAGCATGTGCGTTCAACATTTGGTTGTATTGGGATACCGCGGCGGCTTTGGGCTGGGTCTGGGCGTTAGCCGGTTGGGCTAGTCATATGTTCACTTCTCCAAAGACTGAAAATGCCTAAATCTAAAAAACTCAAAGAACAAGAAGAATTAGTCGAGATTCTCAAGTTTATCCCTGTCACTGTTAACGTACACATTTGGGGTTACGGCGGAGAGAGTTATATCGGCAAAGTAAGTCGAGAAGACTACGAGTTTTTCAAGAGTAAAAAGATCGACATAGAACAGTTTGCCAGTAGTTGGGATGAAGACGAAATGTGGAACGATGTGCCTTCTAAACATCGTTTCATTGAACCGGGTAGTCCTTATGAATGTGATCACTACTTTCATGAATCGGGTGCAACTATGGATTCGTCTAGCCATATCCAGATCGAAGATGCTAATGGTAACTTGATCTGGGAAAGCACGATGGAACCCGCTGATCTAGAAGACAGTGGAGCCGAAGTCGAATGTGTTAACGAATTTATCAGCAGTGATCTAGAAGATGGCTCTGTAGTATTCTGGGGAGGCCAAGGAGAAAAAGGTACATTCTTCCACGGAGAACTAGTACTACGGTCACCATTTGATCCCAGCAAGTTAAAAGTATCTTACAGTGATGGCGACGGTTGGTATTTAAGCGGCGGGGTTGAATATGACGGTGTTGAGATCGACGGCACAGGTGGATATTCTACCACTGGCAAGTGGGCTGAACACAAGTTCTGGATCGTAGGCGATGAAGAAGTCTACGCCGGGGTAGAGCGTGATGACGAATGGGATCCTGCCGAAGAGTTAGACAAGATCCGAGTAGAGGTGTTGGAAAACGAAGAGACTTGGGCACAACGAGCCATCGACTCTGTAGTGTCATTTACTGAAGAACAAAAAACTGACTGGCATGCTGACACAGTAGATCCTGTACACGAAGGCACCTATGAAGTGTTTATAGATGCACCCTGGCCCAACGGTGGACCGGGTGTAGCCGAATGGCGTGATGGCAGTTGGCAACAGGACGAGCAAGCAGTTAAAATACACAAATGGCGAGGACTCAAGGAGAATCCTAGTGCCCGATAAAGACGAAGATAGTATTTTTATTAACTTAGGTGACGAAAATTATGATATTAATGTCGGTAACAACTCTGACGTTTATATCTCTAATGATGTTAGTTTAGATCTCAGCAACATGGGTGCCGCACAGGCAACTTATGCTATCGATACTACCTCTATTGGAAACTATACTATAACTACTGCCTCAACCGGCTTTTCTAATAACTGGGGGAATATCACTATCGCCGATTGGGACAGTAATCAGTCACCGGACATAGTAGTCAACGACGGAAATCGAGGAGTTAAACTTTTGGAAACACTTCGCAGTTGGAGTCAGGCACTGAACATGCCGATGATCTATAATGCACCTATTGATAACGAAACATTACGTGGCATCTATGATAAGTGGGTAGATGCAATGAATCGCGGTGATAAAAAAGCCTGTGCTACTTATGCTAAACAGTTTGAAATGATCGACAACCTTACTAAGAACGACAGAACAAATGACTGATATATTCTCTCCTTTGCGCGACGACCTTATGGTACAACAGCAGATTTCCAATTCATGGGAACATATGGTCGGAGTAATCATGCTAAATCAAACAGGCCGCAAAGTAGTCAAACAAGTCTTGCCGGAGTTTCTGTATTGGTTTCCCACTCCCCATGCATTGATCAATGCCGATGAAGAATTCGTTAAGAGTATTATTTGGCCTCTGGGCATGACCAATGTTAGATACACTCGCTTAGTCAAGATGAGCCGAGATCATATGTCCTGGGACGGAGTTGACGCTAGAAAACTATACGGTATAGGAAAATACGGAAGTGACAGTTACGAAATCTTCTTCAAACATAACTACACAGTTGAGCCAACAGACAAAGAACTCTTACGATACCTTGACAGCATGGAACGATCAGTTTCCCCCGCTGAATCTGTGGAACTGGCCGAATCCGTTAGTGGTTAGTATATCATACGAAATGTACTGTAAAAAACTATTAGAAGAACAACTATGAAAAAAGGTTTTACCTGTTCAACATTTGATCTGTTTCACGCAGGTCATATCATGATGCTCAAAGAAGCCAAAAGTCAGTGCGACTATCTTATTGTCGGATTACAAACTGACCCCACTATCGATCGTCCAAAAGAAAAGAACAAACCAGTCCAAAGTGTGTTTGAGCGTTTCGTCCAATTACAGGCCTGCAAGTATGTGGACGAAGTAGTAGTCTATGCCACAGAAAAAGAACTAGTAGACATCTTGCTTTCTTATCCTATTGATGTTAGAATACTAGGAGATGAGTATGCAGATCGCGACTTCACAGGCAAGACCGAGTGTGTAGACAAAGGTATTGAATTTTACTTTAACAAGCGTGAGCATAGTTTTTCAACCACTGAGTTACGTCAGCGTGTAGTTCAAGCAGAAAAAGGCAAAGATAAAAATGGGCTTCTTTCTTAGATTTTTAGAGCGCATAGGTCGTAAACGCATTGTCATGGATAGACAAAGCGACGAACCCTATCTAGAACGTTATTATCTGTTTCTCAAAGACAGAGATAATTTCCCTTTTAATATTTTCTTACACAAGTTCTTAAAAGGCGACCCAGATGATGTACATGATCATCCTTGGCCCTATGCTACACTGATTCTTAAAGGTGGTTACTATGAATGGATTCCGCAGTTTAACGCAGACGGTACTAAATCATGTGAAGTACGTAAATGGAGAGGACCCGGCCATTTTCGTATATGTAGCCCTAATTCTTATCATCGTATTGAGCTTAAGCCCGGCGTAACTGCATGGACACTATTCATGCCCGGTCCTAAAAAACGCGATTGGGGATTCCTAGTTAATAACAAATGGGTACAACACGAGCAATATTTGAAAGAGCGATATGAACAAGCACATACTCAAGTTTAATGATGTAAAAAATCTTACCAGCACTATCTGCAGACAGTTTAACACCTGGAAACCAGATTATATCGTAGGTCTTACCCGCGGCGGACTACTGCCAGCAGTTATGATCAGTCATTGGTTAGACACTCCTATGCATGCTCTAGGAGTAAGCCTGCGTGATGTTAACTCTGAGATGGGGCCCGAAAGTAACTTATGGATGGCTGAAGATGCGTTCGACGGCAAGAACATTCTCATCGTCGATGACATCAACGACACTGGCGCCACATTCAACTGGATCATGAAAGATTGGCTCAGCGGTTGTCATCCGCACGATGAAAAATGGAAATCAGTATGGAACAACAATGTTCGATTTGCTGTGCTAGTTGACAACCTTGCCAGCAAGTGTGATGTCAAAATGGACTATGTTGGAATGGAAGTTAATAAAGCAGAACGAGATGTTTGGATTGAGTTTCCCTATGAGGAGTGGTGGTCAAAATGAGTTCAGATAAAATCTGGTTGCATTGTACCGATAAAGATGTTAAAGTAGAAGCATACATTCTAAATCATAAACCCGGTGTGTTCTTGGAAGCCGCAATTAATACTGTAAAGTTAAAGATGGTTTATAAAAACAAAGCCTACGTAGGTAGTATGGCTGGACTAGAATTTGTATTGCGAGAAGATCAATTACCTAAATATTCTAAAGAGTACACAAGATGAAAATTAAAGTAGCAGAGATTTTTTACAGTATACAAGGAGAAGGCAAGTTCGCAGGAGTACCTAGTGTATTCTTGCGTACCTTTGGTTGCAACTTCCAATGTAGGGGATTCGGCATGCCCCGGGGCAGTCTTACAGACGAGCCGGAAAAGATCGCACAGAAGATCGAACTTTATAAGACCTATGAAGACTTGCCCTTAGCAGCCACAGGCTGTGACAGTTATGCTAGTTGGCACCCTAAATTCAAAAATCATAGCCCTACAATGACTATTGATGAAATCGTTAATGCTATGACTGCTATTATCCCAAATAACACATGGACACAGCCCGACGGCAGTGATGTACATCTTGTGATCACAGGGGGCGAACCTTTGCTAGGATGGCAACGTGCTTATGAAGAACTATTGGTACATCCTAAAATGGCAGATCTACAGAATCTTACTTTTGAAACCAACGGAACTCAAAACCTCAGTGACGATTTTAGAAAATTTTTGTTTAGATATGGCAATCACAAAGAGTCAATTGGCAAGGTCGAGATTACATTTAGCATCAGCCCGAAACTGACTATCAGCGGAGAGAAGTGGGAAGAAGCCATCGTTCCTCAAGTAGTTGCAGAGTACGGCTGGTACGGAAATTCTTATCTCAAGTTTGTAGTGGCCACACAAGAGGATGTTGCAGACGTAGAACGTGCTGTTGCTGAGTACCAAGCCAAAGGATTTAAAGGTCCTATCTATCTAATGCCAGTAGGCGGTGTGCCCGAACTGTATCACTTAACTACTAAAGATGTAGCAGAACTATCGATGCGTAAAGGGTATAGATACAGTCCTAGACTACAAGTTGATATTTGGCGAAATGCCTGGGGCACTTGATGCCAATCCCATATATGGACGACATCAGTCTAGCAACACGATCAATCTTTTTTGAACGTGCTAAATGGGATATTAAATTTTCTTTCTGGCCTAGAAAATGTTTTATCAGCGGCCGGCGTATATGGTTGAAATACTCTTATAGAGGTATTGCTGTATGGACAGGCCCCGGCGACCCCGTTGTCGAAAAGCGATGGGTGTCTAAAGAAGAATTTCTGTTCATGGTTCTTAGGCGATGATTATGATGTTTTTTCAAACAATGTTTGGCGCACTAATACTGCTGTGCATCAAGCACTGGCTAGCAGACTTTGTTCTGCAGACTCAAACAATGATCCAAGGTAAAGGCACATACGGCGATGCCGCAGGTATAGTACACAGTATGATCCACGGATCACTAACTGCCGCGGTTTTCGTCTTTATCATGCCATCTGCGATCTTTACGGCGATAAGTATAGGTATATATGATATGTTAATACATTATCATATCGATTGGGCTAAAATGCAGTTTAAAGCAGAGCCAAACAGTCCAAAATTCTGGGCGTTATTTGGATTGGACCAATTGTTGCATCATCTGACCTATATTGGAATAGTATTTTGGGTCTACATCATTAATGCTTGACAACTAACAACTTTGAGTCTATAATACAACTATGCTAGATAAATTTAAATCTGTTTTTAAAAAGAAGACTCCAGAGCCAGCACCCAAGGCTAAGAAAAAGACTGCCAAGGATATCGCAACCGAAAAGGGCGAACCATATGTGTCTATTGTTGGCATGGAATTAGATCCGGAGAATATACATCAGGGTGCATTTGAACTTGACTGGAACGATAAGTTTGTGGCTGATCTTATCCGTGCAGGTTACCAAGGCAAAACTGATGCTGATATCGTCGATCAGTGGTTCCAAAGTGTCTGTAGAAATGTAGCACTAGAAACTTTCGAAAACGAACAACCCTTAAACAAATCATTAGATAAACCACTGTACAGATGACTACATATCTATTAGTTGATGTTGCTAACACATTCTTTCGTGCCCGACATGTTGCTCGTTACGGTGACCTAGAAGAACGTGTAGGCATGGCCATCCACGTTACTATCGGTGCTATTAAAAAAGCACATAAGATGTTTGATGTAGATAAAACTATCTACTGTCTAGAAGGTCGTAGTTGGCGCAAAGACTTTTATAAACAGTATAAACTAAATCGTGTAGAAAATAGAGCCAAGCAGAGTCGCACAGAACAAGAAGAAGATACTGCGTTCTGGCAGGCCTATGACGATTTCGTTACATTTATCAATGAACGTAGTAATGCCACAGTAGTGCGCCACGAAAACGCAGAAGCAGACGATCTTATCGCTCGTTGGATCCAGATTCATCCAGAGGACCAACACATTATCCTTAGCAGTGACAGTGACTTTAAACAACTGCTGAGAGAAAATGTCACGATCTATAACGGTGTTGCAAATGAGATATGGAATCGCGATGGCATCTTTGATGACAAGATGAAACCTGTGATCGACAAGAAGACCAAAGAGCCCAAAGTCATCGAAGACCCTGAATGGATCTTGTTTGAAAAATGTATGCGAGGAGACCCTACTGATAACGTGTTTAGTGCATATCCACGTGTACGCAAGACACAACTTCAAGAAGCATTTAAAGACCGTAAGGATCGAGGCTTTGTGTGGAACAATCTTATGTTACAAAAATGGGTCGACCACGAAGGGCAAGAACGCAGAGTCAAAGAAGAATACGAACGTAATCGTATGCTAATCGATCTCACGCAACAGCCCGACGAGATCAAGACTGCTATTGATGCTATGTTTGTTGAACGCAAGGCCAAGGCCAAGGTTCCACAGAGCGGTTTACATTTTATGAAATTCTGCGGTCGACACGGTCTAGATAAGATCGCCGAGAATGCCGAACAGTATATTTCTATTTTTGAGAGGTAAGAATGACCAGAGAAGATCAAAAAGTTTGGGAAGTAAAAGACAGCGATGGTAAATTAGGTACAGTATATCAGATGGATAAAGGTTTTATTTTTGCCCATCAGGGTCAGACCAATTACTTTACTACTAAGAAAAAATTGCAAGACTATGTTGATACCATCCAGGGAGGCCAATTGGTGCCAATGGTGTTCAAACATAAAAAAGAACACGACTCTCAGACTGTGTTTGATTATCCAGTTAAAGGTAAAACTTATAATCATCTATTACATGTCAAACATCGCGCACCGGTGTTTACCAAGGAGCCTAACAGTAAATGTTTCTTTGCGGCAGGTTGGTACGCCATTAATTTTGACGGCGAATGGACAGTAGAATTCTGCCCAAAACTGTTAGTAATCAATCGTAACGAATACCGAGGACCTTTTAAAGATGAGTCAGAAGCCCGCACAGCCGCAGGTTAATTTAAATCTAGCGCCGATTAACTTATTCAACGATATGCTGACTGCCGCAGAATCTAAGCGGGATAAGGATATCAAGATCAGTATACAAAATGCTCGTAATCTCAGTTATGCTATCAATCAACTGCTGACTCGTGCTGTCGAAGCCATGCAAGATCGCACTAGTTTAACAGCCGAAGTTAAAGAACTGCAAAATCCCACTATAGAAGTAGACGGCGGCAACTTTTAAAATACTGATATTCGACCTAAGATATGCTAAATAAACATAGTATATTATAGGTACAAATATGAGTAGACCCAAACCTAAAGTTATTATAGAGCATGTAGACAAAGTGACCTACATCTCTGAACAGGTTCTTGCCAGCGAAGGTATCTGGGCAGTTTTCTACGACGGCAAACCCATCAACTTGAAAACCTTTAATACTCTAACCAGTTATCCTGGTCCTAAGTATAAAAAGGTCTCTTTCTCAAATCCCGGACACGCACTGAATCTTGCTAAAAAACTGAATCAACAGTTCAAAACTAATAAATTTGAAGTGTATAGGTTAAGCAATGGTGACCTTGTCGGACAGCCTTAAGAATCAATTGAGAGAAGAACTTGTTAAACAGTTGTTTCTGCACCACCAAGATATCGTGCAGGAATTAATGAACTTAGAACAAGTACATTTTAAAAATCAAGACGACATCCTTCATTGGCTTAGTAAAAATATCTGGGCTAATAATGTGTCAGTTAAAAAAGGTCGCCACTTAAGGCTGAGCGCAGAGGGTCGACATCTTTTTGATCTGTTAGTAGCACAAGAAGCCACTACCAAAGCCGTACAACCCATCGAACGAGAATTAGTCAACGATCATCAACTCTGGCTCGAACTTAATCGTAAATGTCCCGTGCCATGGTTTGTTATCCCGAACACCAGTATAAATCATCGAATGGTACCTATGTCATCGCCTACAGTATTCGGTCCTAAGCGTATGCAGAAAGATCGGTTTCGTGTGGAATTTTATGACTACGGACAAGGTAGTATGCAGTTGACTTTAATGTCTACAATCGGTGATCTCAAGCAGTGGGTTAAGTTTCTAGACTAAGTTAGTATACACTAACTGATATAAACCCTTGAAATTCAAGGGTTTTTTTGTGGCAAAAACGCCACAATTTTTAGTTGACAAATGGATGCCCAGATGCTATAATATACACATACAGTAACAAAACAGGAGCGATAATGAACATTTCAACACTAGAATCATTCGTAGAGCGCGAAAACAAGTTTGCCGCATTGTTCGGCAAGACACCTCTGAGCCTGTTGAATGCACAAGATCGTCAGCGTATCGCAGACAAGATTGACAGCCAACTTAGTCCAGAGAATTTGACCTGTGACGGTGAACTCAGTCGTTCGCAGGTGCAGGCTCGTTACAAGTTCTTGACCCGTTGTGCTCGCGAATTGCAGAGCATCGACGCTGATGTTAAATTCTACGAATTTGCCTAAGGAGCGAAAGATGGTCGAACTGAATTGTGCAAGTGTACCCGGTGGCTGGCAAACAGCCATCAAAGGAACCGAAGTGACTTTTGGTCCAGTTTTTAATCGAATTCAAGAACTGTGGGCGTGGCAAAAAAACAACATCTACGCTGGTCAACCGGTTGACAATGTATAACCTAGATGTTATACTATTGAAACAGTAACTAATCTTTGGAAGGGGAAAATATGTCTACTGCTGAAATCCGCACCGTTAGTCCTAACCGTGCAATCAAGAGTCTTAAAAAGGCAATGAGCGCAGATCGTCCTGTGATGCTTTGGGGTCCTCCCGGCATTGGTAAATCTGACATCGTGCATCAGATCGGTGCCGAGCAAGGCCGCGAAGTGATCGATATTCGATTGCCGTTGTGGGAACCCACTGACATCAAAGGTATTCCGTATTACAATACCGAGTCTAATACTATGTGTTGGGCACCTCCGGTTGAGTTGCCGCAGGATCCCGAGTCTAATGCTATCGTATTCCTAGACGAACTGCCTAGCGCACCTCCAGCCGTTCAAGCCGCGGCTTATCAGTTGATCCTTAACCGTCGAGTAGGCACCTACAGATTGCCTAAGGGCGTTAGTATCGTAGCCGCAGGCAATCGTGAGTCAGATAAAGGTGTTACTTATCGTATGCCTAGCCCACTGGCAAATCGCTTCAGTCACATTGAACTAGCCGTTGACTTTGATTCGTGGCTCAAATGGGCAGGCGATAACAAGATCCATAAGGACGTTATTGGTTACATTTCGTTCGCCAAACAAGATCTATATGACTTTGATCCCAAGAGTGCGTCACGGGCTTTTGCTACTCCCCGTAGTTGGAGTTTTGTCAGTCAATATCTTAACGACGAAGACACCGATGACGAAACACTCAACGACTTGATCTCGGGTACTGTAGGTGAGGGTCTTGGCATTAAGTTTATGACTCACCGTAAGCATAGTTCTAAATTGCCTAAAGCAGAGGACATCCTGTCAGGCAAAGTCACTAAGATCGAAGGTGTTGAAGTCAGTGCCCAATATTCGTTGACTGTAAGCCTGTGCTACGAACTTCAAGAGATTTTTGAAAAGGCAGGTAAGAAGCCAGACGAAAAGAAATGGCACAGTCTGGTAGACAACTTCCTTGAGTTTATGATGAATAACTTCAGTACTGAGTTGGTCATCATGGGCATCAAGATGGGCATGCTGAATCATGGGCTAGTGTTCCAGCCTAGCAAACTCAAATCGTTCGAGAAGTTCCATGCCAAATATGGCAAATACATCAAACAGGCTGCTCAGTAACCCCTTCCGCTGAAGCCAAGTTTGAGCCGCCCCGAGTGGGCGGTTTTTTATTGACAAAGGTCGTAAGATCTTATATAATAGTAGCATCATTTAATCACAAGGAGAACTAAATGAGTTTCACAGGAATCGATCCCGAAGGCAAAGCAAAACTAACCAAAGTAATCAATGAAGGTGTACAGTTGACACAAGAGATCACTGATCTTCGCGAAGGTCTTAAAGAGACAGTTAAGGCACTTGCAGAAGAATTGCAGATCAAACCCGGTGTGATCAACAAGGCTATCCGTGTAGCATTTAAAGCAGACTGGCAACAGATCGAAGAAGATCACGAGGTGCTCGAAGCAGTACTCGAGGCAACTAATCGAAAATAAATAGTTCGTGGTCAATGTCGTTACTTACAACTCAGAACCTAAGATAGAACTGCACGAAGATTTCCTAACGCCGCACGAGTGCCAGGAATTCCTAAGACAACCGTTTGAATTCAAGAACAGTCAAGGATGGGATGCGACTACAGATGCACCCCATTACACTGAATACAGAACTAGCAGTTCTGCTTACAACTCGAAACTGACTAACGTGTTAAAGCAGAAGATCTCGGATTATCTAAGTGTAGACATTACAACTATAGAAGATCTGCAGGTACAAAGATATCATCCGGGACAAGAGTTTAAACGACATTTTGACTATTTTCATAGTGGCCGGCATCTAGATAACAACAGAATTGCTACTATGATCATCTATCTTAATGATAATTTCACCGGAGGGAATACCGAGTTCCCTAGGTTAAATCTAAGTATCAAACCCAAGGCTGGTACCGGTTTATACTTTGAGTTCGGCTATGATGATCCTAATATCAATCTGTTAACTGAGCATAGCGGAAACCCTGTGACCTATGGAGTCAAATACATCGTAACCGCTTGGTTTAGAAAACAGCCTTATCGAAAGTAAAATTAGTTGACAATACACAGTTAAGGATATATAATAACTATATTACCGAGTTTAGCGCAGCCTGGCTAGCGCATCTGCTTTGGGAGCAGAGGGTCGCAGGTTCGAATCCTGCAACTCGGACCA
>JACCDP010835710.1_pt1 | contig 10859 bp, 21 predicted proteins | sample 7445841 | NCBI WGS metagenome assembly JACCDP01 (sample SAMN15323441, study PRJNA562643) | freshwater metagenome | isolation source: river surface water | place: USA:Blue River Watershed | collected 2017-08-17
CGCCGCTACCTCGACTCCGCCGGCCTGCACTGTCCAGACGATCCCGCCGGGCCGTGGCGTGAGGCTCATCTGCAGCTGAACGCCGGTTGCCTTGTGAACTTCTTCCCGAATGATCTCGAAGGGCATGTGATCTCCTACAAAAGAAAGGCGAACCACGTACTGGCCGTGGTCCGCCCCGTTGCCGGTGCTAGCTTACTGTGTAGCCGTTTTCACTGGCTGCGGCCGCGTTCCAGGCCATCCAGTCCTCAAGTTCTTTGCGCCACCCCTGAACCCACTCGGCGTCTGAGTCCTCTGAGATGGCCTCAAGGGCCTTGGTCACGTCGTCAGGTGTCAGCGCGTAGTACTTGGCGACCATCCTTGCACATTCTTCAGGCCGAACCCACCAACCGTCGTTGCTGCCGAACTTCGCCAGGTACGGCAGCCCGCTAGGGCTCTCCGGTCCGCGCCAGGCCAGGTCACGGCGATGAAACTCCTGCCACCGCGGGTCGCTCTTGGACTCGCCGGTCCAGTACCAGTCATCCGGGTCCGCGCCCGGCGGCGAGAACAACATGAGGTTAGGGCGCTTATCTTTAGGCAGCAGCTCGTCGTACGTGGCGGGCGTGAGGTCCACCAGGTCGAGCGCCTGCATGATCTGACGCATCGTGCGCATGCCCCAGATGTTGTAGCGGAAGTACGTGCGTGCGATGCCCGACCCCTCAGCGGGAGCGGTAAGGTCCTTGCGTTCGAGGTACATGTCGTAGCCCATCAGCCCTCCTCCCCATCGTCGAACGACTCATTGTCGTCGCTGTAGTTCTCGTCCGAGGCGCGCTCACGCCCTTGCGCGGCGATCTTCTTTTGGTCCTCTCGGATGGTCTCCTTCTCCCGGTAGGCGAGGATCCGCTCGGAGAGGTTCTGTCCGAGCATCTCCAGCTCGTTCATGTTGTTCAGCGGCAGCGAGCCGCCGAAGACTTCGACGGTGTGCTTCCACACGCTGGCCGGCGGGAACGCTGCGCCCTCCGACATCAGCACGGCGTACTCGCTGAGCAGCGTCTCGAGGTTCAGCTTGTCGTTGTTGCGTCGGGCCTGCATCGGGTCGATGAAGTGCGTCTCGATGCGCACGTCGCAGCCGTAGGCTTCGGCCACGGCGTAGTACGGAGCGATGTCGCGGACGCGCAGGTTCTTGGCGTCCACGATCACCAGCGTGTCGTCCTCCTGCACGTACTTCAGGAAGCCTTTGAGGTCGTGCACGGTGACGGTCTGCGGAGTGAGCGACTCATGCTCCCGCGCGGTGTACGTCTTTCCACTTCCGGAGATACCACGAAGGATCAGAACTTCGGCGGCCATGTGATTTCCTGTCTGTTTACTGGGAATCCTCGTACCTATTTTGTTGTGTGCTACGCGCGCGCTGCGCGCCGAACGGCTAGACGTTCCATCACGATCTCAGGCGTCAGCGTGAACTCCGAGCCCGTGAGGCTGGGAGCGACGAACATCGTCGGGCGAAGCACCTGCTCGAAGATCTCGCGCATGCCGCGCACGCCGGTCTTACGGCTGTACGCTGCGTGAGCGATCATGCTCAGCGCGTCGGCATCGACGGTCAGCTTGACGTCGTCCATCGCAAGCAGCTGCGTGTACTCGTCGATCGAGCCCCGCGGCAGGTGTGCGGCCTTCACGAGGTCGTCCGCTGACAACTCCTGCAGCATCGTACGCACCGGCAACCGGCCGACGAGCTCAGGGATCATGCCTGCCGCGACCAACGCATCCGCGTCGATGGCGTGGCTGCTCATGTGTGCGAACGCACCGCAGCAGATGAACAGGATGTTGCGCGTGTTCAGCTCCACCGCGCGCCGCATTCCAGTGCCGGAGCTCTTGAACGTGTCGCCCTCGATGAACCTGAGGAGCTGCTGCTGCGACGACTGCCCGAAGCTCGCAATGCCAGTGCGCTGCGACGACGAATTACCGACGCACAGCTTGTCCATCTCGTCGAGAACCACCACGGCCTTCGACGCCTTATCGGCGTCATCGTCCGCTGCCGAGAGGATCGCTCGTGCGATGTCCTCAACGTCGTCGCCGTAGAAGCCGGCCGCCGTCAGACGCGACACGTCGTAGATCACGAACGGCACCTTCATCGCCTTGGCCAAGTTCTCTGCGAGGTAGGTCTTGCCGCTGCCCGTCGGCCCCAGCAAAAGCACGTTGCTCTTGCGGAATGTGGGGTTGTCCATCTTCGTGCGTCGGAGGTGCTGATACGCCGCGAGGGCCAGGACCTCTTTCGCTTCCGTCTGGCCGAACACGTTCGCCTCCAGGTAGTCGCGGATGTTTTGCGGCGAGCTGGTGGTGGTCGCCGTTGGCCGTGAGCTCCGGCGCTCTTCGGCCATCTCTTGCGCGGCGCGCAGGCGGGACGTCGCCTCCGTTTCCGCGATGTCCGGATTGAGCGACTCGAACACCGGCACCTTAGGCGGTAGGTTGATGCTCTCACCGCCAGCGGCCGCGGCCGTGCACGACCAAGCGTGGATTCCGTCGCGCAGCCGACCGATGGCCATCAGCCTGACGGATACCGCAGGCGACTTCGGCACCACCACCACGACGTCCGATCCGGTAGGTGTGTGGATGCGCCATTCCGTAGCGACGTCGAGCTTCACGTCGCACCACGACACCAGGACCTCCTCCAGGGTGCGTCGGCTGATCCGCATGGTGCGGCCGTAAGCCTTGACCTCTTTTTTGTCGAGGTCAAAGACGATCTCTCCGGGATCCAGCTGCGTGAATCGGACCGCGTGCCGATTGGCCATCGCCATGACGGCGCTCTCGACTACTGCCGTTACCACGGTCGGCGGCAGGTCTTTCACGGGGACTTCCGTCCAGTCCAGCCGCTCGGACGGTCCGCTGTGCAGGGAGACCGCGTACTTGTCTTCTCTGCGCTCAATGCGGAAGTTGTGCGGCATTGCGGTGGCGACCATCGAGTAGTCGCCGTACGAACCTTCAACGTTTTCGTTGTGAAAGATCAAGCTCATGGGTGCCTCAAAAGAAAGGCGCCGCACTAAGTGCGACGCCAGGAATCCTCGGACCTATGCTTTCTTTTACCCGACTAGATCGCCTTTTTAGCGGCAGTCAGCGTGCGAGCCTTGACCACAGTCTTGGCGGGCCGGGCCGGGATGTCGATGGCCTCACCGGTGCGGGGGTTGGTTCCCTTGCGGGCCGCACGGGCCTTGGTCTGCACGCGGACCAGCTTGACCATGTGGGGGATGGTGAAGCTCTGTCCCTGCGCCAGCGCGTCTTCGGCCAGGTCCTTGAGTGCGTTGAGCACCGTGTCGATGCTGTCGCGCGTGATGAGCTGACCGTTGAGCTCACCGTAACGCTGGATGAGCTTGATCAGTTCCTGCTTATTCGCTCCCGTTTTTGTCTTGGGCATCTGCGTATTCTCCTGCGGCACGTAGTAGTTCCGCTCGACGGCCTGTAGCCGTCTGCTGATTTCGTTGCAACCGTTTTCTGCCCATAAACACGCAGCGGTCGCGCCCTCGTACGTCGGGCCCTACGAGAGGTGCCAGGAGGTCGAAGCCGAACTTGGTGAGTGCGTACCGGTGCTCAGCGTGGCCTGTGCAATTCAGTCCGCACAGCCGGGACGTGTAGTACGACGGGGTCCTGGAGAGGTACCCAAGATTCCAGGCGTACTGTAGGAATGGCTTACCTCGGTCAAACTCCTCTTCGCCGGTATCGATGGTCGCCTTGTAGTCCTTCACGATTATGTGCGAGCCGTACGACGCCTTCTCGAAGAACATGTTGATCAGCATGCTCTCAAGAACTTTGTCAGAGATCATCGATCGATCCTAAGGGTGTGAACACACCCGGCGGGTTGTGTTTGCGCTCCTCGGCTAGCATGCGCAGGCCGAGCTCAGTGAATTGAGCCTTACCTCGACGAGGGTGCTCGATTATGCCTATATTACGTAGCCGCTGGGCCGCCGCCCCGACGTTGGGCCCTGAGGCGCCAGTCTCGGCTACGATGTCGTTGTAGCGGGTCTGGCCGTATAGCTCGACGTTTCGTAGTGTGGCTATTTGTAGGCGGGTTGATAGCGATTTGTGGAGTACCACGCCTAGACGAGGTACGGTACCGGGCAGTACGTAGACACCCTGGAACGGAGACTCCAGCTGACCGGTACGGCGCAGCGTAGCGAGATGGTTCTCCGGGGCTTGACGCGTGAGTACATAGCCTTGCTTCCGCGCCAGCGCCAGCACCCGCGTGCGCGCCGGACATTCCGCTACGTCGCGAAAAACCAGGGGAGGGCCTACGTATTCCGTTAGTCTCCAGCCAAACCATCCGCCAACGGCTCGCTTGCTCACGACGCCTTTACAAACGAACCCTTCGCGTGCCATTTTTGATAGGATTTGCTGGCAGCGCTGCTCCGTGACGCCTAGAAGAGCTTTAATTGCCGCCACCGACGTATGTGGGTGGTCCTGCATGTAGGCCAGGACCGTGGTTGCATGCCGGCGGTAGGCGGGGCTTGGTCTAGCCATGGCGGCGACTCCTTTTTAGAGATCATCGATCGATCCTAAGGGTGTGAACACACCCGGAGGGTTGTGCTTGCGCTCCTCAGCTAGCATGCGCAGGCCCAGTGCTGTAAACCGCGTCTTATTCCGGATGTGATGCTCGATTACGCCGAGCTCACGCAGACGTACGCACGCTGACCCAACGTTGACGTTGTCGGAGTGGTTTTCAGCCACCACCGCCGTGTGTCCGGTCCGGCCATGCAGCTCCACGTTACGGAGGATGCACATCCGCAGGTGGCCGGCCATAGAGCCGCCGCTTACCAGGACGCCCATGCGCGGCACTGTGCCCGGCAGCACGTAGATGCCCTTGAAAGGCGATTCCAGCAGACCTTCGTCTGCCAGCTGCTTGAGCAGTCCTCGAGGGGCCTGGCACGTGCGAATAAAGCCTTGTTCTTGCACGGCTTTCATCGCGCGCGAGCGGGCCGGATTCTCGGAAACCATCCGATGCACCGGCGGACCATCGTACCAGGGGAGGCGCCAGCCTATTTTACCGCCGTCCGCCGAGCCCTTGACCACACAGCCTTCGCGCTGCATGCGCTGCATGATCTGGTCGCAGCGCTGCCGAGTGACAGCGAGAAGCTCAACAACCGTCGTCAGGGAAATGTGCGGGTGTTGCTGCATTAACCCTAGTATTGCTGCTTTTTGTAGGCGGTACTTGGATCTGGTGGCTGCCATTGGCCGAGTGCTCCTTCACGCGCGCAAGATTGGCTTTGATGATCGACGCCACCATGTCAACGGTGACCGCCAGTTCTCCGTCCTTGTTGAGCAGCTTGTACTCATACAAGCCCTCGAGCAGCTGCCGCTCAAGGCTGAGTCGCGCCATGCGCTTATCTACCGTTGCCTCAAGGTCTCCGCGCTCGATCATCCGCGCCCGCAGGCGAGATTCGCTGGCGAACAGGTAGATGGCTTCCACCATGCTGCCGTACAGCGCGCGCAGCTGCTTCAGCCCCTCGGACTCGACCACAACGATGCAGTCGGTTCCTTCGGCGAGAGACTCCTTGAACGGCTGCTCCGGCAGACCGTAGTAGTTCTCATTGAAGGTCACGTGCTCGATGAAGTCGCCGGCCGCCAGCTTGGCCTCAAACTCTTCGCGCGAGACGAAGTGATACGCCTTGCCTTTGACCTCGCCGTGCCGGCGGGGCCGAGTGGTGTACGACACGACCCGCGTAGCGAGACCCTTGGCAACGACCTTGTCGAGGACGGTGTCCTTGCCTGCACCGCCCGGCCCGCACAGCACGTAGATCATCCTTCGTTCTCCTTGAGGTAGTGCGCGTAGGTCACGCGCGGAATGAACTCGAGGTCACCGGTATCGACGGGCGACGGCATGTTGCCGACGAGCTCCAAGGCGTACTCGAATCCCGCCTTGAAGGCGTCTTCTTCTCGGTCAACACGGGTCTTCGGCTTGGCAGCGCCAGCCGTCACCGTGTAGCCGTAGGTGGACTCGCTAATCTTCTTTCGCTTCACGTCCCACGCACCGAACTGCGCTTTGCGGAGGTCTCGCAGTCGGGCAGAGATCGACGCCTCAGGGGCGCCAACGTGCCGTGCGATTTCGGTGATCGTGCGCGTGCGCCCATCCATCATGAGCGCGAGAACTTGCTCATTCAACGTAACGTCGGCCATGTGAATACCTGATTGTTTACTGAGAAATCCTCGTACCTCTGGTCGGCTTTACTGATCGAGCCGCGACTCGATGAACGAGCGCGACTTCGCACCGATGATCCGCTCGACCTCGCCGCCGTCAGCGTCGAGCAGCAGTGCGGTTGGCACCGACTGCACGCCGACCGTTGCTGCGAACTCGGCGGCTTCTTCACGGGCAACGTCATGTAGAACGAGCTGGATCTCTCGCTCAGCACACGTCTGGTTGTAGAGCGGCTTCATCGCTCCGCAGGGCTTGCAGGTGGGGCTGGTGAACAAGTGCACGTAGCGAACCATCACAACTCCTCGAGAGCCACGCCTACGACCTGATCGTCGTTGGGGGTGGTGAACACTACCAGCTGCAGGCCGAAGGGACGATCGACCTCCAGCGCGTTATACGCTGCCGACAGCGGCTGGAACACACGAACGATCATGCTGTCGTCATGCGGCATGTCGGGCTTCCGGAACGCCACGCGGACGTTGTCCGGCGGCGCACAGAGAGCCAGGAACGATTCCTTGTACGGTGGCATGTTTTTGGCCCGCATCTTCCGGGTGCGGATCCACGTCTTGGGGTCGGCCAGCACGTTGGATGCGTCGATGCCCCGCTGGAAGTCGGGCTCGTCGGCCCACTCCTGCTGATCGAACAACCAGCGGCGCAGGGGGCCTTCGCTGAACATCCAGCCGATGACATCCTTGAGCGTCTGCGTCGTGTGACCGCCGGGCACGATCGTGTACTCCATGTCCTTCGGCTCTTGATCCATCCACGCCTTGACGGCCGGGTCGATCTTCTCCTCGTCATCGTCATCGTCACCCAGCTCAGGCACAGGCTCGCCGCTGCGGTTGAGATAGATCTCCTCGGGCGGCGGAGGCAGCTGGTCCTCGGGAATGATGCGCGCAGGCCACGTCACGTCGAACGACGCGAACACCTCCGGCCGCACGGTGACAACGCGACCATCGTCGTAGGTCAGTACGATCTCAGTGATCTTTTCCATTTAATCCTCCCAGATCCCGCCGCAGATCACGGCGCCGTCGGGCGTCGAAGCGACGACCGCAGTGAAGTCGGGCAGATGGGCGTCGGGCCCCGCAAAGCCACGCAGGCTGTCGTAGATGTCGCAATCAAACGTCACCGACCAAGTTTTCACGCTGTCGCTCCCAGCGTGCTCAGCAAGCAGGTCGTCATCGCCCCAGTCATGGTCGCTGCCGAATCCGTCCAACGGCGAGATGTCAGCTCCGGACATGCCGCCACCTTCCGTGGCCGCCCAGTTCGCCGGATTCCCGAAGCTGCTCCGGACCTGTTGTGTGAAGTTCTTCGTACGCACCGGCGCGATCAAGTCCAGCCAGTTCTGCAGCCACGCATCCATCGTATCCGTGTGCTTCCACAGGTACGCCATGTAAGCGCAGGCGTCGGCCTCGGTCAGTACCTTCGGGGCAGCGACCGTCGGCACCGATGCGCCCTCTGCAGGCGCAGGAGCAGCCTGCGTGATGTCGAACAAAACCTTCGTGGACCCGTCGCTAAAACGGGCTTCAATCTTAATGAGATTGGGCATGCTTGTACCTTTGATTGTTAGAGAAAGTCCTCGTATGTCGGGATCTTATACCACTATTGCTTGGTTTCAGCGAGTGCCTTGGCTGCGGTCCTGACGAGTTCTACCAGCCGGCCGAAGCTGATCTCGCCGTCAGCGTATTCGCCGAGGGCCTTCCGTATGTTCTCGTGGGTCAGGCCGGCAGCGCGGGCCGCTGCCATGTCGGCCAGCATCTGATCTTGGATTGCTCGGTTGGCGGCTGCCAGCTTGCGCCACGCCGCTGCGAGCTCAGCGATGTCGGCGTCGTCGGGCCGTCGGGCGAGTAGGGTCTGGAGGTATTCTTCAGTCACTTGAACTCCGCAAACCGACGCATAAGGTCGGCGTAATCCTTGAGTCGTTGGACGTAGATCTGCTGGCCCTTCTCTGCCAGGGCGGCGTCCGTAGGTCGCGGCGGAACGTCGTCGGCCCCCAACCGATGTGCCATGCACGTCACGTAATCCGAGCAGGCGCAGTCGCCCCACGGGACCTCATCGACCCGAGGGGACTTCGGCGGAAACTGGGCCACGCCGCAGCAGGGACATGGGGTGCTGGTCATTGGTCCTCTGGGATCGGTAGCGTCTCTACACGGGCTGCGGCGAGGTACGCTCCGAAGGCTCGATACTCATCGGTCATGCGGCCGCTTTGGCGATGGGACACGGCTTCGTCGTCGCACGCCTTTACTGCCGCCTCCCGCATCGCCTCTGCGCCACGCTTGAAGGCATCAGAAACCGCCTTCTTCTGGATCTCGATGGCGTCGTCGAGGGCACGTGCCATGTCGGCATTTTCACGACGAAGACGAGTCAGTTCCGTCGTTGTCTTGGTCTTGGACCCTTTCGCCGTCGAACCGCCGTGCATTGGGCATTTATCTGGGCTTTGGTAGCAGGGGATTCCATTTACCTCGAAATGACAGTTCCCGTTATCGTCGCTCCAGTTTGGCATTACTTGTCCTCCGGGATCGGCAGGGCGCGGATGATGTCGCCGGAATAGTGACCGGGAATCGCGTTCGCCGCCGCTTCCCGCATCGCTTCTGCACCGCGACGGTAGGCGTCGGACAACGCTGCGCGGGCTTCGTCGCGCTCCCTCTCGACCTCCGCGACCTTGGCCCGCCAAGAATCAGCGATTGTCTTGTCGTACCCCGCGCGGATTCGCAGGTGCATCGCGTGTTCGGTTTCTTCCTGCGCAGACGGCTCTGCGAGGGTAGCATCGATTCCATTGATAAACTCTGCAATTGGCTCAGCGTCAGCCAGCGGCAGCAATACCTCCCGCGCCTCCTTGAGCAGCGCCCGCAGTTTCTCGTTTTCGGTCATGGTTAGTCATCCCCTTCGTGGCTTTTGCAGCACGCGTTCTCGCTTCCGTCGTGGCAGACGAACCAACGCTCCTCCCAGTGGGTGGCCGATCGCTTGAGTTCTTGCTGTAGGCGCTGGATCTCAGCGCGGGCTTCGCTCAGATGGAACTCCGCCATGCGCTTCTCGGCCATCGCTACGTCGTGGAACGCTTTGTGGATGGAGCATTCCGGGCACTCTGTCACTTGTCCTCCGGCACCGGCAAGCGCACTACGGCGCGCACCAAAGACTCCAACGGCCCGCGGTCTAGGACCAACGGGCCGTGGAGCAGCAGTTCCTCGAGTAGCAGCTCTCTCATCGCTTCAGCGCCCCGCTGGAACGCTTGCTGGGCGGCGGCGCGGGCCTCGTCCCTCTGTTTGACGTACTCCTCGGTCTCCTCACGGAGCGCGCGGATCTTGGCGTTCTTGTTCATTGGTCTTGGTGTCACGGATGACCTCGATCTCGACCTTGAAGTTCTTGTCCACGTACCTCGGGAAGATGCAGTTCGTAGTGCCCGAACACGCTGATGTAGAGGGTCATTCCTCCAAGTACTCTTTGGCCATCCGGTCATGGGTGTCCTCGCACTGAACCAGGACGTCCACGTGACACCTGGTCTCCCGGATTACGCGGGCGTGCTCGACAAGTCCCATCTCGAAGGCGTGGCGCAGCGGGGTCGTCATGCCCGCTGCCACGTAGTACTCCAGACCCCTGGCGTGGATTGCCACCACGGAGCCGTCCTCTCGGTAGGTGCCCACCATCCACAGCACCGTCTTGCCCCGGCTGTACTGCTGGTCAATGCGCATCTCAACCCTGTACTTATGCGCTGTCATGTGCCACCTCCTGCCGACGTCGTCTTCTTTGGCCTACCGCGCTTTGCGGGCTGAACCTTAGCGGGAACGAACAGATCCTCGAGCCGGTGGTGCAGCGCCTTGGTCAGTGCGTACAGCACACGCGCCGTGCAGTTGCCGTGGCCGTGTTCGATGCGCTGCAGCGTCGTGACCTCGATGCCCACCCACTCAGCCAACTGCTCCTGTGTCACACCGCAGCGCCGTCGGATCGCTGCTACGTTGGCGCCGACGCTCTCCTCAATCCAGTCGTACTCGGCGCTCCATGCGCCTTTGGTTCCGCGTTTCATGGGGCCTCGCAATCCGCATGCGCATGGATCATCGCCTGCGTGAGAGTTACCAACGTGCTGACGTCCAGCGGCAGGCCCAGGTACGCCTTGGCGCCGCAGACCGTGCACTCGAGGGGCAGCAGGCCATTGACCTCTGGCACCTCGGATACCGGTTTCATTTGCCGTGCGATGACGTGATTCATTCGGGGGTTTCCTCAGTCTTGATGGGTTCGGCGGCCTCAGCAGCCTTCTTCCTTGCTCTCTCGCGCCGACGCTTCCTGTCCGCACGCAGCTTCTTTTTCTGTGCTTCCGTGGCCCATCGGGGCGTGGTGTCTTTGAGTTTCGCCTTTAGGTTTGCGATCTGCTTACGTAGTCTGGCGCAGTTGGCACAGGTGGGTTTGGTGCTCATTCATACCCCATACGCGCGCAGGAGCGCTTCGGCCTTGGCGTCGTCGGCGGTGCCCTTGAAGCCGCTGATCTCCTCGGAGGTGTCTCGGTTCTTCAGCGTCCAGACCCAGGCGGTGCCCTGCTCTCGTACGCTGAGTCGGTAGTTACCCACGTAGGCGTAATACTCAGTGGCTGTTCCGATATCCTCGTATCGACTCCACACAACCTCAGGGAACTCGGTCTCTGAGGTAATTGCCTCCAGCTCGTGATGGAGTGCCGCGATGGTCGAGCGCAGGATGTCCCGCTGGCTCAGAGCCTCGGGCC
>JACCDP011103604.1_pt1 | contig 10857 bp, 9 predicted proteins | sample 7445841 | NCBI WGS metagenome assembly JACCDP01 (sample SAMN15323441, study PRJNA562643) | freshwater metagenome | isolation source: river surface water | place: USA:Blue River Watershed | collected 2017-08-17
AGAGTAACCCCACCATAAAAGTGCTGATAGGGTCGGCCAGTAGTAAAGAGCCGGGTTGTTAGCTCAGTTGGTAGAGCAGGTGACTCTTAATCACCGGGTCGGGGGTTCGAGTCCCTCACAACCCACTTACAAGCGTGAGTCTTGTTTCCCAATTCTTAAAATAAAACTTTGACCTATCCACCCAATTGTGAATAAAGTTTCGCGCAAAAATTTGAGATTTTATCTTTCACTCAACAAACCTAATAATGGCTCGTAATTTCTTGTCTCTAAGTCAGGGATGATCAAAATCAACTGGAAAAAGCTACATTTACTATTAAAAAGATCCCTTCAGAATAATGAGAAATGAGATTTTGATTAAGTGGTGACTATCTACTCATTTTTACGCCTTTTCATAACGATAGAGCGCATGCATCTTCGTATCGGAATGTCAATATACTTAGTAAAATAGAAACTGAAGGTGACTAAAAAAATGTAGCGAGTAGACGCAATCAATATTAAGAACCATTGATTGGTATTGAATTCAAACCAACTGAAGTTGCTTGCATCAAACAAGACCTTGAACGGAATCTGAAATGCATATACTGCATATGAAGTCAAACCCAGAAAATTACCGAATACTTTACAGAAATTCCAAATCGAGATTGATTTTTCAATGCTAGCAATACCATATATTAACAGGCAAAAAAAGAAATCAATTAGTATCAATTTCCAAGCATGTTGAATGGGATTGTAAAGAAAAACTATAATCATAGCGAGAGAAGTCAAGACATGAGACAACCCCAAAAACTTATTACACATTGCTATTCGATTGGTAAAAAATCCTAATGAGAATCCAATCAGGCATCTAGCGAGTCCAATAAAGCCAAAATCACTTGAATCTGTCCTGAAGCAACTGAATAATAGAATAAAACAACCCAGGATTGCTATAAACCAAAAACGAAAAACTCTAATTAGAATTGGAGTAAGAGCATTTATAAGGAATTCTGCAGAAGTACTCCATATGGGTAAGTTAATATCGTTTGCTTTTTTTACTAGCACCTGAAGTAGAAGCAGTGCCAATACCAAATCATGAATCGCGTACTCATGATCAAAGTTAAGAATAAACATCAACAGGATCGATGTAATTGCAACTGGAGCAAGACGAATGAACCGCTCGGAGAGAAAATCTATGAACTCGTGTCTGGACTTGGAGCTTTGCCTAACTCGATTAGCCAAAACAAAACCACTAAGGCAGAAGAAAAAATCAACAAATACCCAAAAATTATTTATGAACTTATTGTTGAGATTATTTGAGTGGAAAATATAAACAAGAAACGCGGCGATTCCTCTGGTGGCATCAAGGAAATACAATCTCACAACTAATATTGGCACATCTGGGAGATATTTGAAAGAATCGTACAATGAATTTTACGCAAAGATCAGAATCTGATATATATTCAAGCATGGTAAAATCGAAAAAGATCAAGGTTGTTCTTATTGGAGACACACATCCTGAAATGATTGCCTTGTCAAAAGAATTGCAAGCCATGAAAGTAGATTATCGCATTTTTCTATCATTTTACTTAACAAAACCCGAATTCCAGAAAATTACAAATAGAAAACTTTTGAGTAAAAAAATAGAAGAGTATCTAAGCAAAAGGATATTGAGTACAGAAATTGAGTCGCAAAACCTAATCAGAGATTTTGCATTCTTTGAGCTGTTGATATTATCTCTTGATTTAGCTGGATTTGTATCAGTTAGAAACTTTTTCACAAAAATAGCGCTAAAGATTCGGCAAAACTTTTTGTCCATCTACTTGTTAATAGTTAAGCCTCAAGTTGTTATTGCTTATGACAACATTAGACTACGGGTGCCTAAATCTTCACAACTAATAGTTATAGCTCTTATGGCTCATCCTCTAGAGGTTCAATCTGTATTAGCAAAGGCTGAGAGCGATTATCCCAGATGGCCAAAAACTGATGGAAATTTGAACTACAACCATTCTCAGATTTATACAAGAGCCAATCGAGTTATTGTTCTATCTAACTATGCGTACTTATCATTTATTGAATATGGAGTTCCAGCTGAGAAGTTAAAAACAATCAATATTGGTCCCAAAAATCAAAATAGTTTGGAATTCCAAAATCTTGCAATTCGAAGAAATGAAAGAACCAATGTCTTATTTGTGGGACAGATCAACTTAAGAAAAGGTGTTCCAGCGATTATCGACGCAGCTTCAGAATTGCGGCTCACTCATGAATTCAAAATTGTTGGTCCGAGCTTAAATTCAAAAATTTCTGATTTTTTAACCAAATCAAATCTGCCTAATAATATAATTTTTGTTGTAAATCCCTCACAGAAACAACTTTCTTTTGAATTCGGGCAGGCTGAGGTATTCGTTTTCCCTTCTTACTCAGAAGGATTTAGCCTAGCCTGTATCGAGGCCATGAGTTATGGCCTCATTCCGGTCCTATCTAAGAATTCCGGTGTTTTTGAGGCTCTGGTTAATACTGGTCTCGAAGATTTTTCGATCAATCCGGGCTCTGCTGAAAACATAGTTGAAAAGCTAAGTTCAATTCGAGATTTGCCTGATGAAGAGTTCTACAAGTTTAGAAAACTTTCTGCCACCATTTCCAAAAATTACAGTCTAGATAAGTTTGCTCGAGAATTACTCTCAGTTATGGATTTAAATTGAATTCTCCAAATATGATTAGTAGAGGTATCAACGTGAGAATTATTTCTTCATTGGCTGGAGCTGTGCTAAATATCTTTTTAGCTACTTTCTTGATTGACTATTTTGGACACGATTATTTCGCCACCTATGTTTTAGTCACCAGTCTCCCAATGCTAATGCTGTGGGCAGATTTTGGGTTAGGGTCCCTTATACTGAACACGTTTATCGATGCCAAGCAAAATTTGCTGACTCCTGAAATAATTAGACAAAGAGTAAACTTTTCATTTTATTCCATTCTTGTGATGGGATTAGCTTCTTTGGTAATTTTAGTTTCTGCACTTAAATTTTGGGGAATAGGAAATGATTATTCATATTCCCTTTCTAAATTAGGACTTTTATGTATTATTGTTGTAGGCATTACTAGTTTTGCAGTTCCATTCAGTTTAGGTGCTAAGAAATTCCAAGCTGATGACAACTATCTACAAGTAATGAAAATACAAGGTTTAATTCCACTCAGCATTAGTTTGCTCACCCTCATGATTGCCAAGGCACTACCCTTAAAGTCTGAGCTATTAATGTTAGTTCCCTCAGTTATTTACTTTTGTAACACATTTTTCATTTTTATAAAGTCAGGATTAGGCAAATATCTAACGCTTCCTAAGTTTATTTACTTAGATAAGTCTTTTTTGCAATATATCAGGCTGGGTTTGTGGTCACTGATACTCACTACAGTCGTAGGATTAACTTTCCAATTGCCTAAGTACATTTTGGCTGTGTTCAAATCTAATCTTGAGGTAACAGGCTATGGGCTTCAATCGCTTTTAATCATCCCAGGCATTTCATTTCTAACAATTCCGGCCATTATGATTATTCCGAAATTCAGAGAAATGAATCGCGCTCGAGAAGTGAGTGATGTTTATGCGAAAGCTTTAGCTAAGACGCGGCTTCTTGCATTCCTACTCGCGTCTGCGACCATTTTCATTATTCCTTTTCAAATCATTTTGCAGATTGATTTACTGACCCCAAGTCAAATTGTACAAGTCTGTCTTCTTTTTGTTTTTGCCCCAATTTGGATTGTTCCAGCCCTTACACTAACTGAAATGCGAGATATCCGAGAAGTTGCACGACGTTTTGTTGTTGTGATGCTTATTGCGCTGGTTTCTGCGAGTATCTTACGTAATGCAAGTTCCTTCTGGATTCTAAACGGTTTCTTTTCGCTTTTGTATCTGGGTTTTTGGATCTCTGTGTCACATAAGAATGGATTCAAGAAGCTGTAAATCTGCTCGATTATGAATACGATAAGTAGCAAATCATTGGTAATATATTCAAATGGAAAAAGAGCCTACTTACGGATCATCGCTGCATTATTTTGATGAATCAGGGGAGAGTTATTTGGCATGGCAAAATAGGTTTGGAGCCATCGCGGGGCAACTTAATGCTAAGAAGTTCTCCGACTTTATAGGTGCCGAAAAGGTAGTGTGTGATTTTGGAGCTGGAGCAGGAAACTTATTGGATGCATTGGAAGCTTCTCGCAAAATTGCTATAGAAATCAATCCCACTGCATTGGCCATATTAAAGGCTAAATCAGATATCGAGGTACTTGAATCAATAGACGATGTGCGTACTGAATCAGTCGATGTGGTGATTTCAAATCACGCGATGGAACATGTCCCTTATCCGGTCGGAGCTATGAAAGAAATCCATCGAGCACTAAAATCTGGTGGATTATTTGTTATTTGTGTACCAATTGACGACTGGCGCACGCAGAAGAAATATAAAGAATTCGAGATAAATCATCACCTGCATACATGGACACCTCTTCTTCTCGGGCATTCATTAAAAGAAGCTGGATTTAAGGTACAGGCGAACCAAATTCGAATTATCACGGAAGCTTGGTTTCCATCGTGGCACTATTTTGTGAATTTTCCGTTTTTTTCACTACTATGCCGAATCTACTCTGTCATATCACGGAGACGGCAGATTATTGCTATTGTCTCAAGGTGATTTCGAGAAACTCAAGTTGAGATACCTTCATCGTGAATGTGGAGCCAAGAAAAACTCATTCCTTTAGACCATTTTTAATTCTAGTTTCACTCGTATTTGCCGTATTTTTTCATCAATCAAGCATTTCGCTTTTTGCGAGCTACATAGTTCTCTTAGTGAGTTTCGTAATAGGGCTTACTTTTTTCATAAAGGACTGCCGAAGATTCAATCTCCCTCTCATACTGAATGGCAATTTTTTAATTTTGCTTACTCTATTTCTAATTTTCATAATTGCACCACTTGTCAGAGTAAGACTGATGACCGAACTTCCAGCTGTATTTGCTTTGCGAGACTGGCAAACTTCTTATCCAAAGGTGAATATTCTTGTTTGCGCGGCAATCTTTGCGTTGATAAGTGGAAGTTCAATCACTCGAGAGAGCATGAGTAACCCTAAACTTCAAATTGATTTTTTACAACTAAATGTGAGAAAAGCCAAGAATTTTTCTGCGGTTCTAATCTTGGTGTTAGCGGCCTACTTACTTTATTGGGCGCGAATTCAGGGCTCTATCATTGAAGTGCTCTTTGGGTCTAGAGCACGAAAGAGCAGTATAGGTGTTGATTACACCAATGGATATGCGCTAGATGCTCTTTACGCAATATTTGGGATTATCTCATTCTGGTATTTTAATGCAGTTCTAAGACAACACCGCTCAAAGTATTTACTACTATTGGCAAGTGTAGTGTTTCTAACTCCAGCGCTCTTTACAGGAAATAGATTTTTCATAATCTATTATGGTTTGGTATTGGTTTTAATCAACCTTGGGAAAACAAGAGTGATAAACAAGAAGATTGCAGTTTTTCTCATCATTTTACTTCCTCTTGTTGTGGTAATACCTCGAGAAGCAAGAAATTCTGTTGTGGGTTTAAATACCCAAACCGCTACTGAGTTATTTACTAAAGATGCTTTTCTAAAAACTTTTTCTGGTGAAGATTTAGCAATGGCTCCTGCTCTAAGCATTCTAATTGAAAGTCAATTACCTCGGCTGAATGGAACCAGCTACATCGGGATGCTAGCCAAACCTATTCCGAGAAATTTGTGGGCTTCAAAACCCATTCCGATCGATACTCAAATGATGTACCTAGTTTTCCCAGAAGTGGCCCGCTACACGGGGTTTGCCTTCTCTGCTCTCTCAGAACCCTTCCTAAACTTTGGACCTATTGGTGTCGTCATATTCTTTCTACTACTTGGGAGATTATGTTCAAGGCTATTCAAAGGAGCTTCGGAAAAAGGAGGAATCTACATATATCTAAATGCTTGGATTTCTGCCTTTATGATTTATCTAATTAGGGGGAACCTTTCAATGGACATACAACGATGTGCATTCCCACTCATAATGAGCTTGCTTCCGTTCCTAGTGTTTCAAAAATTGAAAAAATCTCAAGTTGCAAATCGTAACTGAATTTCTGATTGAATTTTCTCGGTAAACTCAATAGTACTGAAATTTGCGATTTCAGGTGACATAATTCGTCCTTTCCAATCGGATTTAGATTTTTCCATACCTTCGGATATTGAAATCGAATCATTCTCAACGATGTAAACTCCTCTCATTAATTTGATTAAATCTGTGACACCACAGTTTTCACTAACGACCACGTGCATCCCGTTTGCCAAAGCTTCATTCACTACTAACCCCCAAACTTCTATAAAGCTGGCTAAAATCAGGGTGTTAGATTTCGAATACAAAATTTCCAAATCATAAGTGGACATGTGGCCAGGTAATGAAACAGAATCCTCTAGATTACAGTCCCTGACATAATCTTTTATCAATCCCAAGTCTGGTCCCATTCCGGCAATTGTCAAAGTGTCATGCCCCTCTTTAACCAATTTAAATGCATCGATAACGGCAAGAATGTTTTTACGCTTTATCAATTGACCAGCGAAAAGAAAATGATGACCTAAGCGCAGATGGCTACGATCTACAATTGTACGTGGTGCAATTGGATTGAATAATTCAACTATTTTTTCGGGAAGGACACCCAGCATTAACAGAACTTTCGATGACTCAACCCCAAAAGTAAACACAAGGTCTGCGCTCCTATAGAAACGCCCTTTTACATATCGGACCAAAAAATTATTGAACCTATGCGAACGAGCCGTAGATTCGTAAAGACATAAAACTTTAACATTTCTAATTTTGGCTACTGCCATCATAAGCAAATACATGGGTGCTTCCCAAGAACCTAAAAAAAGAAAATCAGCATTCCGCAATGGGATTTTGCAAAAGCTTATCTGCGGAATAAACTCAAATTCGCCAAATCTGTGTGACTTGAAATTAAGAAACTTATGCGAATACTCATGGCTTGGCGCCATTTTCCAATTCCTCCAATTTTCCTGTCCTAAAAGGAAGTAGACATTAAGATCAAAATTCTTACCCAACTGTTCCCAAATAGGTATTCTGTAAGGTGCAGGTAAGTTAGTGAGCCAGACAATTTTTTTCATTGACTAGCCCAAGGCCAATTTGTAGTCTTCAGAGAGATTTTTCAACACATCTATGAGCCCGAATTCTTGTCTAGATCTATTTTGTGTCTGCAAACGGAACTCAATTGACTGACTCAGAGGCAGAATTTGGAGTAGATTCGCTGCATAGATTTTTGGGTCTGAAACATCAGAGACAAACAATTCGTTTATTTTAGTGATCTTCTGTGAATGTCCACACTCAGATGAAATCAAGACTGGCGTCCCAACACTTAGACTTTCTAAAACAATCATTGGGAATGGATCATAAGAACTAGGAAGGATTAGGCAACTCATATTCTTCAATACATTAAGTACTTGCTCATTTCTTAGCGCCCCCATATATTTCACGCATTTCAAATACTTCTCATGAGAAAGTATTTTAAGTAATTCTGTCAAATCACCACCGTCGGGTCCATAAATCAAGAATTTTATATCATCTCTTATCAAGAGTATTTCGTCCACAATCCGCATAAAAAGAAAAACGTTTTTATCTGGGTGAATTCTCGAGCAGAAAATTACCTTGAAACCATCTGGGACAATTTTTATTTCTTCAAAATCACTTACCCCATTTTCTAATAACTGCAAATTGGAAAGACCAAATACTTCTTGTAGTTCTTGGAATTCAGAATTATTTAAATAGTACACTTTCTCTGCTTTGCTTAGCATTTTTTTTGTTGCGCAAAAATCAACCAATTTCACGAGTTTACGTTGATCCTTAATGATCATTCCGTGAGTCTGTATAAAATATGGTTTGGACTGCAAACGTGCAGTCCAAGCTGAATAGAATGAAACCAAATCTCGCCCCGCATGTATATGTAATATTTTAGTGTGCTTAGTTTTCAGGTACATCTTGAAGGCAAATTGCAAACTAAATAGTGAGCTAATTGGAAACTTTTTTAGTAGCCTATAAACCTTCACTTTTGTATTCGAAGCACCCCTGTGCTCTGCTTCGGAATTATCCACCCGGGTTCCAGCAATAATTTCGCTGTCTAGTCCAATATGTGATTTTGTGAAATTACAAATTTGCCTGGCTACGCTAACAGGCCCCCCATACTCTCCAGCCCCGTCGTCCAGTGTTAACACATGTAAAATGTCCATGTCGCTACTCAATTTCCTTAAAGTATGTATGAAATAAGTCTAGCGCGCTTTCATATTGTTGAGAATTCTATATTGTACGTTCTATGAAGCATTTTTTTAGGACCAATGCGTACTTGCGTAAATTCAAGGTGTATTACGAATTTTTTGCCAGTGTAAGACATACCAAATTCGGAGTGCTTATGAAACTTATTTCTGACAATGATATTCGGATTGTAATAGACATAGGGGCGAATGTGGGACAATTTGCATTGGATTTGCGTAGAGCGGGATTCCTGGGAGAAATCCTTTCCTTCGAACCGGTGAGCGATACCTTTACAATCTTAAAACGAAATTCAATACGCGACAAAAATTGGCAAGTTTTTGATTTAGCAATCGGTTCTCAGATTGGTGAGGAAACCATAAGAATTAGCAATAATGACTCCTTATCTTCTTCTTTCAAAAATATGAATGCTCTGCATTTGAGTAATTTCCCTAAGAGTTACTTCTCTTCGGAGGAAGTTGTCTCAGTTTCAACACTTGATAGGCAGCTAGATCTAATGAAAATTTCGCCTTCTAAATGCCTACTCAAGATAGATGTCCAGGGATTTGAGAGAGAAGTATTGATGGGTGGGATTAAATCAATCCCTTTGATCCCATTTTGCTATATAGAAGGTTCTTTATCGCCGCTATATGATGGAGAATTTGATTTAAGGGAATTGTTGAATAGTTTGCATAGGTTGGGTCATAATATTTATGAATTGTTTCCTGGTGTCAGAGCAAATAATGGAAAGCTTTTACAAGTTGATGTTATTTCCACTTCTTTAGCGAGTGATTTGTGAAGAACAGGGCCCTGTTTGTAAATAGTAATTTTTGGCCCGAGCCAACTGGAATTGCCATATACACAACAGATCTTGCAGAGACGCTTCGGGCTACCGGTGATCAGGTTTCGGTACTCACAGGTTTGCCTCACTATCCATGGTGGAAAGTTCCCAAAGAATTTGCACATCTTGGCGAAGGAGTTACGTCCCATAATGGAGTTGAGGTAATACGAGCCAAACATTTAGTTCCACCAAAAATGAATGCACTGCTTCGAATGCGCTTTGAGTTTTCGTTGTGGTGGAATCTAAAGCGCGTTTCAAAGCGGTTTAAAAATAATGAGTTTGATGTAGTAATTGCTTGTATGCCAACAGTTGCTGCTGGTGTTATTGGAAATAAAATTGCAAAGAGGTTGGGCGTGCCATTTGGTTTGATTGTGCAAGATTTATCAGGAGCAGGTGCGAAGCAATCTGGATTACACGGTGGCACTCTCATTTCTAGGATTGCACATTTAGTTGAAGGTAGGGCCTTGCATGGCGCCGATAGTTTGGTGGTTATATCGCCTGCAATGGGCGATGTTGTGATTGGACTTGGAGTTGAACCAAAAAGTGTGAGTCAAATTCTCAATTACTCTGCTAGATCTATAGATCCGGTTGACAAAGCAACTGCTCGCAAGAAATTTCACTTGAATGAAGATGAGTTTATTGTTATCCACACCGGCAATATGGGAGCTAAGCAGGATCTGGAAAATGTAGTTAAAGCAGCTGATGCATTAGGACATAATTCAGTAATCAAGATCTATTTAATCGGCCATGGAAATCAAGAAAAAACATTAAAACAACTATGTGCTGGTAGGAAAAACATTTCAGTAATGGCTGCAGTATCTGATGAGGATTACTCAGCTCTACTTTCAGCCGCTGATCTGTTGTTGGTTAATGAAAGAAGTACTCAAATGGAGATGAGCTTGCCAAGTAAGTTGACTTCTTACCTGTATAGCGAGCGCCCAGTACTTGCCTCGGTCCCTCGAGGCGGTGCAACATGGAAATTCTTAGATGGTGTGGCTGAGTTGGTAGAGGCAGCAGATCCAAAAGCTTTAGCAAAAAAGATGAAAGATCTAAGCAATAATCAGATTAGGCTTGATGAATTGGCGAAACTAGGTAGTGAGTTTGCAAAAAAACACCTTAACCCCGAAGTTGGCCGGGCGAAGTATCTGCGGTGGGTTGAGGATCTGATTAACCCAAATAAGGACTGAAAAAAACTGCTCATTTTCAACAGTACCTCCCCTCTGCGTTTGATATAAATCTATCAGTGCGAACTAAACTGAATTGCGCACTCAATAGCCTTTAGAGGCGATAACATTTCCTATCAAAGGAGATTATGCCAAATTTGTTAACAGATTTAAATATTCGTCTGAAAGAAAACAATAAGCTTGCAGTTGCAAGTGTATTAATTCTTTCAGATTTTATTTGCATGTCTCTTTCAGCAATCACTGCATTCCAGTTTCGATTTCCTGACAAAAATTTAAAAGAAGACTCAAAGCCGGCGATTGCTCAATTTGATTATAGAGGTATTTTACTTGCAATTATTACAAGTTGGCTCTTTATCTTTATAATCAGTGGAATCTATAAATTTAAACATGCAAATTTGTTTGTATTAAACTTGCAGTTAGTTATCAAAAGATCCATATACTTTTTTTTCTTTCTAGGATTTATTTCATTTATCCTCAAAGCATCTTTTTCAAGAATTGTCTTTGGCGTTATGTTGACTTCAGGTTTAATTTATTTGCTTTTAGGAAGACTGTTCACTTAC
>JACCDP010781523.1_pt1 | contig 10856 bp, 9 predicted proteins | sample 7445841 | NCBI WGS metagenome assembly JACCDP01 (sample SAMN15323441, study PRJNA562643) | freshwater metagenome | isolation source: river surface water | place: USA:Blue River Watershed | collected 2017-08-17
AGACATTTGCCGCGACGGCGGTGGCGGCGGCCTGCCTCTTAGGAGCTGGACCGGCGCTGGCGCAGAAAACCTCGAGCCAGGGCATCGAGGAATACCGTGCGATGCTTCAGGATGGCAACCCCGCCGAACTGTTTGAAGCCAAGGGCGAGGACCTCTGGAAAAAAAAGCGCGGGCCCAAGAATGCCTCTCTCGAAAAGTGCGACCTGGGTAAGGGGCCTGGCGTGGTAAAGGGCGCCTTCGTGGAGCTGCCCCGGTACTTCGCCGACACCAACCGGGTGCAGGATCTGGAGTCGCGCCTCCTCACCTGCATGTCGACTTTGCAGGGCCTGAACGAGGCCGAGATTGCGAAGACACCCTTCGGCCGGGGTGAGCAAAACAACGTAACAGCGCTGGCCACCTGGATCGCCGCCGAGTCCAAGGGGCAACGCTTCAACCTGCCCGATCAACACCAGCAGGAGAAGGTCCTCTATCAGGTCGGCAAGCGCCTCTTCTTCCAACGCGGAGGCCCGCATGACTTCGCCTGCGCGTCCTGCCACGGGGAAGAGGGCAAACGCATCCGGCTGCAGGATCTCCCGATTCTGACCAAGAACCCGGGCGACGGCGTGGGCTTTGCCGCCTGGCCCGCCTATCGGGTGTCCAACGGTCAAATGTGGGGCATGCAACAGCGCCTGAACGACTGCTACCGCCAGCAGCGTTTCCCCTACCCCGGCTTCGGCAGCGACGCGACTATCGCCCTGGGGGTCTATCTAGGCGTGAATGCCAAGGGTGCCGCATCGGTGGCACCTGCCATCAAGCGCTGAAGGAGCACGTATGAATCAAGTCACACGTTTCGCCTTGGCCGGCGCCACGCTGATCGCCTTCGTCGGTTGCAGCACGCTGCCCAGCAATGCCGAACTCGACACACTCACCGCCTCCATCGTCAAGGCGTCCTTCCGTAGCGAAGGGGTCGCCACCGCCGACCGCGTTACCAATATTGATGACACCAACCGCGCGTGTAGCGAGGCGGACGTGGCGGGCAAGCCGCTGGACGAAAAGGTCACCAAGGCCATCGAAGCCCAGAATCTCAAGACCATCAAATGGCCCGCTGACGGCAAGTTCCTGGGCGATTGGCGCAAAGGTGAGGCCGTCGCCCAAAGTGGCCGGGGCCTGACCTGGACCGACGCCGCGAACTCGACCAATGGCGGCAACTGCTACAACTGCCACCAGATCGACGCCAAGGAAATCTCTTTCGGCACCCTCGGGCCGAGCCTGTACCAATATGGCAAGCTGCGCGGCGTCACCGACCCGAACAGTGCGGCGGCCAAGCCGATCGTGGAATACACCTGGGGCAAGATCTGGAACTCGAAGGCCTACAACGCCTGCTCCAACATGCCCCGGGCGGGCCATGCCGGCATCCTCAACGAGCAGCAGGTTCGCGACCTGATGGCCCTACTCCTGGACCCGAATTCACCCGTGAACAAGTAAGCCCCAGGCCCGGCGACGCCGGGCTTTTTTGATCCCCACTTCCCCAATCCGACAATGAACCTGAGCAAGCGCGAATTCATGCAGGTGCTGGGCGCCGGAACCATGGCCGGCATGGGCCTGGGCGCCTGGGCAGAGGCCGATACGGCCACCGCATCGCAGGGCCTCTACGACATCCCGGGCTTTGGCAACGTGTCCTTCCTGCACATGACGGATTGCCATGCCCAGTTGCTTCCGATCCATTTCCGCGAGCCCAGTATCAACCTCGGCTTGGGCAGCATGAACGGCCAGCTGCCGCACCTGGTGGGCGAGCACCTGCTCAAGTTCGCTAAGGTCCGCGCGGGCAGCGCCGAGGCCCATGCCCTGACCTACCTAGACTTCGAGAAGGCCGCACGCAGCTATGGCAAGGTCGGCGGATTCGCCCATCTGGCAACGCTGGTCAAGCGCCTGAAGGCTTCGAGACCCGGGTCCCTGCTGCTCGATGGCGGCGACACTTGGCAGGGCTCGGGCACCGCGCTCTGGACAAACGGACAGGACATGGTGGAGGCCTGCAAGCTGCTCGGCGTAGACGTGATGACCGGCCACTGGGAGTTCACCCTGGGCATGGAGCGCGTGAAGGAGATCGTCGAGAAGGACTTCGCAGGCAAGGTGGACTTCGTCGCCCAGAACATCAAGACCGCGGACTTCGGCGATCCGGTGTTCAAGCCCTACGTGGTACGCGAGATCAACGGCGTGCCCTGCGCCATCATCGGCCAGGCCTTCCCTTACACGCCCATTGCCAATCCGCGCTACATGGTCGCCGAATGGGAATTCGGAATCCAGGACCAGAACATGCAGAAGATGGTCGACGAGGCGCGCGGCAAGGGCGCCAAGGTGGTCATCGTCTTGAGTCACAACGGCATGGACGTGGACCTGAAGATGGCCAGCCGCATCCGCGGTATTGACGCCATCCTGGGCGGCCACACCCATGACGGCATGCCGGTGGCCACCCTGGTGGCCAACCCCGGTGGCAAAACCATCGTCACCAACGCCGGCTCCAATGGCAAGTTCCTGGGCGTGCTAGATCTGGACGTGAAGGACGGCAAAGTATCGGATTTTCGCTACAGGCTGCTGCCGGTTTTCGCCAACATGCTGCCCGCGGATGCGGGCATGCAGGCCCTCATCACGAAGATCCGCGCGCCGTACGAGACCCGGCTCAATGAGAAGCTGGCCGTCACCGACGGGCTGCTGTACCGCCGCGGAAACTTCAACGGAACCGGCGACCAGCTCCTAGTCGACGCGCTGCTTGCGGTGCAGGGCGCCGAGATCGCCTTCTCGCCAGGTTTCCGATGGGGCACCACGCTGCTGCCAGGCCAAGCCATCACCCGCGAATGGCTCATGGACATGACTGCGACCACCTACTCCTATGCCACCGTCACCGAGATGACCGGCGAGACGATCAAGACCGTGCTCGAGGACGTGTGCGACAACCTGTTCAACCCGGACCCGTACTACCAGCAGGGCGGTGACATGGTCCGTGTGGGTGGACTGCAATTTAGTGTCGATCCGACCGCAGGCATGGGCAAGCGTATCGGCGATATGCGCCTGAAGGGCCAGCTGATCGAGGCGTCGCGACGCTACAAAGTGGCCGGCTGGGCCCCGGTGGCCGAAGAGGCCCGGCGCCAGAAGCTTCCGCCGGTGTGGGAGGTGGTCGAACAGTGGCTCAAGGCCCAGGGTGGGCGGGTCAAGCCACGGCAGCTCAACGCGCCACGCATCACCGGCGGTCTGCCCAACCCAGGGTACGCCGCATGACACGGCGCCGATTCCTGGTCTTGGGTGCCGCCACCGCTGGTGTGGCCCTGCTGCCCGAGGTCTCGCTGCTCGCGCAGCAGGCCCGCGATTTCATCGAAGGCCCGCCGATGGCAGATATCGCCCCCACCCAGCTGTCGCAACGCGTCTGGTACATCCTTTCGCCCGACGGCTTTCCCACGCCCGAGAACCGCGGGATGATGTCCAACGTCGGCTTCGCGGTGACCTCCGCGGGGGTGGTGATCCTGGACTCGGGCAGTTCGCTGCAAATCGGCCAGATGGCGATCCGCATGATCCGCAAGGTGACGGAGCAGCCGGTCGTGGCGATCTTCAACAGCCACTTCCATGGCGACCACTGGCTCGGTAACGACGCCTTCGTGCGCCAGTACGGCGACCTGCCTATCTACGCACTGGCGCACACGCAGGAAATGATCAAGGGCGTGGAGGGCAGCACCTGGCGCAACCTGATGGAGCGCTGGACCAACCAGTCCACCGCGGGTACCCGCGTCGTGGCTCCCAATCGCATCGTCAAGCATGGTGACGAGGTGCGCATTGGGGATACGGTGTTCCGCATGCACCACTACGGGCGAGCCCATACGATGTCCGACCTCACTGTGGAAGTGGTACAGGACAAGGTTTGCGCAGTCGGCGACATCGCCATGACCAACCGCATCGCCAACATCGACGACGGCTCCTACCCCGGGACCTTGAAGTACTACGAAGCGCTGGCACGCGCCGTCGGCGATGCCTTGTGGATGCCAGGCCACGGCGAGGCCAGACGCGACTTGCTCATGACCTATGGCGCTTTCCTTGCCGGCATCTGGGAACCCTGTCTGCAAGCGGTCAAGGACGGGAAGTCGGAGGCGCAGGCAAAGGCAGCCGTCCTACGCGACGCTCGCGTGAGCTCGCGCGCCAAGACCATGCAGGGCTTCGAGGGCAACATCGGAAAGTACGTGAGCCTGGCCTACCTCGAGGCGGAGAAGGAGGCATTCTAAGGACCCCGCTTTGAGTCCAGTCCTGCGAATTTGAGGATGAGGGAGTCTTGGTGCTTCCTGCCATTAAAGAAGGCCCACTAGGGGAGTTGTGTGCATTGTCGGAGAGCAGAGCGGCACAAACCGGCTTCGCGGCGCAGCACCCCCACACTGCCGCAGAGGCAAGCGTTAGACAAAGGCGGCCAGATTTTTTGATCATCTAAGCGAAACAGTGATTACCTACCTGTGGGTCGCGACCCGGACCATGCTTGGATGCAGGCTGCCCAGCTTTGGGTTCGTAGTCTTCATAGGTCGCGAGGATGAGCGCTGGACGCGCCTTCGGTTTTGGCTTCGGGTGGATGTCGTCTGGAAACTGGCATCAAACGATTTCGCTTGCTGAAGGTTCAGGCCACCAGCGCATCAGGCACCTTCCGGTCCAAACAGACTGCTGCGGATGGCTCCACCCTTTGCCTTGGGGGCGGACTCCTTCATCTGCCTGAGTTGTGCCGGAGTCAGAGGACCTTCGTCCGGCTCGTGTTGGGGCAGAACCTTGGCAGCCAACTCCCGCAGTGCCAAATGAATCATCTGCGCCTCGTCGACGCCCAGGGTCTCGGCTAGATACTGTGTCGTTGATCGGGTGATGCCGGCAGCAGTGTTCTGGCAGCAGTAACGAAACGCGATTCGGGGTACAGCGGCTTTCATGGTGGTGGCAGGCCATCTGAATATCTTTAAGACATACATCCAGCGGGCTGCCGTCAACCTCTGTTTTGGAGCAGCCGACCGAGAGGGCTCGGCGGCCAGATGCTTCGGGCTACGCGGTGGGTGAGGGATTGACCGCTTCGGTTCACCCCTCTATATTTAGTTATGCAAGCAACTAAGTCGGGCGAGCCATCGGCGAACCCCGCCAACAAGGAGCCCCCTCCTGACTCGCCAAACGCGCGGACGTCGGCCTCTGGCGTGCGGGAGCGCCTGCTGGACACCTCCGAGTTGCTGTTCGCAGAGCTGGGCTATGCCGACTGCACCTTTCGGGCGATCTCTGCCCAAAGCGGCATCAACCAGGGCCTGCTGCACTACTACTTCACCAGCAAGCAAAACCTCTTTACCGAGGTGTTCCTGCGCCGAGCCCATGTCATCGCGGCGCGGCGGATCGCGCTGCTGGACGCGGCCGAGGCGCAATCGGGCGCAGGCCAGGTACCGCTGGAAACCCTGGTTCGTCACTTCTTGACCCCGGCGCTGGAGATGGCGCAGCAGGGCGAGGGCGGGCGCGCGTTCGTGCGGATTCACTCGCAGCTTCGCGGCGAAGCCGGCGACCTGGGCCTGGCGCTGCGCCGGCAGGCGTTTGGCGCCTCCACCGAGCGCTATGTCAGCGCCCTGTGCAGCGCCTGCCCGCATCTGAGTGCCGAGACGGTGTACTGGCGCTTCAACTTCATGGTCGGCAGCTACCTGGTGGTCAGCTCGCAAGCAGGGCGTCTGGAGGATTACTCCGGAGGCGCTTGCGCGGCCAACAACATGCAGGCCGCCCTCGAACAACTGGTTCCGTTTGCCATTGCCGGCTTTCTGGCCGCCCCCCCTGGCGCACCACCTGGCGCACCTCGCGGTGCGCTCAGGCCCTGATTGCCATCCACTGCCAAAACCCTTTCTCCTTTCTGCTTTCTCCATTCTTCTTTCTTCTTTCCTGTTTTCTCTGTCCCCTCCCTTCACCTTTCCCTTCCAAACATTCACGAGGCCCCATGTACGCAGCTCCCCCCGTTCTCCAGACCGAAATCCACACCCGCATGCCCGAGAGCTTTCGCCGCATGGGCCACCCGTCCCATTGGGTAGACAAGCGCGGCGCTGGCCCGGTGCACTCCTTCCTTGAGGGCCCCTCGTTCGACCGTGAAGGCAATCTGTTTTGCGTCGACATTCCCTATGGCCGTATCTTCAAGATCACCCCGCAAGGCGAGTGGAGCACCTTCGCCGAATGGGACGGTGAGCCCAATGGCCTGCGCTTCCACAAGGACGGGCACATCGTGGTGGCCGACCATGCGCTGGGCCTCCTGACCTTTGACCCGAAGACGGCCGCCATGAAGGTGCTGCTCAATCGGGGCAACCACGAAGGCTTCAAGGGCCTCAATGACCTGATCTACGGCGCCAACGGCGATGTGTACTTCACCGACCAAGGCCAGAGCGCGCTGAATGACCCGACCGGCCGGGTGTGGCGCCTGCGTGCCACGGGCGAGCTCGACATGCTTTACCAGGGTGTCGCCGGCCCCAACGGCATCGTCTTGAACAAGGAAGAAAACCTGCTCTATGTGGCAGCCACGCGGACCAACAACATCTTGGTCATTCCGCTGCTGCCCAATCACAAGGGCGTGGGCAAGGTGAGCATGTTCATCCAGCTGTCTGGCAGCCCCACCGGCCCGGACGGCATGGCCCTTGATGAAGAGGGCAACCTCTTTGTCGTTCACGCCGGCTTCGGAACGGTGTGGGGTTTCTCCAAGTACGGCGAGCCGATCTGGCGCATCAAGTCCTGCGCGGGCATGCGTACCACCAACCTGGCCTTCGGCGGCCCGGACAACAAGACGCTGTACATCACCGAGGCCGAACACGGCGTCATCATCAAGGCGCAACTGCCGGTCGCCGGCAAGCGGATGTATTCGCATGCATGACACGGCTGCATCCGGCGCCCTCGGCCGGGTCCCCGCGCACTTGATGCCCCCTCTGGCTGTCTTGCGCGCCTACCCCGCGCACGACTACACGCTGGCAGGGGCCTTCGCGAGCCGGCTCGCGTCGCGTGTGGACAAGCCGTTCTATGTGTACGACGGCCGCAGCCGGACCTGGGGCGAGTTCGCGGGGGATGTGGCCAAGGCTGCAGCCTTGCTTGCCCAACGCGGCGTGAAAGCGGGCGACCGTGTCGGCATCATTGCGCGCAACCACCCGGCCCATGTCCTGCTGCTGTTTGCATTGGCGCGCTTGGGCGCGACCATGGTGCCAATCAACCCGGAGTTCGGCGTGGCTGAAGCCGGATATGTGCTGCAGCATGCCGAGCTCTCGGGCGTGGCCAGCGACGCGGCCTGTCTGGCCACCACCCGCGCCGCCTGCGCGGAACGCGGCCTGTCCCCCTGGATGGTGTTGCTCGAAGCCGCGCCTGCGGGCACCAGCGATGCACCGCCCCTGCTGCAAGACCTGCTTGCGCAGGTACATGCTGCCGACGCGCCCCCGGTGCAAGGCGATGCTGAATCCATCTGCGTGACCATCTACACCTCGGGCACCACCGGCTTCCCCAAGGGCGCCATGCACAGCCAGCGCAGCTACTTGCTGGCCGGCGAGGCCTTTGTCGAGCGCATGCACGTGCAGCCGGAAGACCGGCTGATGATCGTACTGCCTCTGTTCCACATGAACGCCCTCTTCTACTCGGTGTCGGGCACGGTAGCGGCCGGGGCATCGATGGCCATCGTGCCCAAGTTCTCGGCCTCGGCCTTCTGGGAGCAGGCAGAGGCTACCGGCGCAACGGTGGTCAACATCATCGAGGCGGCCTGCAACATCTTGAAGGCCAGGCCACGCAGCGAGTTTCGCCCGGGCCACCGCCTGCGCTGCGCCTACGGCGTGCGTCAAAGCGCGCAGGAGGCGTTCCGCAATGATTTCGGCGTGCCCTACTTCGTTTCGGGCTACGGCATGACCGAGATACCCGGCGTGACCTGCAGCCCCTATGGGGGTTTGCAAAAGCCCGGCACCATGGGACCGGCTGGCCGTCACCCTGACCCGGATGTCCCTTGGGCCCAGTGCCGTGTGGTGGACGACGAAGGACGCGACCTGCCCGACGACACCGTCGGCGAGCTGATCGTCAAAACGCCCATCGTGACCAAGGGCTACTTCCGCGACCCGGAGCAAACCGCTGCGGCCTTTCGCGACGGCTGGTTCCTCACCGGAGACCTCGTCAAACGCGACGCCGACGGCTACTACACCTTTGTCTCGCGCAAGAAAGACATCATTCGCCGTCGCGGGGAGAACATTGCCGGCGCTGAACTTGACCGCGTCATTGGCGAGCATCCTGATGTGGCCGAGGCCGCCGCGATTGCGGTGCCCGCAGAACTGGGTGAAGACGAAATCCTGGCGGCGGTGGTGTGCAAACCTGGCGCCACGCTCACCGCCCAGGACATTGCCGCCTGGTGCGCGCGCCATCTGGCGCCGATGAAGGTTCCGCGCTATGTGCTGTTCATGGACAGCCTGCCTCACACGCCTACGCACAAAATCCTTAAAGGCGCACTGCGCTCGGACCCCACGCTCAAGGCGCGTGCCACCGATCTTTCCCGCGTTTGAACCAGCCCGTTGCTACGAGCCCTTCCCCCAAGCCCCTCTACACGGAACCAGCACCATGAAAAAAATTGACCGTCGCCAATTCGTCACGTCTGCCTTGACGGGAACCGCCTTGGCGGGCCTGATGCCCCTTGCGTCATCGCCCGCGCACGCGCAGGCCAACTGGCCCAGCCGGCCAATTCGGCTGGTGGTGCCCTACCCGCCTGGTGGCGGCACGGATGTGGTCTCCCGCCTCATTGCCGAACCGCTGTCGCAGGCGCTGGGGCAGTCGGTGATCATTGACAACCGGGGCGGCGCCAACGGCATCCCTGGCTGCCAGTTCGTGGCGACTGCGCCGGCCGACGGCCACACCATCCTGCTGGTGCTGCCGGGGCAGATGGCGGTCAACCCGGCGCTCTATAAAGACCTGCCGTACAACCCGGTGCGCGACTTCGCGCCGATCATCCAGCTGACTTCCTTCGAGGTGGCCTTGGCGGTCAATCCGCAAGTCCCCGCACGCAACGTCAACGAACTCGTGGCGCTCGCCAAATCCAAGCCGCGTGGCCTGACCCTGGCTTCTGCGGGCACCGGCAGCGCCGGGCACATGGCGGCCATCTGGTTCTCGATGAAAACGGGCGTGGAGTGGCTGCACGTGCCCTACAAGGGCGCGGGCCCGGCCTTCACTGACCTCATTGGTGGCCAGGTCGACCTGACCTTCGCCACCACGCTGTCTACCCTGCCCCATGTGCGCAGCGGCAAGCTGCGTGCGCTGGGCGTCACCGGCGCCAAGCGCTCGGCGGCTGCACCCGACATTCCGGCCATTGCCGAATCCATCCCGAGCTATGAGTTCACCCAGTGGCACGGCCTGGTGGCGCCCGCCCGCACCCCGCCCGAGATCGTGGCGCGGCTCAACGCCGAGATCGGCAAGATCTTGCAGTCGGCCCAGGTGAAAGAAAAGCTGGCTTCGCTGGGCTCAGAGGTCCGCGGCGGAAGCTCCGCTGATTTCGCCAAGACGATCCAGGCCGACATCGTCCGCTATGCGGATGTCGTCAAGGTCTCGGGGATGACCCCGGACTAAGTGGCGCTCAGACCGGACGCACCCGCAGGTTGCGTTCGATCTTCACCAGCACCAGGATCAGGCTGATCAGCAAAAAAGTGCCAAACATGCCCCCGGCGATCGAGAGCTTCATCATCGCGCCGGCCTTGGCGCCCAGAACCCGGGCGCTCTCTTCGGCTTCGAACTCCTTGCGGTTTTCGGCCTGACGCTCAAAAAAGTCGGGGTAGATGTCGACCGCAGCGCTGAAATAGTTGCCGAAGGCGTCATCGTCCTTCTTCTTCAAAATGGCGATGATCTCCGGGTCGGCCAATGCCAGCGAAAACAAATCCGTCTGCCCCTTGGCATAGGCCAGCACGCTCGCTTCGCTCTGGGGCTCAAGTGCCAATGTGTTGGCCTTTTTACGAAGGTCAGCCTTGAAACCGTCGGGGTTGTTGAGGTTCTTCTCAAACTTGGACAGGAAGTCGCTCACGACCTTGAGTTGCTTTCCCAATTCTTCCTCAAGCGCCTTGTTTTCTGCTTTGCCGCCCTTGGGCGCATTGGGCTTTTGCGGTGCAGGCTGCGAGGCCGCAGGCGCCGACTCGAGCGACTTTTTCAACTCCTGGATCAATGCCTTGTTGTCGACCGCTTCAGACTTGTAAGGGGTTGGAGAGGCGCCCATGTCCTTGACGGCCCAGACACCCAGGGCCACCGCCGCCACCAAACTCAATGCCAGCACCACGAGAATGACCACCCGCAAGATCGCGAGAAAGGCGTTTTCCAGTTTGTTACCCAGGCCCACTTGCGCTTCACTCATGACATATTCCTTCTTTGTATTCGCGGTCGATCAGGCAGTTTCGGAAGATCGCCGATGCAATCAAATTACCAACAGTTGTCATTTTAATCATCGCCTGGTGACAGCGCCGTGGCACAAGCGCCTGGCCGCTCCCTCGCCCGCCACCCGCCCGCTGGCCATCGAGGCACTGAGCAGGTAACCACCGGTGGGCGCTTCCCAGTCGAGCATCTCACCGGCGCAAAAGACGGCCGGCCTGTCACGCAGCATGAGGGAGGCGTCAAGCGCATCCCAGGATACGCCACCGGCGCTGCTGATCGCCTCGTCAATCGGCCGGGGCGCCGCCAGAGAGATGGGCAGGGCCTTGATCGCCGCCGCCAGTTGGGCGCTTTGGTGCATGGCCTCGCGCGAGAGCCGCTCATAAAGGATGGCCATCTTGATGCCTTCCAGACCCAGCCGTCCCTTGAGGTGGCTGGAGAGGGACCGTGCGCCGCGCGGGTGCGCCACCTCACGAAGCACATCGGCCTCGCTGCGA
>JACCDP011022770.1_pt1 | contig 10856 bp, 13 predicted proteins | sample 7445841 | NCBI WGS metagenome assembly JACCDP01 (sample SAMN15323441, study PRJNA562643) | freshwater metagenome | isolation source: river surface water | place: USA:Blue River Watershed | collected 2017-08-17
AATAAAAAAAATGTAAAAGTCGAAAAATAAAAAACAAAAAACTGTAAAAACAAAAAACTGTAAAAACAAAAAACTGTAAAAATGTAAAAATAAAAAACTATAAAAACAAAAAACTATAAAAACAAAAAACAAAAAACTGTAAAAATAAAAAATAAAAAACTATAAAAACAAAAACAAAAAATTGAATAGTTTTTTGTTTTTTATTGACGTCGTATACTTGACCCAAATCTCAAATATGACTGTATTAATTCAAATTAGTAAAGCAATCCATTACATCTTAAACTTTATTTCGGCGCTGATTGTTCATAAATTTATCTACAGCACCAGCATACAAACGTTTGTAATGGATATTTCCATTTATACAATTGTCTACAATATATTGATTGTTTTACAGTCTATGTTAGAATACCATATTATTATGTATTTGAAAACAAAAATAAATGAAAAAGTGGTCGTCGAAAAATATTCGCCAAGTCTAGGAGACTTTTATGTAGACGACAATTAAATCTTGTAAACCTAGAAATCTTTATATGTCACGAACCTAGAAGAATAAAATGGATCTTAAATCTTGTAAACCTCATACAATTCTCTGGATTTGACGGAATCAATAAAATCGTGAACTTTGCTCCATTTGGACAATTCCTTTTTTTTGTAATTCGAAAAGAACCACGCAATATCTTCGAACATCGCCCGTTTGGTTTCTTCCGGAATACAATTGTATTGATGTAATTCGTGGCTGGGAACCACAAATATTTTCTCGTCCATACCTCCTTCATCTTCCATTGTCAGACCTCCTACTATTTCCGTCTGAATAATAATGTCGTTTTGAATGTCCGAGGTGGATATAATAATCGCATCCAATTCGTCCCCGTCTTTAGCCAGAGTCCCCGGAATAAACCCGTAGGCATAAGGATAAAAATACGGATAATGTAGAATTCGGTCGATTTCTAATTTGTTCAGAGTTTTGTTCAACTCATATTTCACGTTACCGTGACGCTTTATTTCGACAAATACTGGAACTGTAGCAGACATATATTAAACATAATTTATTCTTTATATCATCTGTCTTTTCATCTGTCTCTGATTCAATGATTTATTCTATATATAATTATGTTGGTATGTATTTAGCGGTTATACTGGTTCCAATATTTATGAATTTGCTTCTTTTAGCGTTGGTGAATCCTGTAGGATTAGTTGCGTTAATAATGGGATACTAATCTGCGCATAATTTGTATATGAACAATAACACGTTTGTTGCCGGATTTGTTGTATCGATTTGCTACTTTGTAGCCCGATTTATGGAATTAAGAATCTTGAAAAAAGAAAATGCGGTTCCATTGAAAGATTTAGTGAAGGACGCATTAATTGTCTATTTTAGCGTGGTTGTCGGCGCGTTTTTGATTGAACAATTGACCCCTATGATTGTAAATAGTAGCGGAGCATCAGACGCCGTTATGAATCCTCCGGCATTCACAAATAGCGCCGATTTTTAGATGGCGCCAAATGTCTTGGTCTCGACGGTAGACATCGATGAGGATGTCTCGTCGGTAGACATCGATGATGTCTCTACAAGGTATACTCGGAATCGTTTGTATTTTTTGATTTCGTCCATAAATATGCCTACTTTGAATTCCGCTGTCTCATATTTTTCCAGACGCTTCTCCGATTTCACTGTAGACACTATTTTCAGTTCTGGAATATAAATTTCGTATTTCGAATCTGAAGTTGATTCTTCAGATAAAGGTTCTTCAGATAAATTGTATCCCTTATACACTTTATCTTCTTTTGCGCGGTAAATCAGGTCGCAATGGTTTTGGACACGGCGTATTTTGCGCATTGTATCATTTATCTCGTCCATTTTACTTGTCCACTTAGCATAGAATTCCATCGCTTCCGCAGATAACGCGTCTTTTTGAATGGCGATTTGATTCAGCAAATCCGGCAATCTTCTTAGCGGCGATGTAATGTGAACATATTCGTCGAGTCCTATTAATTCGTGCGGACTCGCCTCGCCTGCCACATATTTGCCGCCACTACTTGTCCATCCGCGGACAAATTGACGGATTTCTACAGGGATACTAGACCGGATTTGAGGGGTGGCTGTCGCGCATCTGAATACACCAATTCCCTGTAGAGCCAAATGTTTGGCGGCTACATTATTAAATAGGAGCATCAAATACGCCACCACGTCGTGACTATCGCGGATTTCGTCGACGTATTTTCTTACACCCCACATTTTTCTACAGGCAGTTTCCAGCATAATATAATCGTGGTCCGTCAATAATTCCGGTTCGTCGTATATCCAGTTTCGGCGGATAATTACTGATTTAGCGCCGAATTCGACGTCGCCGATGATCCCAGTAGATGCGTCTACAGTGAATTTGAGGAAATGGGTTGGGGTGGGAGGATTACCGGCGCGAAGACTCATTATGTTTTCTGAAAGGAATTGAGGTATCATCGGGATTCTATCTGTAGGAAGATAAATAGTGGATATACGTTGCGAAAATTTGTCCCAGATGGCGAGTTTATCCAGTCCTAGCGCCACATTTGCGATGTATAATGTAATTTGCCAGTCCCCGGAGGGTAATTGGCAAATGCTGTAGGCGTCGTCGTTGTCCATACAATCTGCCGGGTCGATGGTATATACGATGTCGGCGACGTCAGGACAAATTAGGTCTTTTGATGTCGGTTCCCTTATTGCCTGTTGCGCCGCCGCCGAAAACGCGCGAATTGAGTGATTGAGTCCTGCGCAGATGATTTCGTATTTACAGATGTTTTCGAGTGAGTCTACGGGTCCTATTGTAGACATCACCATTCCAACAGGGAATTTGTCTTTCCAATGAACGAAACAAAATGTGATGAATGTGTCGCGAACATTTTTTGAAAATCCGACGTCTTTGTTTTCGTAGGGGATTATGAAAATCGGCAGCCGCGGATTTGCGGGGACGCATTTGTATAACCTCTTTTTCCCGTCGCGACCATACGGCGTGGATAATTGTAAAACACCTGGAATGTTCTTATGTGCGCGTATAGGACTTTCAATGACTTTGCCTTTGCTTTCGCTGACGCTATACACGTCGCCGTCGAACAATTTATGTTCTACAGGGTTTATGTGTTTGGGTTCGTAATCAATATAAGCACGGTCGTTTATTTTGATTGTATACATTTTTTGATTGTGATATTGGTTTCTACGACGAATAAACATATTCAATTTTTTCAACCAGCAAATTCAGAATAAATTTCGTCTATTTTGTCGATGGCGTTTTGGATAATAGTGCGATTTTGAATAATTGGGATGTCCATTTGTACATTTTCCGTCAGAAGTAATACCGCGAAATATAATAAAAACCGGCGTTTTTTATACATCGCCGCCGTATATTTCACGCAAAATAACTCTTTCAACGATGTCATTATTTTCAAATGTAGTTCGGACCTTCGCGGCGCTTTTTGTAACAATAAATCCCATATTAGCCATACTACATCTTTTTTGTATCTGGCGTCTACTTGGTAACCTTGTCTAACTTCGCATAAAGGGTATTCGTTTTTTTTGCGACAAATGGCTTCATATTCCATAATCCATTCTATCCAGTAAAATGCGGTAAAACAGTCGGATTGTTCTTGTATACTGTAGCCCAATTCATTCAAGGGGACAAAGAGTTCGCTAGAATCGTTGTTTCTTAATACAGTGCCGGCGTAACAAACGTCGTCCGCGCGCAGTTTTTCACTCAAATTGAAATCGGCGGGTTTTATTTTGATGGCTTCGAAACTGTTTTTTTTAGGGGCGTTACAAAGTATACACACGATTTCGGCGAACAATCTGCGAATCCTGGAATCGTTGCGATAATCTAATATGGAATGCCCGTCGCCGTTTATGATTGATTTGTATACGTTGTAACGGGATTCAATGTAGATGGCTAATTTTGGATTACCTAAATGTATGTATTTCCCCAGGAAAAAAATGATGATTTCCCAAATGTCATTGAAATGACCCGCGCAAATGAATTCGGCGGACCAGTAACACGCCGATTCTTCTTTACTTGTTAAAATACAGGTGACCAATTCTTTTTTCGCGTCGGCTTTTTTATATTTCGAAAACGTTATGGACGCAAACTCCTGCGGCATTCGTTCGTCAATTATATCTGTCGGATGATGTGCTTGCTGGTCCATTTACATTTATAGGAGGTTTTACAATGTCCGATTTTTACGTCTCGATTTACTTTACATAATGATGTATGTAAATTAATAAGAATTATTTGTTATGATGACAATCTATACATAATACTTGTAGATTACTATAAATTGTTTTACCCCCTTTAGACCAAGGGATAATATGGTCCCCTTCATATTTTTCTTTTGGTTTTTTACATAGGTTACACATATTATTTTGTTCGCAAAGTTTAGAATTAATATCTGATTTTGAAAAAAGTCTTTTATCTTTTGTAGATTCAAACGATGTTTCAATTATATAATCAATTAGATTAATCAGTTTTTTTTGATAAATTGAATTTCTTGTTTTACATTCTAATTTACTCTGAACATCTATTTCAATGATTTCGGCGTTTAAATTATGAATAATATCTATAATATGTCGATTAAATAATGAAATATCTTTGAATTTATATAATAAACGACTTATTATAAATTTATAAGGAACATACAATGTATTAAATGTTTTTTTATTTTTGCTAAAAAATAAATTATCCTTTAAAGTGGTTATTATTTTTTTCAGCATCACCATTTTATTTTTTATATTTTCTTCGTTGTTTTGTAAATAAGTACTAACTGATTGTTGCGTACTTCCAAGAGTGGTTTCGTAATAAGTATTTCTTAATGAACTTATAGATGACCAGTAGTTTGGAAGTTCATCGGATAATACCATAATATCGATTATTTCTGTTTGTAATTCTCCTCTTTTATCAGATGTATTGAAAAACAACTTATTTAAATCGTCTTTGTCGGTTGATATTAACTCAAAATATTTTCCGTACAACACTTTATTAAATTCGTAATCGTTAAGTGTTCTACTTGACCTATTTAAAATTTCGTATTGATCACGACGTTTTGTTACATCGGTTCTATAAGACGAATCTAATTGGTTAAAAATAAAATTATAATTCCTTATTTTATGTTGATCGTCCACATTCAATTCACTAAAACTTTTTTTATCATAAAGTAATCCTCGGGTTTGGTCTGTAAAATATTTTGAATTTAGTTTAAACTTATTATTCAAATAATCAATCGCAGTAGTTAATCGATGCATTCCATCTAATACTTCTTCGCTATCATCCTCTGGATTTAATATAGTCCATATAGGATTCATTGCTCGACCTATTAGAATAGTTTCAATAAATCTCGTTTTTAGTTTATCATCCCATGCCTCGTATTCTCTTTGAAAATCAGGATTTTTATTTATAAAAACTTGATTTGTAGCAATTGCAGTTTCCTTATTTGTTCTTAAATTAATAATACATAATGGAATAGAACTCATTATCACACTCTTAATATATTATGTAATTAATATTTAAGTGTTTTTCCAGACACGTCCAGACACGTCCAGACACGTCCAGTCACGTTCGGTCGTTTTATTCTATCTGAATTATATATGACCAGTCCACTTATTTACTTACTCTTTTTTCTACTATGTATATTGATTATTAGTCGTCTCCTCGGTAGCAGCAGGAGAGAAGGGTTTACTGTAGCCAGCGAAAAATATGTGGTGAAAACCGGCGGAGATATATTCGACGATTTTTACGCCAACATTTACGATTACATTTGGTATAACAATGTGACCAATGAATATGAAATCGGCGAAATTGTTCGCAGAACGGGCGTAACCCGAAAAAGCAGAGTCCTCGAAATCAATTGTCGTACAGGACATCATTTAGAACTTCTCCGAAAACAGGAAATTCCGGCGGAAGGAATCGAAGAAAATGCCGCTGTATTAGCGCAGGCGAAAAAGAATTACCCTAAACTCAAAATCAGGAAGGGGGCGCCATCAGATACGATGGAATTCCAGGGCGGACTCTTCACGCACATTTTATGTCTTTCCTACGGGATTTATTACATTCCTGACCGACTCCAATTCTTCCGCAACTGTTTTCATTGGCTGATGCCAGGAGGTTATTTAGTTGTACATATGGTCAACCGCAATTTATTCGACACATTGCTCCCTGGAGGCAATCCTCTACAATTAGTTTCAGCGCAAAAATTCTCGAAAGACCGCATCAATCACACTGAAATGAAATTCGACGATTTTTCTTATAGCGCCGATTGGGATGTAGATGTAAACGCCAGCAAATCGGTAATCACCGAGAAATTCGTCGACCATTCTGGAAATGTCCGCGAAAATAGACACGAACTTGCTATGCCAATTCAACGCGAAATTGTAAGTGAAGCGAAAAAGGCGGGATTTATTCTACTTGGAAAAGCCGAACTGATCGAAGGAATGGCGGAATATCAGTATTTATATATCTTACAGAAACCAGAATAATATACACACATACATTATATGTCGAGAGCCAAAAAAGCAAAAAAAGACGATGCCGATAAATCTTATCCATTCGACCCCTTTTCTTATCCATTTGAACCTGTAGGAAGGACTTATCCATTTGAATTACAACCTATAACTACATCATCATTTACTCAATTTGTTCCTGTAGACAAATTTAACTCCGAACAAAAGTTGGATCCATCGAAAATGCATGACACTAATACCCCTTATCCATTTATGCCGGATGATACAAAAGATGATGTGAAAAAGGATGTGACTGTAAAAACTCAAGTTCCAGGTAGTTCGCTAACATACAAATTGAATCCCGACAATGTTAGACTGACCCCTAACTCTCAATTTCATACATCAGGTGTTGGCGTAAACTATCAACTCCCAAGTATTTCTACAGTTCTACACAAAAAAGGAGGAAGAAAAACACGTCGCCGTAGTAGAAAACATAAAAAGTCGCATAGTCGGCATACAAAATTGAAATGAACTTATATAATTAGACTGCTCTTAATTTATGATGCTACAAAAACCTATTTACAAAGTAAATATCATCATCATCATTGAAGAATTATCCCTTTGCGTATAACCGTCGAATAAATTAAAAATTGAGATTAGTTTAGTTTTACTTTCGATAAGATAAAAATTTGAACTAATGAGTATTCCAAACGACGTGATGCTATCTTATATAGCACTTAAAAATTCTTCTGATGCTGCTAATAAACTTTTTACTAGGAAAGGTTATGTTGAAAAGCCAAAAGAATCGAGACATCTAAAAAAAAGAGAAAAACAAACAAGAGAACGCGTTATCCAGCCAATGAAGAGATGTATTGCGTTCACTGGAACAAATGAGCAATGTAAATGTAGTAAATCATATGGGAGTGATTATTGTTTTACTCATATTAAAAAGAATGACCCTGCCAAATATGAAGAAATCCAACAACAAAAAATAGAACAAAAGGAACAAAAGGAACAAAATGAACAAAAACAAACAGAAGAGCCCATAACGCCGTGGTATAAAAAACTTATTCCTAAATTATTTATCTAATAAAATACATTCACAGTGTAGTATAAAATTCACAAAAATTTCTGAATAATTCGTGTGGTGTACATAAAACATATATAAATCCGCCAGTATAGTTTGGGTCGTCTATATCTGTAATATTATTAAATTCTTTTTTACAGAAAATATTTAACAAATTAGATTTACTAAATATTAACCAATATCCAATAAAACATACGACCCAATAAATAATTTTATTTATTACAGAAAAATTCATTATATCAGAAAAATTCATTATACAATATATCGAATAAAAAAAATCGCATTTATACTCAAACAAAAAAGAACATCTGTAAAAAATTGAATTTGTTTTCATCGATGACGTCGAATTCAAACAATGGACAACCTAATTCAAATGTTCGACGCATCTAAAATAATCACTTCCGACGAAGAATGTGAGTATTTGTTAGAAGCGTTTCATTGTACAGTTCCTACTGTAGAAATAATATCAAAGGCGCGAGTAAGATATGAACGTATGTTACGCTGCGTGTATTTCGAAGGTGACAATTTACTCGAAATAGAACAACACATAACCCGCTTCCTACAATTAAACATTTCCGCAAACATCACCGAAATGTTTAATTTAATGAAAATAATTGACACAAAAATATTGAACGAACTCGACAAAACATTAGGGCGGTGATTCCGCTCTTCAGGCTTCGGTCGCCCTTCAGGCTTCGGTCGCCGTAAACGGCTTCAGGCTTATAAAAAACGCATTTTCATTATTCTACTTGTAGAATATATGTTTTTTTGTGTTTCTACTTTGTTAGCCCTGGAAAAGGTATATCCAAGAGGATTCGGCGACGTTGAACTGAATGTGAATATTTGGTCAAGACGCTGTAGCCCAGAATTCTGAATCATATCCCTGAACAATTTATCCAACGTCACATTGTGTCTATTGAATCGCAGACATTCGACGAACGCATTTGTCAGCGATCCATTATACTGAACACTGAATTTATTATACGCATCAGCACTTGTCTGCCCATCTTTACATCCACTCATACAAATGATATTTTGATTGCCAATATTTGCCGCGGAAGCCACCGTGCGACTCCAGCGTTGATTGTAATTGTATACGTATGGCAAATCGCAAATGGAACCACTTGTACAGGAATCAAACAAGAGAAATACGGGACATTTGCTCTGCGCAACGATTTTGCGGAAATCGTCGTCTACAATAAACCCCGCCGATTTATAATCACACGGAACAATGATTTCGTCCAATTTATCCGCCTCGTCGCCAGATGTGTCGCGAATTTGAGCGCCGTGTCCACTGTAAGTGAACCATATTTCAGAATATTTCGCGGAATTTTTGATGGCTGTCTGTAAATAATACATTATATTTCCGCGGGTTGGCTGAAACCCCGCATCGGCTGCGTCTTCGCGCAACATCATCACATTTTCGTCGACGAAATCGTAGGCGTCCAATAACATATTTCTTAAATTGACCGCGTCGTTAATACAACCGCCCAACATATTCTCTGGAGAGGCGTAGTAATTAATTCCTACAATGATCGCTAATTTTGTAGACATATATATTACGCAAATATATATTTCTTTAGAACACGCTATATATATAAATGACCCAACGAAAAAGCGCGCTCCCTGTTTTGCTTGACCAGTTTTCTTACAATGTCAGGGGTCACTTTCAGCGGAAATTCGACGACCAAATCCATATTTTTCTCGAATATGTTCGTTTTTATTAGCCTGTATAAATTCAATTTGGTATAAATGACCTCCAGACACCGTTTCAAATTCCTGACGCCTTCTTCTTCTTGCGTATATTCTTGTATAATAAATTTAATGGTTTCGTCGGGCAATATGACATCCTCCGCCGAGAATTTGACCTGTTCACGGAGTTTCGGCAATAAATAGTTTTTACAGATGACCAATTTATCAGAGACTTCATACCCTTTTGTGTAAATCCTGTACATACGATCTTTCAATATAGGATTGATTCGCGTTTCGTCATTGTAGGAAAATATGAAGAGACATTTACTCAAATCGAAATTGACGTCCGAGAAATACTTGTCGTGGAATTCGCTGTTTTGCGACGTGTCTGTCAAATGTGTAAGTATTCCTACAATTTCCTCGCCTTTAGGAGTTTCACTGATTTTGTCCAATTCGTCGAAATAGATGACCGGATTCATAGATTTCGAATTGATAATGGTTTGTACAATTTTACCCCACATACTTCCTTCGTAAGTATACGAATACCCCTCCAAGAATCCGGAATCCGTTGCGCCTCCTAACGGAATAAACTCGAAATGACGTCCGAGGATTTTACTGATTCCCTCTTTCACTAGCGATGTTTTACCCGTTCCTGGAGGACCCTTAATCGCAATCGATGTGCCAATGGCGGATGGATTGGTCACCCATAATCCTAACATCTGTAATATTTGCATTTTAGCGTCGTTTAGTCCATATACCGCCGAATCGAGCGTTTTTTGCGCATTCAACATAAAATCGTGGCATTTTTCTACGCCGTCGGAAATGGAGACGTCGAGCGTTTTATATATTCCGAATGGAATCTGAATAAATGTATCTAACCAATTCTTCATTTTGTGATACTCATTTTGCGACTGGTCCATCGACATCAATGTTTTTATTTTCTTCAGGGCTTGTGTTTTATACTGTAGAGGCATCTGATTGTCCAAAATATTGATTATTTGCGGGACAGAGTGATGTCCGTCCTCATTATTGATGTTTTCTAACTCCGACAAAATATGCGCCTGCCTTTCAGAATCGGCGTTTTTAAAATACGTGACCAATTCGTTGTTGTTGTTTTCACTTGACTTTAATATCTTATTTAGTTTCATTAAATTAATACGAGTTGATGAGACTGATGCTGCTTCTTGTTCTTCTTCGGCTTCTGACGCTGATTCTTGTTCTTCTTCTGACATAGATTCTTGTTCCTCGTCCGATTCCGATTCCTCAGTATCTTCGCCAACATAATCGCTGCTACTGTCTTCATCGTCGGCGCATTCGTCATCGGCGTCGTCATATTCCACTTTCCGTTTTTTGAGATTATCGATGACAATTTTGAATCTACGGGGTCCCTGTATGCTTTCTATTTTTTGCTCTAAATGTTTAGATGGAAATAACTCGTATAAAAATTTGTAGTATTCCACCCTGGCTTCGTCATCTTCGTCCATTTATTTATACAAACCAAAACGGTTTATATTTTGAACGCAATAAGACCTAAGCCCGAAGGGCGACAAAAGCCCGAAGGGCGACAAAAGCCCGAAGGGCGACAAAAGCCCGAAGGGCGACAAAAGCCCGAAGGGCGACAAA
>JACCDP010072858.1_pt1 | contig 10855 bp, 8 predicted proteins | sample 7445841 | NCBI WGS metagenome assembly JACCDP01 (sample SAMN15323441, study PRJNA562643) | freshwater metagenome | isolation source: river surface water | place: USA:Blue River Watershed | collected 2017-08-17
ATATGAAGGAGTATAGAGTATTTAGATATGTTATGATGAATATGGTAAAGAAACCATTGTATGCCAAGGCTAATAGTAAGTTAGAAAAGCCTACTCTTTATGTAAAATACAAGGGCAAAATGATAACTTATAAGAGATTTATGAAGAAAACACAAGCAACCCCTATTATTATAGCGGAAAAAGGAGGAAATGATGATATCTATACAGCACACGATATATTTCATGTGTATAGAACATCAAAAATAGATAAAGAACTCATTGATGAACCAAAGAAATATACCCCATATATGTCAAAGCAAAAATATACAGATGAATATCCAAAAATTGTCTTATACCTAAACATCAATGGTGTATATACTCCATTATATACCAAGGTAGGAGATAAGCCATCTGATAAACCAACACTTTATCTGAGACATAATGACAAAATAATGACTTACGAACAGTTCAAACGCTCTTTACCAACATATTCGTTCATAAAGGGTAAAAAACCAATATTTATTATGAATAGCCCAGATCGTAGTATACATAATGCCCTATTTGCTATAGTATCATATAACTTACATGACAAGCATAAAAGGAAATAATTATAACAACATATTTTAGAAGCAAATGAAAAAGGTACCGCGAGGGTATGAATTGGTAGATGGGCGCATATTAAAACAATGTAAACCAAATCAAGAAAGAAATTCTATAACAAAACGCTGCAACAAAGTCAAAGCTATACCAAGAGGTTATGAAATGGTTAATGGTAAATTATTAAAGAAATGCAAAGATAATCAGGTAAGAAATCCAAAAACAGGAAGGTGTATAAAAAAACCTGAATCACAAGCCAAAGTTATGTCTCGACCTAAGTCACCGCCTAAACCCCTACCTAAGACACCGCCTAAGACACCGCCTAAGACACCACCTAAATCCCCTCCCAAGCCTCAGCCTAAGTCGCCTCCCAAGCCTCGACCTAAGTCGCGTTCAAAGTCCCCGAAAAGAGATTGCAAGGCTATCAAGATATTGAATGAGAATAATAGTTGCTATTTAGATTCATTATTAGTTGCATTATTCCACAAGAGAAACTCACATATATTTAATATCCTATTTAAGTCGCCTATTGCAAACTCAGATAACTCTATTCTGAAACATAAAGCTCAAGAAATTAGAGACGAACTGCAAGAAAAATACCTTCTTATAACTGGTATAAAGAGTAGCGATAAATATAAATACTGCAAAAATCTTCGAAAGCTTTTCAATGATTTTAAGAAAGCATATGTAAAAGCATACCCACAAAACCCATTGGATGATAATAATTGGCAAGAAGACCAGATGGAACCAATGCAGACATTACAGTACCTAAATCTTATGTTTGAGTTTCCTTTAACAAATAAAAGAATCCAAAAACGATGGGGGACAAATGACAAACTAACAAAAGATAGTTTAAAAAATATCCTTACAACAAGTCCGATAACAATTCAAGAACAGAATGATGTATTTATAACAACTATTGAAAAAGAAGATTTATTTGAAAAAGATAAGATATACATTCAGAACATTTATCCATCAAAAATATCTATATCAAGATTTGATAAAAAGAACTTATGGCAACCACAGCCAAATAGGTTTTACAAGATAAAGATTGAAAAGACCAGTCATGTAGATGCCCCAGTATTATTCCTACATATTGACAGACTTATGGTAGACCCAGACACTAAATATGTAGAAAAGATGCCGGCTGCTGTCATACCAGATGAATATATAAGGACTAAGACAGGGAAACTCGAGCTACAATCAATCATTATACATCATGGTAGCGAAAATGGAGGACACTACACATGTCTAATCAAATGTGATAATCATTGGTATGAATATGATGACCTTAAAAGAAAGACAGAGAACATAGGTAGCTTGCGGGATGTTATAAGTCATGATAGTAATTATTACATACGCAACTGCACCGACTTAGTATATTTCTAATATATTATTTGAATATTTCAGGTAAAAATATTTTGCTTCCCTGATATTTTGCAATAGTTGCATCATAATCTGTAACCCAGCTATCACCAATCTTTTTATTTACATTTACAATTTTATCAAATTGTAAATTGACTTGAAATAAAACATCGTCATCTGAAACATCCGCTTTTTGAAAAATTGCTGGAAGGAATTGAAACAAATGTTCTCTTAAAAAACTACATTCATCTTTTATGTCTTTTCCTTTACTATCTTGAATAGAATGTGGTAAGAAAGCTTGTAATATTTTTTTTCCATCTTGAGATGTAAGAAAATGTGTTAATTCTTTATCACTTTCAAAAGACATAGCAGGGTCTAGCACGGTTCCATTCTTCTGTTTGACTTTAGAAAACTCATATATCATGTTTTCAAGCCCCACAACAGATGATGGCATTGTTTTTTCAAACTCCAAATGGCCATGAAGTCTTTTTGTAGGCTCTGCTTTTTTTGTTATGGCATTAAAATGTTTAGCATCAAAATGCATGTTATAGTTTTTGTCTTTCTTTCGTAAATACAACGAAAGCATTTCGTAATCATAGAAATAGTCGTATTTCCAATTCAAATTCAATTGTGTAGATATACCAAAATCCCAAATGACCCATAAATAGCCAAGATTTCGTATATAATATGGGGTACCTTGTATGACATATTTGATATATCCACCGGGTTGTATTTTATGATATAAAAAGTTGCCATGATGCGTATCATTATGTTTAATACCTAACTCGTGCAATGTTGCTATAGCCATTATTATTTGTGCTATAGCATTTTCTACAATCTCGCCTGTAATAGATGCATTGTGATTGCCATAAGACCTCAAAAAATGTTTTAAGTCGCCACCATCTGCATATTCATTTGCATAAATATTATAATATTTATATTTTGGATTTTTTTTTACAAATAATTCTATATTTTGTTTGACTTCTGTTGTTTTATACGAGTTTTCAAGCAATATTGAACTAGCCTTTTTCTTAAATGCCTGGTAAAGCAACGGTAAATTGTGATAACCCTTTCTGATAAATGGTATCATCTGCTCCAATATAAATATCTCTTTAGTGGAATCTGCAATTTTATTTACAGCAATCTTGATAGCAAACTTAAAGTTTTCCTTTGGTTCTTGCTTAGGATTGCTTAGGCATACTATACCTGTTGCATCTAATTCAATTTTAGCCAACAGCTTTTCAATATCAAGATAATATGAGATTTCTTGTCTACCTTGCATATAATCATATACATCCAATCTATAATCTAATATTTTGTTTGGCTGTGTCAAGGATTTAGGAGAACTTGGACTAGCTGCAGTAGCTGCAGTAGCAGCCATAACTGCACTTGGAGATGTCCTAGCAGGCGAAGCAACCCTTACAGCTCTTGGAGATGTCCTAGCAGGCGAAGCAGCCCTTACAGCTCTTGAAGAAGTTCTACCTACCGTAGCAGCTCTTGAAGAAGTTCTACCTACCGTAGCAGCCCTTGGAGAAGTTTTACGTACCGTAGCAGCCCTTGGAGAAGTTTTACCTACCGTAGCAGCCCTTGGAGATGTATTATCTTTGCCTATTACATTTTTGTTTTCGGCTATTAAACGTACTGATCTTCGTTTACCTTCAATATAAGTAGATCCTTCCATATTCTACTATTATAATATATATATATAAGTCTTTCTTGTTTCATTACATGGCTGAATTCAGGGTTTATGTTTGATATTTTTTAGGACTTTTGAGACCTAAATAAATTGTACTCTCCCTGTATAGGATAAATGCATGAAGAACTTAGGCTAGACTTTGTCTTTTCTGTATGGATTTTCATATGGTTTGTGTTATATGTCTTCAATGTTATACCATATAATCCAACATTTGCTTTATTTATTGCAGTGATTTTCATTAGTATTTCGATGGTTTATTTCTTTGTAAAAGAAGTACATCATAGTCATATAGACCGATTTATTGTTTTAGGTATCTTGCAAAAGTTCTTACCATTATTTTATTTGGCATACAATAACCAATTGGATATAACTGTCAAAGATGTTGTATTTACTGTCATCGTATTCATAACATATAGTACATACATATTACTAAATAATTCCAATATTATCCAGGTATATGATACATATTTGAAATCATATTCATAAGAGCTTTAAGCACATATAAAAAATTATTGCTATAACTTATTATGGCATTCAAGGCACTTTTTATTGGTCTAGATTACAATCATATAGAATATAGAAGGCTCAATAATACTCCTTATCTATACAAGCTGATAGAATACCTAGACATTGATAAACAACATGTAGAGATATTAACAGATACGAACAGTACCAGCGGTACCAGCGGTACGAACGAAAACATTCTTTCGCACTTATATAAGCTAGGTCTGCAAACGTGGTCCGAAAACCTCGATTATGTGCTAATTTATTATATAGGCGATAGCATAAATCTAGCAGATTACGCCCAAGCATACACAGGCACTTTCAATAATATCAGACAAGGCATAGTTCCAACTGATTATAATATACATGGTATCATAGATAAAAATGATATTTTCGGCATTTTGGACTTGTATAATCCAAAAACCAAAATTGTCTTTCTTACAGACAGCTGTTTTTTGCACGATAATATATTTAGCCTAGAATATACACATAACAGACCAAACAAAAATACAGCATATCATAAGACTGACAGAAAAATAATAACAATTTCATATAGCCTCGCTAAATATACAACAGACGATGATAATTATTATACCTTGCTAACAAATAATGAAAATATAAAATCGTTCGCAGATTTCGTTATCAAACTAGGTCATCATAATGAAGATGTTATTTCTCTATTAGAAGATGTAAATAATTTACTCAATAAAAAGAATATCAATATGCAAGCATCTCTATCATCGAGCTTCAATCTAACAGAACCTGATAAGAATCTAACAGAACCTGATAAGAATATATTCAAGTATTTTACATCAAAAGCAGACGATTTTACAACTTACGCACAGGTATACCAAGATATAACCAATGAACTTCGGCAGAGCCATACATTATATCAATTACAACAATACACACCATTTACATCAATACAACCTACTCAAAAGATATACGAATGCTTTTGCTAACATTCCTAATCTGCCAAATCTATATTCAACAATTCTATTATCTGTGATGGTGATAATATTTTGAAATAATAGAAACTCTTAAACAATGACTGTTCGCCTGTAATAAATATAGGGCTTTTTATATATGTTATATCCCCTTCCCTTCTTATTGTTATATCTGTCATAATCCATTCCATCGTGGTCTTACATATCCTATCTGCTTCAAAAATAACAGTCTTCGACGTAGTCATATTTAGACATTTGGCAATTTGACGAAATTGTACTTCGTTCATCTTTTGCGCTGGTATGTATTCTTTATATTTTGTTTTACACCATAACGGTGCAAAGTACATTTTTGCCATCATATAGCTGTTCCTTTGTTTATGACAATACATAACATTTTCAGAAGGTTTTGATATTAGAAAATCGAAGTAATTAACAATTTTAACATCATTTTTCTTGTCATCAGTATTATTACTGATAAACATTTGCAAAATATTTAGAAGACCCTTTATATTATTATGATTATCAAATTTCAAGTACATATTTAAGAGCTGTCCGGTTTCATTTTGAAGTCGCATCATTCTGTTATTTGATTTCGATGATATAGTATTCATATTTAGCGTCATAAAATCTACTATACATAATCCGATCATATCATATGCAATTTTGTTATCAATACTTGATTTGATATCAGACAAACCTATCATACGTGCAAATTGAGAAGATGAAGAGTTTGAAATATGTAGATGATTTATATCTTTCATAATAATTATTGGTTTCGTAATGTATTTTTCAGCATCTGTTTGTGAATAGATTTCGTCTAAGCAGTAGGTATGCCTTATATAACCATCCTTTTTGCCAAGTAATGTGAGAACCGGTATAGGGAACGTCTTCAAATCTCGCGGACCCCATGGCAATTTTCCTTTTGAGTTCAATACACTTCCTACTTGTATGAGGCCGTCATACTTTGTCATATTTTGAAATCGTAAGAAATCATAGACACCGCTAGAATGTCCTAGAGCAAATACAGGCCGCGTATTTTCAGCTTTAACAAAAGGATGTCGTAATATCTTGATATCAATATTTAGATTTCTTTCAGAACCTATTCTTCTTATAGCATGTGATATACCCAGATAATTTTCGCTTGCAATATGGCTCCCCTTGAATATAACTAGAGATGCATTATGTGATCCGCAAGGTCCGTAAGGTCCGCAAGGTCCGTAAGGTCCGCAAGGCCCCAAAGATCCTAATGAAATATAATCAAAATCTGCCTTTAATGTCGTGAAGACTGCTTTACTTACTGATAAAAACATTCTATCAAATGCAGTGCAAAGCATAATTAAATGAAAAAACACTAATATGCCACTTATTCTCATAATCTCTATGTAAATACTTGCAAAAAAAATTATTGCATAATTACATAAGGGATAAACGAGAAGATTGAATAATTTATGAACTGGTTGATAATTGCAGTAACACTCCTTTCAAGTTTACCAAGCACAAGCTCCTTCAATTTCGGATTTTTCAATCATTGGCATTGCATTGGTATAACCAAAAATATTGATTTTAGCACACCATATAGGTTCAACATAGGTGAGCTTCCACTAGTTTTGTGGAAAGATGATGAAAACTACCTATCTACAATCAATATCTGCCGTCATTTGGGTTCTACTTTGGATCAGGGAAAAATACTGAATGGTAGCTTACTGTGTCCCTACCATGGCCTTAAACACGACAAAAAACAATCCTATGGCGAAATCATTGATTATCAGGGTCGCTTATGGTGGTCGCATAATCCTGTCAAACAATTGCCACACTCTATTCCATTTTACAATAAGAAGGGTTATGTTTCACAACATCTGCAAATTGACATGAATGCTGGTCTCAAAGATTGTGCTTATAATTCTATGGATCTGCATCATCCAGAGTTCGTACATAAAGGCTTGCTAGGTTTTGGTAGTTCTATTCCACCATCCAATGTCAGAACTATTCATTACAATGATAGGATTGGTCTAGAGTTTGATTACCATATCAAGTCGAATATTCGTGTCATAAGCAGTGAAATGAATATGACGAGGCGTGTGAAATATACGAAAAATTTCAATATGTTTATCAACCCTACTATAGCATGGTCCAAAGTATCTGTAGATAATGGTGAAAAGAACCTTATTATATACGTTTCCATGCTGCCTCTCAAAAAAGATACAACCAGATGGTTTGTATCAGTACATCATAACTTCAATAAAAATAATGCATTGCAAAGATATATATTAAAGACAGCAACACGCCTGATACTCAATCAAGATTATAAACAATTCAATAAAATGTATCCGAATAATGATATCAAAGATGTATCAACATTCCACTTTATGTTGAAACATGATAAGCCTATAGAGGGGATCAAAGAATTATTGCAAAATTATGCATATCCTGATGTTAAACTTTGTGCCGACTTTATCAAAATGACGATAAAAAATTAGGATACTTATCGCACAAGTTCAGAAATAGCAATACAAAAAATGCTAACATGCTTGTGATTGATATTTTATTAGAAAAGTTCGTCCCGTATTTGACAGGAATAGTCTCTATTTTATTTTTCTTATCATCCTCTATATCTTTTGTATCCATGAGATTGCTTGTTGCTATCATCAGAAACATGTAAGGAACATAATCTAATGGTTCCTGTAGTATATCAAAATTATGGTCGTGCAATACTGAAGGTAATATTATGATGGCTGTAGACCACATCATGGCGACGTAAATAGACTTGAAAATACCAAGGCGTGGTTTGAATTGCTTGTAGAACTTCGTAGAATAAAGTAAGATGTCGAAAGGTAATATTGTTGCTACATTCTGTTTGCTTGATATGATAGAGATAATTATGATAAAAACGGCATCATATACATAAATGCGGTTATCTTGTATTCCCTCATCATTATATCTATCAGTTCCATATGTGTGGTATCCTAGTAATAATTCTAATATAATGAGCTGCAAATCAACAATATTGCGACCATATCGAATGTCTGTAGCAATTTTTGATAGTATATCCAATGATATGCCTACATGTAATGCTTTAGCTTCTTTCTTTACAATATCAAAATGATTGTTTGATTTAAGCACTATTAAGGGTCTAGCAGCTTTACCCATTGGTGGAACATTTACGAATAACATTTTTATCCAATTATAATATTTTTATTTCGATTATCGATGCGAGATAATTATTATTACTCCAACAGAAAAGAAAGCATCTTTCTTGTTATTTTGTTATGTTGGAAATTATTATTTATAGTATGGTCTGAATATAAGGACTAAAAATCTGATAGTTCTTTTCATGGTATACAATTAGTATATTTTAAGCTTATTTGATAAATAGAAAGATTAAACCAATTAAAATTAATACTATACCGATAACATTATTAATGGTAATACTTTCATATAATATAAAATAAGAAAGTATTAGAGTAATAAGAGGATATAATGCTGTTATTGTTGTTGTTATTACAACATTTTCACTATTTTTAATAGCATTATAATATAAAATATTTGCTAAAAATAATGCCAAAAACGCAATTACAACAATATATATAATCTTGTTTTGATGTATATATATCTCTTTTGATATTTGATCATAATTCATAAATGAATAAAATAAACTTACTATGAAAAATACTATACCTGAAATACATATGACTAAATTATATGATACATCTTGTAAAAAAACCTTATATATAATTGGTGTAATACCCCACAAAATAGCAACACTAAATGCTAATATGTTTGTATTCATTTACAATTTAATAAAAATAAATATTATTATTATGGAGTATACACCCTTGAAGATTTAAAATGAGACAAAACATCTCAAAAAAATCTAAAAGGTTAGTTCATTTCAGAACTATGTATATTGTGATTGTGTTAAAGCGTCTACTTTAACTGAAGTATTACTATCTGCATAGATATTTAGATCTTTCTTTTTTATCTATTATATTTTTTGCTATCCTAAATATATTTGTTGCTCCATTTACATCTCTATTCCATACAACATTACATTTCTTACAAACGAGTGCCCCATGAACGAGAATATCACCTTTCTTATAAGGTTTTGGATTTTTTCTTGTAATGAACTTTTCGCAATTTCCTTCACAACATTTAGAACACATACAACTGGTTTTATATTCATCAACTAAATACACCTTATAACCATTCTCTCTAAAAAGCTTTCTAATACCTTTCCCCTTTGTTGGTTCTTTGTATTTCATATGTTGTTTTTGTTCCCAATCTCCAAATGCTACTATTACATATTCTTGACTACCAAAAATCTTTTTGAACTTATTTATCATTTTCTGCTCGTGTTTTTTCTTATTGATATAAGCATTTAATTTTAGTTTTCTGAATATATACCTTTGATAGAAAGAATAGACTTTATTATTGAGTAAGCTTTTTGCCTTAATGTATTGTTTGAAAGCATCAGTGTCAAGAGTTTTTTTATTCAATTTTGAAAGCTCTGTTTCGTGTTGTATAATAGTCTTTCCATCTATCTTTTCCTCTTTGAATTGTAATATCAATTTAGAATACTTCTTTATTTTGCATTCTTTTCTTCTGCTGTCTTGTGTATATCTGAACTCATTAGCATCTTTAGTGTCATTATCAACACAATAAATAATATCAGACATTCCAGGGTCTATAGCAACTATTTTCTTATTTTTGATACTACTATAATCTTTCAGCTCATCTATATATTGTTCTGTATTCAGATTTACTTTAGCATTTGGCATTCTTTTACCAATCATATCAATTCTCAACATAAGTATAGAACAACCAATGCCATCTGTTTCAATCATATGATGAAATGAATATTTAAGTTTATGAAAACATTTTCTTTCAGTTCTAAAGAAGAAGTTCCATATTTTATCTTCATTCTTTTTTAGATTACCTTCTGTTAGATAATGATGTTTCTTACCTTGTTTATCAGTAAATAAAAGATTTACTAATGTTGTAGTATCCAATTTAATAGAATGTGGAATAACATCATTACGCATAGGAAAAACATTATACATCATAACTCCTTCTTTTTCAACCTCTTTCATCATTCTTATCATACAAGGTAAATAGTCTTGTGGGGTACATTGCAAGTCATAATACAAATTGTCTTTTTGGTATTTTTCTTTATTAGGAGTTATGTATGCTTTTACTTCTTTAATCCAACTATGATATTTTTCATCAGACTTATAATCATTTGAAACATCTAACATATCAAGCTTTATCTTTCTTAACTGCCTACAAAACTCATTTATTAGGCTTGTTTGTGTTATTGTATCACTATGTTCTTCTTTTATTTGTCTGATGGTATCCTTCTTTTTCCAAACTACATTAATATATCTTTCTACATATTCAACATAATGTAGTTTTATGTTATTCTCATACATAGTAATGATGCTTATTGTAAGATATTCTAATACATTATTAAGGTGTGTATAATCTAATACTTCTTCTTGAATACAATGCTTGAAATCAGTGTTATAAAATGCTGTTAATTGTTCTTTTAGTTCTCTTACTTCTTTTTTGGGAGGTCTTCCATTTGTTGTTTCTTTACACATTATCTTCATACAAGAATTAACCAAAAGTCTATCAATAACTAGTAATGAATTATGCTTTTCAAAGTAATCTAATAAATAGAGTTTCATAAACATCAAAGTATTGATAACAATTTTATTACATCTTACTACAGCACTTGTAATTTTAGGAATGTTTATTTCAGGATGCTTTA
>JACCDP010447261.1_pt1 | contig 10855 bp, 12 predicted proteins | sample 7445841 | NCBI WGS metagenome assembly JACCDP01 (sample SAMN15323441, study PRJNA562643) | freshwater metagenome | isolation source: river surface water | place: USA:Blue River Watershed | collected 2017-08-17
CGATCACTTACCAACACCGGGATCAAATCATTCAAGGCGATCTGGCCCCGTTGTTTCACGGCTATCGATAGCGAATTATGGAAACTACCGTATCCCAACCGCCGTTGCCCATAACACAGCAGCGCGAACCCACCGCACGCAAAGTAGGGCTCGTAATGACCTACAACCAGCGGGAGACCTGCATCGAGGCGATTAATTCCCTACTTGTACAGACACTAGCACTCGACTTGATAATCGTAAGTGACGACTGCTCCACCGACGGAACATATGAACTAATTGCAGATTACTTCTCTAAAAACGGCAAACCTAGCAACGTCGAGCTATATCAGTCCGAAAAGAATCTCGGGTTCATTCCGCACTTCAATGCACTTTTGAAAAACCACTGCAGGGATGACGACCTAATTTTCTATAACGCCGGTGACGATCTTTCGGAAATAAGTCGGGTCGAGGAGTTTTATAGAGAGTATGTCGCCAAGGGTAAACCTCGGCACTTTCTCGGACACTCATATGTCACCTCCTTTGGATCTGGTGCAGAGGAGATTCTGGTCCCACCAATAGAGTCAATCAAAGAAAATCGCGAGCTTTGCCTGATTGCGAGCGCCTATCACATTGGCGCGTCTCAGGTATTTACCGGCGCGCTATTTTCTGACTTCGGACCGATTCTCTTTGATGACTGCTATGAAGACCTAACACTAGGTTATCGAGCACTTCTAAAGAATGCGTATCATTTTATTCCAAAGGCCCTTCTCCGCTATCGTATCGGCGGATTGAGCGGCTGGCAGCAGAACCCTCTTGAAAAGAAACGTGGCCGACTTAAGTCAACATTAACGCAGCGCGCAGTTGACTCAATGCAAAGTGGCGACTTCGAGGCGTTAACAACAATTCAGGACTGCTATAGCCAATACGGGTTTTCTCAAAAACCTCATCGCGACAAAATGGAAATAATAGTGCTAAGCGAAGAATGCTTCCGCCCTAGAAGTGGTCAATACACCATTTCAGATCACTTCGAGATACTGCATAATGTACTAAACACAGCACGCATGACTCCAGAAAAGTTTAACTACCAAGACATCAACGCGCTTATAAAAGGAGATAAAACCTTACTGTGGATAGCCCTTCCAAAAATTACCCATGCTTTCTACGCCAGATCTATTCTTGAAGGATTAAAATGGGTTTCTAGAAACAACAGCAAAAAGATTGTTTTAGACACTGGCCTTTATTCGGGGGATGTTCTATCCGCAAACTCGAGAAACTTCAATAAAGTTATAACCGACTTTCTCGATGCGAACCCCGACGCACAACTTCATTCCGCATGCGCACACTATAGCGCAACACTGCCGCAGACAGTCAATAATAGGCGACTTTCATATTTGCAGCCCCTACATGTTATTGATGGACCCGATCCAAACCCAAGGTCAGCTAGTCTTAAAAGGGGGCTCGTGGTTGTTTGTGACCCTCCCAACGAGTCTTTAGAAAAATTGAAGATAATAGGAGAAACGTTTAGTGCATGCGAAGATAGAGGCTTTCAAATAGAAACAGTATTCACTGACCAATTCATTTTTTCTACGAACACAAATGCTAGTCAAGTGCAAAAGGAAATTACAGCCCCTGTATTTGGATCTATCGACAATTATGATTTTTTAATATTAGTGAGTACCGGCACGAAGAGGAATTATGAGGAAATCCAGTATTGGTGGTCCGAATTTTCGAAACGCTGTCGACCTGTTTTCCTAACAAGCGGCGCGGCTCACGTAGACACCTTGCAACATGGTATGTCTTGCCTCTTCGTCGATAGCAATGTTCCCGCTTGGAGCAAAGCAATCGATCTCCTTATCAACAACTCTGAAGCGCTAAAACTAATTGCCGCAAACGCACGGAGAGAGACATATTTCAAACATTCAATTCAGAAGAATATATCGCTTGTAGCGAGCGTACTTTCCCGCGCTACAGGTCAGTTAAGCGCGTACGGAAAGGTCCTACCACTGTGACCAAATACTTGAAGGGCAAAAATCCGCCCCGCCCGCAGCGACTAAAGCCCTCCAAAAACTGCGCAAAGTTCAATGAACAGAGACCGATAAATATATCTATCGATCTAGCGACTTTAACAGAAAGCAATGTTAAATGATCAAGCCAACAGTATCAGTAATAATACCGAGTTATAAGCGTCCACACTTGCTGGATCGTGCTATCAAAAGCGTTCTGTCAAATAATATGAAAAGCGCTATTGAGATTATAGTAATTGATGATGATCCAGCAATGTCAGGATTTCAGATTGTCGAACAATACGCAAACATCCGCTACATCGCCAAGCGAGGTGTTAACCGCGGACTTTCCGCAAGCAGAAACCTCGGAATTGACATTGCTGAAGGGGACTATCTGGTGTTCCTCGATGATGATGACTGTCTTTGCCACGGAGCATTGCGAGATCTAAATTCTGCGATTCACCCACTCAAGTCCTTCTACTACGGCAATTTTATATATTGTCGTCCGTCAGGTAACTCTGAAGTATCACTTTCAAATCTTGATTTCAACATCCTCAAAGTCGTAAATCAGATTCCCATAGGATCATACATGATAAGGAAGTCGAGTATTAGATCCAAGTTTGATACGTCAATGCGAAGCCATGAGGATTGGATGTTTATCTTGTCGAATATCGATCAAGAATCTAGCCTCTACGTCAACCGAGCAATAGTCGCTGTCGACAAGACATCTGAAACTGAGGCATCTATGCAGAACCGGCGCCGTGGCTTTTTTTGGATGGAATTTATAGGTATTTATTCGAAATTTCCAGAACCCACACTAGCCGGTCAGCGCCAAGCGATGCTAAAGAGTCTTGGAATTGATTTGCCGATCAACTTGCTTGAATTTATCGATACCCACTAGGTAATGTGGTATTTCAAATGTTTAGTCAATATCGTTAGATAAGTAGCGTCGACATTACGAAGCGAAGATTGCGAGAGAGTTTGGTTCGGATCATTTACATTACAGTTCATTTGTAGCAGGCGCTGACTGCAATATCTGACCGAATAACATCGAATGACTTGTACTGAATTTAACCATCGATTTAGAGAAATATAGGAGGCCTAGAGAGTGTCGCCACGGTTTAAGGTTAGTGTAGTTCTTACCTCAAATAGATCCACATTAAATATTCTGACGGCTCTCGATAATCTTGTTGATAAATCACGAGACGATTTTGAATATTTGATTAATCTTGATAACGTTGAGCCTTCCATTAAGCAGCTTCTTGAGTCACGGGGCTATAACAATTTGCGTATCTTTGAGGAGCGTCTTTCGCTATCTGACTCTCTAAATTTTTTAGTTTCCGCCGCGGATGGGCAATATATTGCGCGAGCGGATGATGACGATCAATACCTCCCCCGCAGGCTTGCGCTTCAATCTCAGTATCTCGATAGCAGAGACGATGTCGATGTAGTCGGCGCTGGTATGTACCTTCGCCGTGAGGGTGAAATTCTGGGAGTAAAATTGTATCCGGCGTCTCATCACGAAATAGTTGCCGCATGTTTGACGGATAACCACGCTTTTGCCCACCCAGTTGTGATGGGCCGTCGAAGTTTTTTCCAGGAAATTGAATACAAAAATATTCAGGCCGAAGACTATGACTTATGGGTCCGCGGGATAGTGAACGGCAAGATTTTCGGAAATCTTGAGCTACCATTGCTTATATATAGCATACCGGAATACAGCCACAAGAAATTAGAACTAATTAGAGAAAGCCTAGTCAATTCTGTTAGAACGTTAATAAGAGACTTTTTTGTATTTGCCGACACCGAAGATGAGCTACTTTTAAGATTTTTTCGCTCTGGACACGAACCATCACAGCCGTTAAATAGCGATATGTCTAACGTGATTCAAAAATTTTTGCGGAAGGTCGATCAGCAAGGATTTGGGTCAAAAACACTAATCAGAACGTTACTTCGCTACTCTCCAAGGCATGGCCGGGTCCTCGACGCCTTAAGCAGAGGTAGTCATCCCCTAGGTTAAAAGGGGTCGGAGGTAGAATTTTCTCGTTATGAGGGGGTTCTACAGATGAAGAAGCCCAGATTTACCGACAGTCAGATTGCTGAAGCTTTGAAACCGGTCGAAGCCGGCCCCTCGGTTCTAGAGTTGTGCCGGGAGCTGGGGGTTAGTTCAGCGACCTTTTACAAGTGGCGAGCGAAGTACGGCGGCATGGACCCCTTCATGATGGCCAGGCTCAAAGAGCTTGAGGCCGAGAACGCCCGGTTAACGAAGATGTATGCCGAGGAGCGGCTCAAGGCCGATATCCTGAACGAGGCCCTAACAAAAAAGTGGTGAGGCCTGATGTTGCCAACTTGCGCAGGTGTGAGATAGCCAGACGGGCAGTGACAGAGCGAGGCATATCGGCGAGGCTGGCCTGCCAGATCTTTACGGTGAGTGAGACCTGCTATCGGTACGAAGCCAAGAAGAACGCCGAGAACGAGAGAATCGCGGATTGGCTGCTGCGGCTGACGGACAACCACCGCAACTGGGGGTTCGGGCTTTGTTATCCCTACCTGCGCAACGTCAAAGGCTTTAAATGGAACCACAAGCGGATTTATCGGATTTACAAGGAGCTGGAGCTGAATCTTCGGATCAAGCCACGCAAGCGTTTAAACAGAGAAAGCCGGAGCCATTGGCTGTTCCTGAAGCGATCAATGAAGTCTGATCGATGGACTTCATGCACGACCAGCTATCTGATGGCAGAAGCTTAAGATTGTTCAATGTCATTGATGACTACAGCCGAGAGGCCTTGGGCATAGAGATTGACTTCTCGCTGCCGTCTGGACGAGTAATCCGAGCCTTAAAACAGATCATTGAGTGGCGAGGTAGGCCAAGCATTATTCGGTGCGATAACGGCCCGGAGAACATCAATGGCGTAGTCCAAAACTGGGCAAGTGAGACCGGGATAGCCTTCCAATACATCCAGCCGGGTAAGCCTCAGCAGAATGCTTATGTTGAGCGGCTCAATCGGACAGTACGCTATGAATGGCTAAGCCAGTATTACTGGGGAGACTTAAACGACGTCCGAGACTTCGCCACCCGATGGATATGGCACTACAATCACGATCGTTCAAACATGGCCTTGGGCGGAATCACACCAAAACAGCGGTTGGCCATGGCCGCTTAATGTCTACTTCCGATCCCCGTTAAATCCGGTCGTTAAATACTACCAAACAACAGAGAATTCGGAATCTCCAGTATTTTAATTTTAAGAGAGACTACACCAGCTGTGACGTCCAAGGCGCTCAATATCTCTTGGAGTATGTTTTGTATCCGACGGGTTGGCAGTCAGCAGAACGCTTCAGTGTTTAAATATCGATGACGACTTCACACGAAAGTACCCGGCTATCGAAGTGAACTGATCGCTTACGGGCCGACAGGTTGTCGATGTCACGAGAAAGCTTGCTGATATTCGAGATCTGCCGCTATCTAAGACTACGATTAATAGACCGGAGTTTGCCGGCAAAAGTGTGGACGAATGGGCTTACACCCGCGACGTTCATATCAACTTCATTCGGCCAGGGAGGTCATCGCGAACTGGCCCAAGGAGCAAAACGACGAGCGAACCCGTAGCTGGCTGAAAGACATGACACCCGAAGAGTTTGGTAACAGATTTTAACCGCAGTCACTACGTCAAATCCGCACTAAATTGGGTTCTAGGTCACATTATGCTGCAGGATAATCCGATGTGCCAATGCAAGAGTCGACTACACCTAAGAGCCAGATCTGATGAACATTTTCTATTACGTTATAACTCCTTGAAACTACATTCAAATTGAGCCCTTGTCGGTTGACTAATAACAGGCTGTTGTTGGTCCCCATACCGGAGAGCGTCACGAGTTGAAGACCTGTACTGAGAGCAAACTTAGCTGCATTGAGGACGTTTTTGGATTCTCCAGATGATGATATTAAAATTAACAAGTCGTTAGGTTCTGAATGAATCTCCAAAGCCGCTTTCATCCAGTTGTCATGTCCATAATCATTCGCGAGACAAGTTATCAAATTCACCTCATTAAAGGTGATGGCTCGAATTCGAGCATTTTTTGATAGGTCAACCGACACGTGGCTTGCAATTGATGAACTACCCCCATTCCCCATAAGGATTACTTTTCCGCCTCTGTTTGAGCAAGCTTTCACTTCAAACGTAAAAAGTTCGAGCTTGGATAGAAGCTCCTCTGATAGCTCAATACATGACGAGATATTTGCGAAATACGTCTCAAAAGAAAACTTCATGGCTTCACCCCAGGAGAGCTCTTACCGCTCGTTGAAAATCAACCTTAGACACAGGTCTTTTATTTCCAATTATTCCTGTTTTCAACCCCGCAAATATATTCCCCAGGAATGGAATTAAACTAGGTTCAATCTTCAAATATGTCAATATTGCCGTAATCGCAAAGAATGCATCACCAGCACCAGTAGTATCAAGCGGTCTTTGAGAAAACGCTGGGGACTCATATTTATCACCCCCTGGCGCGACATAAATGCTGCCTGACGCCCCAGTTGTTACACTAAATGCTTTATCTGAGATCATAACGCGTGTGCTGTCAATCAACTCACTAATCTTTGAATAGCGATCACACCTCGCGAGACGAAGCTCTCGCTCGTCAAGAACTAAGTAATCAAATTCTCGATGCTTATGATACAAATTAAACCCTTGATTGCTTGAATTGGTTTGAACATTTACTGCCCGAAAAGTTTTTATCATCTGGAGCAGATTTAGGCGCTCTCCTTCCCACAAGCCGTGGCCAAAATCCAAAACGAGTACCAAATCTGATAGCCTTGCCTGTTCAACGAAGAGTTCCTGAAAGCGCTTGAGTGGAGCCGCCCTCCAACCTATTGCGTCAAGCCTCGTCAGCTCAAACATCCGTTGATTGGACTTGTGTGAAACATAACGGATCTTCTCGGGCGTAGAAAGTTGACCTTCAACTACAGAATGAAGGTTTATACGTGTTTCGGAAATAATACTCGTCTCAATTTCTTCAACATTTTTTTCCTGTCCACGCGGCGCTATTAGTGTAACTATGCATCCCAAGGCGTCAAGATGTCTTGCGACAGCATACGAACCGCCAGCATAACTTTCCTCGTACTTATAACAAGAAGAGATTGAGGGACTCTTGCTCGAGAGATTCTCTGGCTCGCAATATACATATGTATCGATAATCGGCTCCCCAACTACCAAAACGTTCAGCTTCTTTATACGTTCAAAAAGATTGTTGAGAAAGTCCGAACTAATTTTGCGTTTCACCGCAGATCGAATTTGAGCCTGTTCGTTGGTCCAAACACTGAAAAAATCATTTATCAATTCTGTAGAACTTTCTGTTTCCTCCTCTGTTATAACTAACTGACCCCCAACAGACCGAACAGCTCGCTCTTCCTGCGAAATTGCCCCTGAGGTATCGTCACTGAAGTTTCGATAATCCGGTCCTTTTACATAAAATGTGGGTTTTAACGCTAAAATAACTTCAATTCCGGTTGGAAAAGGATTGATTACGACGTAATCCACTAATTCTAGAGAAGAAAGAATTTCGGCTCGTTTCACAGCAGAGAATCTAGGACGCGACGGTCCTTTGTTTACGAACTCATCAGACGTGACGGAAACAACGAGGACATCTCCGTAAGCTTTTGCAGCACGAAGGTGTAAGAGATGGCCGTAGTGGAAGAGATCAAAGACGCCGTGGCAATGTACTATTCTCGCGGTTTTATTTAGTGACCTTACTTTGGATAACTGTTCTATCGTTAAGAACTTGTTCATTTAAATTATTATCGTAAGTTTATTGATAGGATTATGACATGCATTGTGTCTCATAGCGCCATGGGGCTGTAAAGGGAGCATCCTTGAGTTTCAAGTTCAAATAATTTGCTGACAGGCTCTGTGCTTCTGCCCGATGGCTTGCAGTAAGTTTTTGGATCATACCAAAAAGATTGTACGGCCTCATGTGGTCTTCGCTCCAAGTGTTGACGATTTCTCTGGCACGTGTAGTTGGTTTGAACCACTGTTTATCGAACACGTATGTTTGATCTTGCCATCAAAGGGCCCAATGTTGGTACTTTGCGTTTGTTTGCTAGAGTTGATGACGGACCTGTTCTCCTTGCTCACCTACCCGTTGATCGCGGGCGTCGCATGTAACTTCGGGTCCCTGACCAGCACCGATCGTCGATGGAAGTCCTCGAAAGCGACCAACCTCCGATAGCCGCCTCGCGACCCCATAACTAGATTTACCGTATTAGCCACGATATTGCCCAGCTCTAGATTTTTTTATCGACCATCGCAAACTACTCGTCTTGTCTCGCCAGCATTCGTGCAAACCGCCCAACTCCGCATGCTTAGACCAGCTTATTTGGATCGTCTCAAACGATGACAAATTGCTAAATAATTCCATGCCATAGCTGGATTTTGATCTGATATTACCGTATCGTTTTGAGAAAATACTGATACGAAAGTGAAGTATTTCTGTAATAAACTCCTGAAGCCGTTGTATGTAAATTCCTGAACGTGATATCTCCTTCGATTCTCTGAGCGTTCCTCTATGGGAACCATCCTTGGCGTAGAAGCGATAAAAATTTCAGTTCTTGGATTTAGTACTGCAGCGATGGTCTCAAAGTAATTCGGGATAAGGTGTTTTTCAAGGTGCTCTATGACTTCAAGGCTTACTACTGCGTCAACAACTTCTCTCAATTCGGGAACGTAACGATGCTCCACAAACTCAAGATTCTTAATCATTTTTAATTTAGACCACTCCGCAGCGAGTTCAGTCTCACCTAAGTCACTTGCAAAAACTTTCAAGCCATTATTGGCGAGGAAGGCAGATCCATAAGCTGTGCCACAACCGTAATCTAAAACCGAACTTGCATTTCCTTCGAGGACACGATGTGTGAATTTATAGCGAGCTAAATGAACCGAAAAATTTAAGAAATCTTTTGGCTCCATTACATTGCTAACCCTGAGCATCGATATTCTCCTTTAAGTAACTAAAAATGTCTCGTAAATGAAGGCTACCAATAAACTCTTGAAGCGCGGTCGTATCGCTACAAGTTATCTGCGCCTCTCCAATACGTTTTAGCCGGTAACTCACGGCTACAGAAATAAAACTACGTAGATAGTCGATAATTTCATTCAAACTAATTGAGTGTCCAGTTCCGACATTCAAAACATGATTTATTTTCTGAAGATTGATTGCCTTCCTGAAGCAACGATAATTTATTTCTGCTACATCAGCGACATGAATGAAATCGCGTCTTTGATTACCGTCCCCATAAACCAAGAGTGGTTCGTGATTCGCAATCGCTTCTAGCCAAATTCCGATTACCGAAGAGTATGCATTTAAAGGGTTTTCGCTACTATAGCTACCCGGTCCGTAGGGATTAAAATATCTAAGACTTATGCTTTTCCTATTGTGATATCTACACAGCAAGTCAACATATTGCTCCGAAGTATATTTCTGTAATGCATAAGGGCTCTTCGGGTTTTTCGGAGAGTTTTCCTTTGTCGGCCAGCTTTCAGAGTCCCCATAAATTGACGAAGAAGACGAGTTGACGAAGATACAATCGCTGCTCGTTTGTTGAATAAAGCGCTCTAATACTGACAGTGTTCCGCCAATATTAACTCGGTGATGTTCGATGGGGTCAGTAAAGCTTGGAGTTATTCTCGGGAGAGCAGCTAGATGAAATACTCCAGCGAATTCGTGTCTATCAAATAAGTCTGCTAATGCAATTGAGTCGCAAATATCAAAATAGTGGTAGTGGACATCCATCGAAACTCTTGAATTCGATCCCGTACTCAAATCATCAATTACATGAACCTCATAATTACGCGTCGATGCCAAACGCCTTACAAGTGCCGAACCTATGAAGCCGAGACCGCCAGTAACGAGAACCTTCAATGTATTGAACTCCGGAGATTTTTTTAGATAGCTTGGGAACTCTCTTCAGACATAGCGCTGAATAAAAACTAAGTGACTATTGTTACGAGTTACGAATATCAAGACAAACTTCGCTCAGAACGCTTTTGCTATTGACATTTCTAGTATTTCATACTCCACGCTAAACTTTATTCGATTCCGAAGCACGGATTTTAGTCGCCGTTCATCGGCGCGTTTCTGAAATAATTTCCAGTCTTCCCGATCTCGGAATATAACTTCTGCCAGAGATCGATGGCTTCCAAAAAAGAATCCTGTAATTTCTGAAGCGTGGTTGCGAGCGATTGTCACGTCAACTTTTTTACATCTCAGGTAGGTCTTGATTATTTCAAGCCCTCTCGCGACGAGAGTCGAGTCATGAAACAAAATCGTGTGATCTGCCTCCATGAGCGGTTGTAGGCACATAAAATCCTTGAACACTGCGGTATCCGTGTGCTCGGCATCAATAAAACCCAAATCGAACTTTGGATATGGAGAAATAGAGAGGGGGGGTAAGTTTTCGATATCACCATCGTGGATTCTAAGTTTATCGATATTTAGCCCCGCTTTTGTCAGATTATCAATCATATCCTGCGATGAAAATCCGCCATAGTCGAAAAGAACGCCCCTCTCGTCGGGTTGCTGCCGATTTCTATCGTCTATTGAGAGGACTTGACGACAACTGTCCTCGGCGAGAAAAGGAGCTAGACTACCGCCCTTGAATGAACCTATCTCCACGTATGAGAAATCGCCTCGGGCCTTTAGACATTTCAGAGCTAATTTCAAAACTTCGCGGTCTTCGCTGCTAGTTTGAGAGGGAATGCCGAAAGTTTCCGCCATTAGGTTCATTTTGATCTCTTTTAGTAATCGTTTATTGAATTCAAAGCGTTATCCTAAACACTTTTTGAGTTATGCTGAAAACGTTTAAGCTTAACTTTTAG
>JACCDP010468251.1_pt1 | contig 10854 bp, 7 predicted proteins | sample 7445841 | NCBI WGS metagenome assembly JACCDP01 (sample SAMN15323441, study PRJNA562643) | freshwater metagenome | isolation source: river surface water | place: USA:Blue River Watershed | collected 2017-08-17
CCGACACCAAGCGCCCACTCAAGAGCGACCCGGGGCACCCCGAGGCCTGCAACGTCTGCCAGCTGCACAAGCTGGTGAGCGCCAACTACGAAGAGCTCTGGCAGAACGAGCGCGCCGCCCTCACCGGCTGCGCCGACATGAAGCGCCTACTCGCCGAGCGCCTGATCGCCCACTACGCCCCTGCCCGCGAGCGCTACAACGAGCTCCTCGCCTTGCCTCATGAAATCGACAACATCCTCGGCGACGGCGCCGCCCGCCTCTTGCCCATCGTCACCGAGACGATGCGTGAGGTGAAAGAGAAGGTTGGGTTGGCGTAGGGCTGTCACGGAGCAGCTGTGCACATGGATGAACTGAAGGGATTTTCCACCCCTTGTAACCCCAAGCAACGCAGGAGTCCGAATTGACAGTAAAGCTTTCCCGAAGCCCGTCGAGGCGTGTTGATGGAGATAACCTCCTCTATCGACTTCTAACAGACCTGATAAAGCAAGGCGGCTCTAACGGGCAATGGCTTATTGACCATATCGTTGCCGACTGCTCAGTCTGGTGGGATCCGCAGGTTTATGCGGAATGCCCAGTTCTACTTCCGTGGGCAGTACGTGACCCCAAATGTCGTGGAAACAAGGAGAAAGGCCTACCTGACGAATGGGGCGCACCAAACACTGATGGATACTTCCGAGACGACAACTCCCTAGTAAAAGCGCTAGTTAAATCACTACAGGTCCGCGGGCCAAGCACCGGCTACATGACGGGCAGCAGACTTGGAAAGGGATGGGTCGCAGCTCACATATGGCGTGTAAATGATGGAGAGAGCTTAGCCTCACGTGATCCACGCCTTTATACTTTCGTTCCGAATCTTGTATGGCTGCCTCGACAGATTGCAAAGCTCTCTGACATTGAAGGTGGCCCGGTGCAGGCGGCGCTTAAATCAATTTCATTTTTGCTTTACCGAGATGCGCCGGTAGCGCGTAGCCGCCGTGAAATAGCTGAGCAGTCATGGAAGTATCTACCCGCACCAACATCGGTCAGCACAATTGAGAAGGACGCCCTTTCTTTCTTCACCAGTCCGGATATGACGATCAGGACAAGAATCGATCGTACAAATGACGTTGTAGCCGCTCTGGACGCCGCCGCCAAAGGCGAGATGGCGCAGAATAAAGCAGTGTCAACACGCTATTCCAATGGCCTCGCATCGATGGAGCCTGGCACGCATCAAAAGCTTATCTGGGAGCTCAAGAAGCACATCTAACGTGCATGTTCCAGCGCTCATGCCTAACCTCGCACCTAGTCAATGCTATCAAGCAGCTCGGGCCCTACTGGAGGCGGATCCGTTCATCGATAAACTCCCCTAGCCCGATCACAGTGTCAGTAGAACTGAGCACTTCCATGGGTAGATCACGGTGTAGCTGCAAAGGTACTACCAGCCGAATTCCCGAATTCGAGATTTCGAGAAGCTGGGACGGGGATAAATTGGTATCGAGAGTCAACAGATTTTTGTGGCGAATCTTCTTAGCTTCCTCAAGAACGCCTCTCCAGCGTTCTTTCAGTGTTCGCTTAACGGCTAAATGACTTGGGCTATGGGCCCCGGATGAATAGCTCCGAACATCTGGGAAGACAAAATCTGGCCGTGCCCCTTCGTTTAATTGAGGTTGCCATGCATACTCAACACCAGATTCATCAAAAGCAAGCTTTACTGCAAGCTCAAGTGAACGCCCAGCCCGCGATACTCGACTGTTCATTAAGCTTTTCGCGAGATGGAAAAAGTCTTCCAGATTACCAAATCCGTTTTGTGCCTTATCAGCGTAAATCCCAGTTTCGAGCAACTGAAACAGCTCATACTCGGCCCGAACTCTGCGAACCAGCAGCGAATCGATGGATTCTTTTGGCAGGGGGCTCAGTTCTTGGAGAACGTACTGCGCGAGTGCCGCGCCGGTAGGTAGTGTTGTACGCCACTCAGTAGGAATATTTCTCCATCTTCCAAACTCAGCTTCGTAATCAATCCGGTTTCGCACTGCTCCTGATAAGTCCAATACAAATTCCTCTTTTGGCGCAATCATTCCTACTGCCGCGTCCAGAAGCTTATCTTCTTGCTCAGTAGTTGCTACCCTAACGTCGATCAATTGTGTCTCCACATCAATCGTACAGACCATGATTGCGCCAGTAGCGTCAGGCCCAAAAGCTGAACCCCATTTCGACCCGCCCCATCCAGTGAAACGACATTCATCACGGCCTTGGCCCTTTACTGAGGTTCGTTTGCTGTTGTAATAGATCAGCGAAACCTCATTAGATTTCTTCTCGCCATTCACTACACACGCGAATTTCACACGTGGATTTTGCTCAGTGAAAGTCTCAAGCCGTGGTGCGATTGTGAAGGCTACCCGCTTAGAAATATAGAAGCCGGCTTGATGCGAACGCGTTCCGCCTGTGTCATTTAGCGACAAACGCTTCGCATAAATCAATCGCCCTGGCTTCCATGCGTTCGCTATCCAATCTTCAATCTGCATCATGAGTCTACCTGTCTAGGCTCCTTAAAATTTTCACTAGCGGCCGCGCAACATGCTCAACTGCAGGGACCACAACGGAGTTACCAAACTGTTTATACGCAGCTGTATCCGAGCAAACGATCTGAAAAGTTTCCGGGAAGCCCATGAGACGTGCGCATTCTCGAGGTGTAAGGCGCCGTGGTCGCTTTCGGGGGCCTCGGTCGACGAGGATCTCTGAGCCATCTTTGTAGTATCTAGCTGACAGGGTTCGCGTTACTGAATCAGGCTTGGCGAGACCATATCCAAACCCATTCCCCGCGGCGCGATGCTTTGCGGCATATGCGCGCAAGTAACTCCACAATTTTTCACTCAGCACATACTTCTCAAGCCCTACCTCCCCCTCTAGGATATCCGCGAGGACCATCGATGTTCGGGGTGGAGGAGTCGCAAATTCGTATTCCTGCTGCTTGGACAGATCTTTGCGAAGAGCGACTATGTAGGTTCTTTCTCGGTGTTGGGGCACCCATAGTCCACCATCCAACACCTTTGTCTTCACCTGATATCCGATTTCTTCAAGTGTGGAAAGGATTACCTTCATTGTTTTTCCGGAGTCATGTGTATTCAGGTTTTTGACGTTCTCGAGAATCAACGCTGCAGGTTTCTTGGCTTTGGCAATGCGCGCAATCTCAAAAAAAAGGGTGCCGCTTGTTTCATCAAGAAATCCGTGTTTCCTCCCTAAAGAATTCTTTTTTGATACCCCAGCGATGCTAAATGGCTGGCACGGAAATCCGGCAACTAGGATGTCAAAAGGGGGCAGATCCTTCGGCTTCACGAGACGGACATCGCCCGCATCAACTTCCCCATGATTGGCCGCATATGTGGTGGCTGCAAATCGGTCGATTTCAACGGAATAGACACATGAGGCTCCTGCGCGCTCTAGAGCGATGCGCGTGCCGCCTATACCTGCAAACAGGTCAATGAACGTGATGGTTCGTGTTTTGTGCATCAGGAGCTCAGTATGCCTGATCTACCTCTTGACCTGCCCGCGAAGTACTCCGCCCCGCCACTAAACTCCACCCGCATACCAAACTGAGGTTCGGACGGAACTTGGATTTCACCCTCCCCAGCGGGAGTGAAGCCGCTGTATGAGTTGCTTACAACGAACAATGCACCTACAACATTTGATATCTGAGAATCATTACAACTAGGACAAACTCCCTCTTTGAACTTTGCAAGCATCTTGTTGAACTCTCCATCTCGAAGTGCCACATTCGACGCCTGATCTTCGACAGGGCGCCCTAGGTCTTTATCTCTCGGACCGCGCTTGTTTCCCATTTGACTCTCAGTTTCTATGAAGCTAATCCACTTACCCTGAGCGCGCTCAATATTCTGACGAAAGAATAAAGGTCGACTCTTTAGTGCCGTAACCGCGTCATACACATCCAGAACATCCTCGGTATTCACAATACGCGCATCGAGTGGTGCTCCCGCCATCATCGGACCGACAACGGAACATTTACAAGGATATTCCAGCATTGCTGCTCGCTCAACAACGTCACGTACTAATTGCGACTTATTAGCACTTAGGCCCCACACAATCCCCACCTCGAAGCCGCGGTTTACTACCGCGCCTTTCATCTTCGTCCGGTTCGTTGGCGCCCGCTTACCAATACCGGAGATCGCAGGGAGGAACGCTTTCGGATCAATCCTTTGATCTTCACTTGCCGAATACTGTTCTAGGCTCAATCGTGTTTCGTATTCCGTTAAGGCCGCACCGCGGAACAACGCTAGTGGCTGTTGGGTATCATCTTTACTAGTGTCGTTTTGAAAATAAAGTCGGATTAGATCTTCATAATATGCCCGGAACCCATTCCATCGTGCCTGTTGGAGCATCGTATCTACCGTTTTTGAAACCCTTCCGAAATATGTTGTCGTGAGTCCTTCAACCGTAAAGCCTCGCGAGAGCTTGTTACCCCCGATTAAGATCACCCAGAGGCCCTTCGCCGAATCTAGGGTTGGCTCATCGTAGTTTGGTTCGTTTGTTCCAGGTTTACTATTAACGAGTTGTAGGGGGTAATCAATCGCAGATTTGTCTTTAAGGAATTGCCCGCGAAGAAAATTGATTACATCCTCGGCCGTTTCTAGGAACTGTGCTTCGCTAGGTAAGTCGCTCGTGTTTAACGGCGGGACGCCAGGAATATTCGCTAAGTCGTAGCGTCCTTTTTTGAGCATTCGGGCTGTTGTGTCCTGAAAGTTCTCTAAGTACCACTGCCATAGCATGGCCGCAATTACTGCTGGTCTGTTTTGAGAAAAGCTAAATGTTGGGCTATCAATGATTCGTTTGAAGGCGGCATATTCATCGTCATGCTGGATCATTTTTTGGTGGACATTCACGAGAAGCGAATGATGCCGGAGCATCTTCTCTACGGCCCCGCTACGATTTTTTCGTCGATACTCCTTAACAACCCCGGCCACAAGCCAAGATTTAAGTGCAGTTATGCGTGCCTGATCCGATTCTGTAACGTCATCTACTGGGACTTCACGAACATGAATAGCTTCATTCCTTAGATTCTCCACCCCCAAATCTGATGCAGATTGGGGTGCGCTGATGAAATCGAAGACTTTGTGACTACCAAAATATCCCGTTGGCATTTTCATTACATAAATTGCATCGGGGAACAACCCTCCGCTGTCTGGATCCGCAAGGCAGTTGGCATATGGTGTTGCGGTGTAGCCAATATACGTTCGAGTCCTAAATGCATCTCTTAGCTCAAGAATGCTCCGGTTCACGAAAGATGCTTCATCGGGTTCGTCGCGGGGAATCCATCCTGCACTGTCTGCCTTTTGCTGTGTATCAGGTGACGCGTCATCGGCTTCTTCGTCAATTATGATGGTAGGCCAATCTGACCTGCCAGCGGCACTCTGCTCTTTTGCCCATTTCGTGAGTAGCTTCAAGTCGCCGCTAGTTTTTTTGCAAACTGCAATAAAAGTTGTCGGTTGGTCCCCTGCAAATGCGTGAAGGCCTTCGAGTGACAATCTATGCTTACCTTCTACCAATTGCGAAAGGCTCTTCCAGGCAACTGTGTTTCCAATCTTTGGGTTAACAGTGAACGACTTGTTGACCTCATCTCGATATTCCCTATGCAGATTGCCGTCTTCGGCACCGCCGCTCCCAACTAAATCGCGATCGACGCGGCGCTGTGTTTGGGCGCCCAATATCTCAGTTCGTCCGCTCAGAACAATGATAAGACGGTAACCCGCGTCAGCGAGTCGACTGGCAACGCCTAGAAAATTCTGTGTTTTTCCACTTTGTGTATAGCCAACAACAAGCACATGATGCGCCATCGCATTGCCTCTTGAAGTTGGACGCGGGACCGTGCGTACGATTTGGCTTACTTCGCCACTGAGGGCATCGACTGCCTCACTGCTGCGACTACCTCGCGCCACTAAATGGTCGGCGTATTGAGCCCATCGCACGCCATTCCCGTCGTCCCGCGTGAGAAATTCTGCAGGTTTCTGATGTGCGTTGACATCAAACGTGAAAAAGGAAGTATTCTCGGCCGGCCATCGTGTCTCTGCCATAGACGCGACCTCTTCTGACATTTTCATCCCAGACCAGACTGCAGCACCAATTGGACTCTTGGCCTGATCTCTCTGAAGTCTTATTAGTTTAGACAGTCTTTCTAGGATTTTTTGGTGCACTTTAGTCACTTCTTGTGGTGCATCAAGTGGAGTGTTGAACACTTCTTTCAGTACATCATTCTGATTACTCAAATCCGGTATCTCGCGAATCCCCAGATCCCACGATGCTTCGGCCTGAACCAATAGCCTGAATAGCTCTTCCGTCTGCTTCTCAACCATTCAGGCCTCCATCGCGATTTGGTCTCCGAAAGGAGAGGGGGCGCCAAGGCCCGTAACGTCAATATCGTATTCAAAACGCGATAATCTAATGACCTCCGGGCCGATTAACGAGCGGAGGGCTTCCGGAGTTACGAGTGGAAGCGACGAGCCTCTAACCCACATTGGCTGCTCTCGCAGCTTGAACGTATAGTCCAACACTTTGTTAATCGGTCCGAGATTTAGTCTTTTTACGTGCGCTTCAATTAGGGCTTTACTCCACCCAAGCCGAGCTAGAGACTGAATCATTACCCCAATCGAGTCTCCGCTTGAGTTACCAACTCGCGCAGCCATAACGCTAAGTAGCCATGAATCTGCGCCAACTGAACTGAGTAGTTGATCAGGGCGGCTAATCCGATGTATATGATTCTGTCTTGTCGTTGTCTTGACTTCAATCTCAATTCCATTGTGGGAGAAGTCAAACACTGATGCCTCAAGAGCAGTCCACGTATCGATACCGGCGCCGGCTTTTCCAAGCTGCAGCGCAGTCCATAGCTCCCCATAAAGTCCAATTACCCCTAGGCTGTCGATTTGTTCCGGCCCTGCTGCAAGTGTTTTCCATGAATCAAGCTGTTCATAGATAGCTTCACGCGGTTGGGACCCTAGGCGAATCTTTTCAAGGAGCATTGCCAAAAAAGCAGAGAACTCAACTTCTAATCCGGGCATTGCACAACTGAGCGTGCATCTCCCTCCGTTTCCGACGGGGGCAAGAACAAGGTGCCTAGATACCTCAACTGGTTGGGCGAGTGCGGTTCCAGAGAAAGAGCACGCCAGATTAGCTCCGTTCGTGTAATAGTTGATTTCTAAATCAAACTTCCCGCCTAGTGCAAGCTTGTGCGGCAATAGGTCTTTTAAGCTGTCTACAATCTCAGCATGACTCGGGGAGGTTTGCTGGCTATTCATCGATCGGCATTTTCAATAGGCGTCGAATCAGCCGGTCTATCTCCAAACAGTTGCTAGCCAGCGAAGCACGGGGTCTGTTGGCTAGAAATCCTCTGGCCAGCTGCATGGCCGCGTCCTGCTGGGCTGAAGACAGTTCTTTCTGACCCCATTCGCTAATGACAAGTTTTCCACGGAAAGCTTCAATCACAGGCAGGCTGATGACTTTCTTCTCGATAACTCCCTTTGGCGCACTAACGCTTGGAAGTTTTGTTCGATAAGCTTTTTGGGCTGCACTTCGGTATCGTGTGAACTCAGGCCGCATTTGCAGTGCTTGAGTAATCAGTGAAACGTTTTGAATCGCATCTTTTGTAATGGTAGGACGGAATTGGCCGTCGCTACCCGGCGGCAGATCAACTTCGACACGTGCAAGAGACATATGAGGTTCAGTGCTAGCAAGACCAGCCCAACCACCGCATTGGACAAGCCGATCATACCGATAGAAGTAGAGACCTTGCCACTTCACTGATCCGCCGCCTAAAGCGTAATTCTGCTCTCTTTCAGCTCGCCCTGAACCCTGTTTAGGCCAGATATGACATCTGATCGGCACGACAAAAGTTCCAACATCTACTAAGAGATTGAGTGGATATGCGGGGTCACCTGGGCTGCTGTAGCCGAACGGGTTAACGGGCTTTAGCGCTCGCCTTTCGTACAGGTATGGGAAGCCAGCAACTGATTCACGGTTTGCAACATAGATTCTGATTCTATTCTTCTCTATGAATCTATGGAAAATCATCGAGAGGTACGACTCGCATGCATTCAATTCGTCTTGAAGCGCACTTTGAGATTGATCGCTACCGGGGACCATTGCCTCAAGCCGACCTATGATTACCGCCGTTCCGGTACCGTTTCTCGGGCTAATCACTAGCGGGAAAAATTTTTCAGACGCTGAGACGGGGAGTGTTCGATAAGAATACTCTTTTTCATACTCTTCAATTTCGACACAAGCGGCTTGATCGTCTCCATTAGAACGTGATGCAAGAATCAGCGACCTACCAAGCGAGAAGCTGGCTGCCTTGAGCCCAACGCCATATCTACCTAAACGGCTGTTCTGCTGATTGTCTGGGTTTTGTCGAATGGACAACGCGTCAGAAATGGATTGAATGCCACTGCCGTTATCACTTATATAGACATACTTAATCTTGCCACTGACCGACAAGGTTCCGTACTCAATCTCTTTGGCACCAGCATCTATCGAGTTATCAATGAGGTCCGCGAGGGCGACCTCAAGTGAGTAGCCTGTTCTGCTCATGAAGTCGGTCACGGCGGCAGGGTCAGCGAATGCTCGTGATTTAACGCCAAGGCCTTGCAGCGCACCAAGCTCGTCTTTATGGAGATCTTCAGGATTCAGGGCCTTTTACCTCTTTCTTCCTCTCGTGTGCCGAGATCCATTGAGCAAGTCTTCCCAAGATTACAGCATCAGGATGCCCCTAATTGAATCGATTTCATGTCCCGATAACCGCTAATACCAATGGCCTGCTCCCAGTTAGTTAGAAGCCTAGGCGGCTCTTTCTTGCCGGTTTTGCCAGTTGCTGGCTCAGGCGCCCTATCCCCAGTTCCGTACTAGGTATGGAGGGCACGCGGACGAAGAGGCTGATTCTTCGGCGGCTATTCCCGCCGCCTTCAGTGCGGGCAGCACTGTGGACGCTCATCGCGATTTTCGTTAGAGCCATACGCAATTCAGAGGGCACTGCGGTTGCGAGAGTTACGGGAAACTTCAGTCGCGGGTGCTCTAAGAGTCGAGAGCTGATCGGACTTGCTGACGTGTGCCTTGTATTCAACATTGCGCCTAGGAGTATGCCGTTCATTGAACCCAGCCGACTAATGACCCGCTCAAAAGTAGCGATGTAGTCTCCGCTCTTGTCAGAGCTATCTCGATTCGAAGGCGCTTCAATTGCAATCTCGAACCAATCTCTGGAGAGGTAAATCTGATACCCGTCATTCAGGTTTTTTCGAGATGGAGGCTTAATCATTCGCCCATGTTAACAATCCGGCCACTGAACAGGCTCAGTCTCAATCAATTGATTTACAAACCACACAGGCGAGCAGCTCGGCTCCCTGTGCGCCATAGGGGAAGTGCTCCCCTACGGCGAGGTGTTCTTTGGTGAGGCGCTTCAGGTGACCGCAGGGGAATCGCCCTGGGGCACCCTGGCTCGCGCCGGCGCGCTCCGCCACGCGCTTGAGGAACTCGGTCTTTGGGTCAATCTCGTTCTCGTGCTCCCACGGCAGGTCGGCGTGCCCCACATGCCCATCGCGCGCGGTGCGCTCGAAGAGCGGTGTGCGGAGCTCGAGACGTTCGATCATCGCTGCGGGGCGAAGGTCAAACTTCAGCGCCACGAGTTCGGCGAGCTGCTCATCGGGGATCATTCCCGTGCCGAACGTGTCCACGGTGAGGGCCACCGGCTTGTCGACGCCAATCGCATAGGCGATGGCGATCTCGGCACGTACAGCCAGCTTGCTGCGCACCAGGTGCAGCGCCGCCTGTCGCGCGGCGTATGCCGCCGAGCGATCGACCTTGGTGCCGTCCTTGCCGCTGAAGGCGCCGCCACCATGGTGCGCCACGCCGCCATACGTATCGGCGATCACCTTGCGACCGGTGAGGCCCGAGTCGGCGAGCGGACCACCCACCACGAACCTTCCCGTTGGGTTGATGTGCACTGCGGTGTTGGGCGTCACCCATTCGCCGAGCGCTTCGCGCGCCAGTGCCTCGAGGGTGCTGCGGACCTCTTCGATAGGCGTCTCCGCGCGATGCTGTGCCGAGACGACGAAGGCTGTTACCTCCTGCGGCGTATCGCCCACGTATCGCACGCTGACCTGCGCCTTGCCGTCGGGTCGCAGCCAAGAGATCGCACCAGTGGTGCGTGCCGTGGTGAGGGCACGGGTCAGGCGCTGTGCCAGCACCAGGGGCAGTGGCAGCCCCTCTGGGGTTTCGTTGGTGGCGTAGCCGTAGACGATCCCCTGATCGCTGGCGCCGAGCACACCGTCGTCGCGAACGACGCCCATGGCAATGTCGGTGCTCTGCGGGTCAATGGTGACGCGCACGGTGCAGGTGTCGGGGTCGATCCCCTCCTCTGCTGACTCGTACCCAATCTCGCGAACGACACGGCGCACGATCTCCACGATCTCGTTGTGCTTGAGCGGGTTGCGGCTGGCAACCTGGCCGAAGACCCAGATTTCGTTGGCGCTTGCCGCAGCCTCAATACCGCAGCGCACATACGGGTCGCGAATCAACTGCGCGTCGAGCAGCGCATCGCTGATCTGATCGCAGAGCTTGTCGGGATGCCCCGTGGTCATGGACTCGCAGGTCACGATCCTGCTCTCGGTTGGCTTCGTCGCCATGTTCAGTACCTCCCAGTTCGACCGGCTCGGGCCGGCGCCTGGGGCACGACGCAGCACGCCACACAGGGCGCCTGGTCCGCGTCGGACCCGTCCGCATCGCCATATCAGCGTTGGCACCGTTCCGGCCCCCGGGTTGGGGATCCGTTGGTTGCCGCACCTTCGTCGAGCTGAATCTCTCCGGTGCTCTCGATGCGCGTCA
>JACCDP011450970.1_pt1 | contig 10853 bp, 11 predicted proteins | sample 7445841 | NCBI WGS metagenome assembly JACCDP01 (sample SAMN15323441, study PRJNA562643) | freshwater metagenome | isolation source: river surface water | place: USA:Blue River Watershed | collected 2017-08-17
AAATTAAAAAATAAATTAAAAATATTATATGAAGATTTTGAAAAAAAATATAATTAAAAATATATTAAGTTTTATATATTAATAAATATATATGACAGGTGCTTTAATTCAACTTGTCGCAAAAGGCGTACAAGATATTTTTATAACGAGAGACCCTCAAATAACATATTTTAAAATTGTATATAGAAGACATACAAATTTTTCTATAGAAGCAATACCACAATATTTTACACATAAACCAGATTTTGGCAAGAAAGCTACATGTATTATTTCACCGAATGGAGATTTAATGGGTAAAACTTATTTAATAGTAACATTGCCGAGAATAAAACCATTTTTTTTAGATGATGGTACTATTGACCCATATTTAAAATATGCATGGGTAAAAAAAATTGGTTATGCGTTAATTAATTCTGTTGAAATTGAAATAGGCGGTCAAATTATAGATAGACATTATGGAGATTGGTTAAATATTATGGAAGAATTGTTTTTAAAAAAAGAACATCAAAGAGGTATTAATGAAATGATAGGTAATATGGATAAGTTAATTAACTTTACTCCAATAAAAGATAAATATAAATTATATATACCTCTACAATTTTGGTTTTGTAACAATCCTAGTTTATCAATTCCTCTATTATGTTTACACCATAGTGAAATAAAAATTAATTTAGAAATTAATGATTTAAATAAGTGTAATATCATAGGACCAACCAATTATATTAAAATTCAAGATAATATAGCTCCTTTTGAATTTGGTGAATATATAGAACAAAATATCAATGGACAAATTGCTTCTGGTATTTATATGGGATTTGACCCTTCTACAAGATATATGTATTATTTAAAAATATCCAGAAATAAATTCCAATATTTATCTTCGTATGTAAATCCAGCAGAGGTTATTAGAAATTATTCTGAATATTTAATTAAAAGTAGGACTAGTTCTAATTTTTGTATTTATGCTCCTCAAGATGGAGAACAAGATATTACTATTTTAAGAGATAAATTATATGATATTCCTGAAATTAATAATATAAATATTCAAGAATGTTATTTATTAGTTAATTATATTTATCTTGATTCAGAAGAAAGAAATAGATTCATTCAAACAAAACATGAATATTTAATAGAACAGCTATTTATTTATAATCCACAAACTATTACTTCATCTAATTTTAATGCAAAAGCAGACAGTATAAATCCTACTAGGTTTAATGTATGGTTTACTCAACAACAATATTTTACTGATAGAAATAATAATGATTATTTTAATTATACAGATGATTATTTATATGAATATAAAAATAATAATTATACTAAAAAAGGAAAGAGTTTAATAAATTCAGAAAATATTATGTTTAATGGTTATGATAGAATATCTAATAGAACTTATTCATATTTTAATGATATACAACCGTTACAACATTTTTCTAAAGGTATTTCAGAAGGACTACAAGTATATTCTTATGCGCTTGACCCAAAGGTATTCCAACCAAGTGGTTCTTGTAATATGAGTTATATTAATAATACTTCAATACAAATGAATATTAACTATCTAATTAATGATAATAATCCAGCTATTTTTAAAGGATATGCTTTAGGGCAAAATATATTAAGAATAGTTGATGGATTAGCAGGTCTCGTTTTTGTTAGATAAATAAAAAAGTTGAAATTTATATTAAATGTCGATTTTAATATAAATAATATTATATAAACAAAATGTCTTATCTTAAAGAACTCGAATCTCTAAATATTGCTCAACTTTGGTGTGGTAAAGCTAGTGCTTATGAAGTACTAATTGCGCTACTATATGCAATTGAAAAAGATGGCCACGATATTTCTAAATTTCCTAAATACGAAAGTCTTCTTGAACTAAAAGATTTTATGGAATCTGACAAGAGCCATCGTTATTATTCTAGAATGAAGGATTTTCAAGCACCTCAAGGTACTGAAAAAATCCCTCTTGAAAGAGTAAATCTTTCTCTTCTTGTAAAACTTATTGTACATCGTATTGATGATGTATGTATTAAATATTTCCAAAGCTCAACTAGTTCTGAATGGGTACCTCGAAATAGTTATGGTGATAAAGTACTTGGTTATTGGAAAATTTTTGATTCCAAATATCCATCTGATGTAACTGAATTTATGAAAAACTCTAAACCAACTAAATCAACTACTGAAGTTATTCCAACTGAAAATAAAATCGAAGGTCTAAAAACAATTCTAACTAAAGTTCAAGGCGCGTGGGCCCAAAAAGTTTCTGAAAAAATTCAAACTCTTGAAACAGCAAAAATTGAACAAGTAACTAAAGTAAGCGAAGCAGCTGAAGTAACTGAAGCTGTAGAACCAGTTAAAGAAAAAGTACAAAAACAAATGAAACCTAAAAAAACAATTAAACCTGAAAGCAAAACTACAACTCCAGTTGATGATGGACAAGGTGAATGGACTAAAGTAGGAACAACACGTAAAGTTAAAGCTGTTAAAAACAAGGATAAATATAAACCTAAAAATACTACTAAATAATTTTTTTATTTAAAAAATCTTTAATACTTATATATTAAATAAATAATGCCAGGAGGCTTAATAAATATTGCTACATATGGTAGTCAAGATATATTTTTAACAGGAACACCTGAAATTAGTTTTTTTAAAGTTATATATAGAAGAAATACAAATTTCTCTATGGAATCTATTCGATTAAGATTTGATGATACTGTTAATTTTGATAAATATACCACTTTAACATTTCCCAGAACAGGTGATTTAATTCATAAATCTTATTTAGAAATAGTGCTTCCAGAAGTTAATTTTACTAGAAAAATAGATGTAAATAAAAAAAACGAATTACATACTTTATATGAAGAATATATAAGTAATTATGATATAATAATTGAATTTATGAAAATTAATGTTGCAGCATACAACAATGCTATTAATTATTATAATCTTGAAAATACAAGTGTTGAAGATATGATTAAACAAATAGATAATGTATTTTATGATTCTAATACAACAATAATAGATAATTTTAAAACAATTTTGGAAAATTTAATTTTAGATCCAAATAGTTCTATTTCAGAAAAATATATTTTATGTCAATTTCATTATAATTGTATAAGTATGTATGATATTGCACATTCTAAAGATATAGAAAGTAGTTCTTTTTCCACAAGTTATACAAAAGATGAACTTAAACAAAATTTGGATTTTTGTTATAAATTAAATAAATTACTTATTGAGTATTACCAATGGTTAATTAATAAAACTTATAAAGAATATCAAGATGCATGCAATATAAATTATAAATTTGCATGGGTTAAAAGATTAGGTCATTCTATTATTGAATATGTAAATTTATATATAGGCGGTGACATTATAGACAAACATTATGGTGAATGGATTGATATTTGGTATGAACTTACTTGCAATAAAAATTATGAAGAACCTTATTTAAAAATTATAGGAGATATACCAGAATTAACTAATTTTGATAGAGAATCTAAACCAAAAACTGTATTATATGTACCTTTAGTATTTTGGTTTAACAGACATAATGGTCAGGCTTTACCACTTGTTTCACTTCAATATCATGATGTTCAAATAGGTTTAAAACTTCGTAAATTTAGTCAAGTAGCGTATATAGAAAATGTAAATAATACAAGAATTAATTTAGATAATTTATTTGAAGAATATGGTTATCAAATTAGTGTAAACTTATTACAAGATTATATTTATCTTGATACATTAGAAAGAAGAAAATTTGCACAATCTGCACATGAATACTTAATAGATATAGTTCAACATCAAATTGAAGATAATGAATTAGATGAATATAAAACTAAATTAGAATTTACAAACCCATCAAAAGAACTAATATGGGTTATACAAAGAAAATCATTAAGGAATAACTATAATGGATACAATGAATGTATGTGGAATAATTTTGGTATTGAATTAGATGGTTCAGGTAATCCTTGTAATACATGTTTACTTAATTTAAATGGTACTAAAATGTTTGATTTACAACCAGGTATTTGGTTTAATAATACAATTCCATATTATTCACATACTAAAATTCCAAAAGATGGCATTAATTGTTATTCTTTTTCTTTAATGCCTGAAGAACATCAACCAAGTGGTTCTTGTAATTTATCCAGAATTACTATAGCCCAATTAGATTTATATTTAAATGAAAAAGTATTATTTGAATTTGATAGAAACACTGGTAAACTTACTGATTTGCCTGAAACTTTAAGTATAAGGGTATTTTCTTTATCACAAAATATTTTAAGAATTATTGGAGGTATGGGTGTTTTGGCATTCTCTGCTTAATTATTTTTTTTATTTTTTATCATGATTTATATTATAAAGATTTAATAATATAATTATATAATGACAGGTGGTATACTTCAATTAGTAGCGAGAGGCTACGATGATACTTATATTATAAAAGAACCAGAAATAACATATTTTAAAATCGTTTATAGACGGCATACTAATTTTTCTATTTCTCCAAAAATATTAAATTTTAATGAAAATTTAAATTTTGGTAAAATTGGCAGATGTCGTGTTAAAATGTTAGGTGATTTATTATCCAAAATATATTTGGCTATTGAAATACCTGAAATAGATGTTTCAAATCAAGTTTATACAGTTACTGATTTAATAAATTTATTAAGTTTGTATGAAATTAATTATAGTTATACTGGAAGTTTAAATACTCAAATTGGGAGATATTTATTTTGTGATTTATTTGATGTAATTAACACAAAAATTAAAGATTTATATTTACAATTTAAAAATGAAACAATTATTGCTCAAAAACAAGTTTATTTATCTAAATTAAAAAAAATTGGATTTAATAAGAATAACTGTTGGTATTTTCCTAAAGAAGATGAATTTTTTAATGAAAATTTTAAACATAATGAATTTTCTCTTAAATTATTAAGTTTAATTAAAACAGGTAAACCTCAATTTTGTTGGGTTAAAGAATTATGTCATTATCTTACTGAATATGTAGAAATAAATATTGGAGGTGTAACTATTGATACACATACATCTGAAACTCTAAGATGTGATACTATTATAAATTTAGATGAAAATAAAATATTAGGTTATGAAAAAATGATTGGATATATTCCTGAACTTTATACTTATAATTCTGATATAAAACCCAAAAAATTATTGTATCTACCTTTAAAGTTTTGGTTTTGTAATCACTTTTCAGAAGCACTGCCTTTAGTAGCTATGACTCATTCTTTTGTTGATATTAATGTTAAATTTAGAAACTTCGAGGATGTGAGTTATTCAAATTATACTAAATTTATAAAAGAACCAAAACTTAATGCTTATTTAATTGCACATTATATTTATGTAGATGAAGAGGAAAGAAAAAGATTATGTGAAAATAAATTGGAATATTTAATTGAAAACCATGAAATAACATCCGAACAAATTTTTACTAAAGATAATTTAGTTGAAACTAAAAATATAGATGGAGATAATTCGGGTAAATATAATTTTTCTGTTGATTATAAATTAAACTTTAATTATGTTTCTAAACAGATTTATTGGGTTTTAAAACCATATAAAATAAATGACCCAATTAATAAATTTGATTGGAATTTTTATGATGAAAATAATAATAAGATTATACCAATGAAAGACTTTGTTATAAAATTTAATGGTAGAGATAGAGAAGCATATTCCAAAAAATACGGATTTTTTAGTTTATGGCAACCTTATAAACACCATTGTTCTAGTTTAGTTAATAATATGTTTATGTATAATTTTGCTCTTTATCCTCAACAATTACAACCATCTGGAACTGCTAATTTTGGTAAAATGTCAGATTGTAGTATTTTAATGTATTTAACTAATGAATTTGCAAATTTAGTTGAAAATTCAAAATATAAATTTAGAGCAACTTGTTATTCTACTAACTACAATATTTTAAGAATTTTTTCAGGAATGGCTGGACTTGCTTTTACTAAATAATATTTTCTATTTTAATATTAATTAATATTAAGATATAAATGGTTAATTTTAATAATTATAAAAAAATTACTCATGAACAAAAAACATATGTAATTATTCCAATGAAGTTTAAAAATAATAAAGTTCCTGTTATTATCGATGATGAACATTTTGAAAAAGTCCGCAAGCTAAATAAATCATGGAAAATTAATGATAATGGTTTTGTTGTAAGTACGCATAGAGTTGGAGAAGAAGATATAGAAATTAATTTACATGAAGTTATTATGGCTCTTTATAATAAAAACAATAACATAGATAATAAACAAAAAAATATTATTCATCTTAATAAATTAGGTATTGATAATAGAAAAGAAAATTTATTGTATGATACTAAAGATAAAGAAACAGGTAAAAATTTAAAGAAGAAAAAAAGAATTATAGAATTCCCAAAAGAATCTGGAATCAATGCCGATAATATTCCTAGTTTTATGTGGTATATGAGTCCAAACGATACACACGATGAAAGATTTATAATAGAAATTGGAGATATAAAGTGGAAAACAACAAGTTCTTCTAAATTAAGTCTTAAATATAAACTTGAAGAAGGTAAGAAATATTTAAGAGAACTAAAAGATGCTAGACCTGAAATTTTTGAAGATAATTCAATGAATGGTGAATTTAATATTGAGGGTAAAAAATTACTAAAATCTTTTTATTCTATATCAAGAGAAGCCGGATTTAAGAATCTCAGAAAAATTACAACCGATAATTTAACTGATTTTTATCTAAAAGAAAATATCAAAGGGTTAACTAATTTTGAAAAAGAATTATTACAAAATTCCACTTTTTATGGACAAAAACGTTCTAAACAATTATATAATCAAATACCAAAAGAATCTGGAATTAAGTATTCAGACTTGCCTAAATATTGTTCATATGTTCCAGAAAATGATAAAAGAGGTGATTATTTTAAGATAGAGGGTCATCCAAGTATTGATTATATTTGGAAAACTTCGCATTCAAAAAAAGTTAATATTCAGGATAAATTTAAAGAATTAAACGATTTTTATGAAAAATTATAAAAGTTTATAATTTAATTTTTAATTTTAAATATTTTGCTTTATATTTAAGATATTTTTGTTTCCAGTATTCATCATCATTCCCTCCACCACCCATCGGTGCACCAATGCCCATTATTATATACTCTATTTCTTTTCTTAATTTTGATTCTTGTTGTATTTGTTCTTTTAATGACTTTTCTAAATTATTAATATTATCTTGTTTACCTAAAGATTCTTTTGTATATTTCTCTATATTTTCTCTTGCTAAAATTACAGAATGACGAGCTTGTTCAAGCATTCTCTCTGCATTTCTGATATTTTCTGGTCCTAAATTGATTTCATTACTTCTTTTTATCATTGATTCTAATTTAGCTATATTTTCTTCTGCCCCTAATAACTCATCTCTAAATTTTTGTATATTATCATTTGTATTATTAAGACGTCTGCGCAAGTGTTCAATACTATTATGTAAACTTCCAATATTTTGTTGAGTGAATTCTAACTCCCAAAATCTTTTACGCAAATCTTCAGTCATACCTTCAGGTCTATTATTTGCTATTTTTTCTAATCTTTCTAATTCAGCATTTAATTTAATATAATGTTCCATTTATTATATATAATTATATGTAATAAAAAAATAATTTATAAAGATTTAAGTTTTAAATATTTTGCTTTATATTTAAGATATTTTTGTTTCCAGTATTCTTCATTATTATTTCCTCCAACTTGTGCTGTTATAACTTTAGTTACCTCATCTTCTAGTTCTTTTATTAAAGTATCGTATTCTTGCATTATTTTATCTATTTCATCCCAAATTTTATAAAACTCTTCATGATATATGTTTTCTTCACGTTCACTTTTTTGTAATCTTTCTTTTGTTACTCTTAATTCATTTTCTAATTCATTTATCTTTTTATTATCTTTATCTTTATCATCACTTGCAAAATGGCCTTTTTTTAGAGTTATTTCTAGATTATTAGTTAGCTCTTCAATTTTATTATTTTTTCTACCCAAATCAAGAAATTTTTTTCTTAAATCTATAGATAAATTTTCAACCCCCTTAGGAATATTTTCCCATACTTTTAAAACTAATCTATCATATTTATTCTTTTTTTCTGAAGCACTTTCTATTACTCTATTATAGGTATTATCTTCCATTTTTTTAACAGGATATGGCTTTTTTTCTACAATTTCTCCCCTTTCAAATAGACTTCTTTTTAAAAAACTGTCCATTTATATATTATAATATATTTATTATATATAATTTTAAAATAAAATAAAATTTTATAATTCATTTTTTAATTTAATATATTTTGCTTTATATTTAAGATATTTTTGTTTCCAATATTCTTCATCATTTTCATCATCATCTCCATATTTAGAACCACCTGCTAATCCAGCTCTTGTTCTGATGCTAGCTATTTGAGTTTTCATTTCGGTTTCAATAGTTGTTATTAGTCCCCTCTTTGTTTCTATACTTTCTCTAATTCTTTTTAATTCTGTTTCACGAGTTCTTTTTTCACCATTAAGTTTTGTTTTTTCCATTGAAGGTGCTACACCTAATACTGTGATTGCACTATTTAATTCTGTTATTCTTTCTTCTAATGGCACAATTTGAGATTCTAATGCTTTAATTTCACCATTTAAAGTATCAATACGTGGTTGATTATCTGTATTTACTTTCGCAATTTCTTCTTCCATTGCTTTTCTTCTAGTTTCTCTTTCTCTTGAAGCAGCAGCTAAGTCTCTTGCACTTGTGATTTTTGCAATTTCATCTTTAATTGTTTGTATTTTATAAATTTCAATATCACGAGGTCTTAAACTATCAGCATTTGTATTAAAGTAAGCAGTGTATTCTTTTTCAGCAGCTTTTAAACCTTCATCTGCTGCTCTTTGTTCAACAGTATATCTAACATAAGAAAAATACCATGATGAACTACTTGGGAATGCTGCAAGATAAGTTTCATTTGCTCTTAACCAATTATCTCTTAATACTAATAGTTGTTTAATATGAGGTGCTGCAATTCTTTCTAAATGTGAATTTATTATTCTTGTTAAATCCATCATTTCTGCTTCTATATTATGTAATTCTCTATTTACATTAGTAAGTGATTCTGTTGCATTTCTAACTGCATCTAATCCAGTTGAACTTGAATCTGATAAAGCTATTTGCGATTCGGCATTTTTTACAAAACTTTCGGCTCTTTCTTTACAAGCATTTATTCTTCTTAGTATATCTCTAATAACCACTGGAATTTCTCCTCTAATTGTATCTGAATCTCTTTGTGCTTTTGTTACTAATTCAACTAAAGTATTATAAGTTGTTCTTGCTTTTGTAGCTAAATCTCTAGTTCTAATTGGTGCTTCTTTTATTTCACTTTCTATTCTTAATGTTTCCGCTTCTCTTGCCAATCTAGCTTTTCTTCTTTCTACTTTTTCTCGTAAAGATTCTATTGCATCTCTTGAACCATATCTACTTGCTAAATCTTCTATTTCATTTTCTAGTGGTAATCTTCTGGCTGCCAATCCACGCAATACTCCCTTATCTGTTGTTAATATTTGACTTAGTCTCTGAAGTTCTTCCGCAATTGGTGTTAACTTATTTTTAAGTTCAATATATCTATTATAATCAATCATTTCTTGATGTGTTGATTCCATTTTTTTATATTATTATTTACATAAAAAAATAATTTTCAATATTTTTAATTTTATATTGATTTATTATATTTATTGTAATAATAATATATCAAAATAAATACGCTTGCATATACAATCATATTTATAATACCCGTTAAAATATCCTTAGTAACAACATAAATTATATAGAAAGCTACTAAGTAAATCAATATATTTTTATTATTTTCAATTAAATTATTTATACCATCAAAATTAATTTTTTTATATAAGTCTGTAACTTTATTAGTTATTTCTCCTTGCATATATATTATACAAATAAAATATTGATTTTTTATTATAAATTATGTAATTATATTAAATTATAAAATGAATAAATGTAATAATATTATTAAAACAGGATTAAATAAAGGAAATCTTTGTAATAGAACTATTCCATGTAAATATCATCCAAATAATGCAGTTAATAACTTGGAAAAAAAATACGAAAATAATCCAAAAGATTATCAAAGTATTATGGGTTTATTTTTTATGAGTGAAAAACAATATAATGTATATTCTCATCCAAATAATTATCATCCAGATAAACATACATTAGATTGGATGTTCTAAAAATTTTCAACCATATTTATTTATTTTATATAAAATTATAAATATTTATGTATGAAAGAGTTTTTGTTACAATTTTTGGAATTATAATTATTATAATTTTATTCCTCGTATTATAATATATAATGGATTCTAAACTATTACTAATAATAATTTTAGTATTATGTTGTTTTGTACTTCCTTGTTGTTGTTGTATAAGCATGTTTACTGGTATTTTTGCTTTTGGTAAGCCAGTCGTCAAACAAGAAAGTCAAAGTGTTGTAAATCAAGAAACAAAATATCAAAATATTTAAATTTATTCAAAAAATTTGATTTTATTTATTATTAAATATTTAAAAACTTAATGACAGTTTTTAAGTATATGGAAAAGAAGAATAATTCTAGTAATTTATGTACTGGAAAAAATAGAAATAATAATTTATGTAATAAAAAATGTAATGATGAAAAATATTGTGTTTTACATGAATATATGAATGATTATACGCAAGAAATGATAGATAATATGAAATTATGCAAAGGTTGTATCAAGTATAAATATTTAGGTGATAATATAACATGTGATTCATGTAG
>JACCDP011039509.1_pt1 | contig 10852 bp, 7 predicted proteins | sample 7445841 | NCBI WGS metagenome assembly JACCDP01 (sample SAMN15323441, study PRJNA562643) | freshwater metagenome | isolation source: river surface water | place: USA:Blue River Watershed | collected 2017-08-17
GACCGCACTTGCGCCCCATCCGACAGCTGCCGATTCGCCTCCAGCGTCCTGATAAGCTCATTTACGGCGTACATCACTACGGGTATATCGGGCCAAAGCACAACGGAGATGCAAAGACTTCGGGCAATAATCCAACCTATTGCGAAATGGATGAAGTAGATTACCAACAAACTCTCGAAGAAGAGTGGCTCTACATCCTCGAAGAAGAGAAATTTTCAACAGCACCAGTGTGGATCAGTGAGTTTGGGGCAGGTTTTGGCGAACCAAACGCTTGCGAACGACGCTGGTTTGAGAGATTTCTAAAACTTTTGACAGATAAAAGCTTAGACTTTGCCTATTGGCCCCTCAATCCCGATAGCTTTGGCTTGGTGCGTGAAGACTGGTCAGACCTCCGAGCTGACGATTGGCGTAGCCCTGCTATCAAACGCCTTCTCGCAGCTCATCCCCAAACCGCCAAGACCTCACGCCTCTATCGGCAACTGAATATTCAAGCCGGTGACGATAATCAATCGCTCCGGGCCGGGGACTGGCTTCCTGGAGCCCACAAGGGTACATGCCCCGAAGGCACTCGTGTCTTGGGTCTGAGTCGCGATCGCCGTGCTCTCTGCGGGAATCCGGGAGGCTCGATTTTGGCGAGTTCTCCCGAAGCATCGAGTGTCATAGCAGTCGATGAGAGTGGGGAGTTCTCCCATACGGGTCAGGACTGGGCAAGTGGATTCACCAAGTATGAATGTCCCCAGCAATCCTATGTGGCTGGTTTTAGTAAGCATCATTGGGGTATCAGTGGCGTTCTATGTCTGCGGACGGACGAAGCCCTGTCCAACTCCTGCCAAACTCTGTGGTTTGACAAGGGCGACCAGCGCCTGTCTCTCTCAGGAGGAGACTGGGCTCTGGCAGCCTACAAAGGTCAATGTCGAGATTCGGAGTATCTTGCGGGGATTGCTCAACGAGACGGTCGAGCTGCGGCGCTCCTCTGTTGCTCACGGTAAACTTAAAGATCTAGGGCCACATGGGGCCCTTGGTGCTACAGGCCCTCAGTAGAGCGAGGATACAAAGTTCGGATCCAGACGTGAACCTTATGTAAAAAGAGTCCAACTGGACCAAGCATCAATGTGAAAAATAATTTCACCAGCAGGCCTATGTGAGAACTGCCCATGGCCGTATGCTCACTGGTAATTTTTGCTCCCACATAGAGGTCGAACGCCAGATAGTGAATCCAACCAGCAAGCAGGAGCCATTCATCGCCAAAGGCCTGTCGAATGCCCGCGAGTGTAGCAAACGCTTCCATGGGAAATCCCCCTGAAGCTTTGCTCAAAGCAAAGATGTAAAAAGCAGCAATGAGACAGCTCGCTCCACCGCTGCGCACTATGAGTATCGTCCAACGATTCTTGGGGAGTATGGCTAAGAGCAACCAAAATGGCAAAACTGATGTATTGGCCAATTGAAAAAGGGCCTCAGGGCTCGACATGAACTCCAACCTCCTCTTACCGCCTCATAAACAACGCAAATCCTGTACTAATAGGCTAGGCTGTCTTTGCTCGCTTGACAAGAGAAACAGGTGCGAAGGAACACACTTTCTGCTAAGACAGCAGCGCAACAGGAAAGCGAGAGGAATGTCCTTGCCCTATGGTAGTAAGTATTAAGCAATATTGGCTATTTATCCTTACTTTCATTCTATCGTCCCGCGCTCTCTGCGCAGGCTTGAATCCCTTTGCGGAGATCAACCAGCTTTGTCCCAGCGTGCGCATGCTCTACGATTACGATCTCGCCTTCACCAGCACCGAACGTAATCTCCTGTGCGGGTCGCGCAATATCGATGCTTGGCGTGATATTCCTCTCCAGCAGGCCAAGGCTTTCATGGCAAGCTTCCTCGAGGCCCGCGGCTATCACCATCCTGACTTTCGGATTGAGGCTGATACCCTTTACGTCAAGCCTGGAGTGATGACTCTCGTTCGCTCGCTCACCAGTCGGCCTGAGAGTCCCGACTTGGATCTAGAGAGCTACTGGGAGCCCCTCGGCCGTCCCCTCACTCCCGAGACACTCGACTCCATAGAAAAGTGGGTGAGTCAAAAACTAAGTCAGATAGGCTACCCATGTGCCGAGGTACAGACCCAAGGTGATCCCGAATCGGGAACTGTCTCTGTTGTGATCGAACGTGGTCCACTTTGGGTCTTCGATCGGGTCGAGGAAGATCCCATCCCCTTCGTACGTGGAGGAATGTTGGAGCGCTATCGAGCGTTTCAGATCGGACAAACCTATGATGCACGGCTTGCCGAGCTTAGTGCACAGCGGCTGATAGGTTCGCAGGTTGTCATCAATAGCCATTTTATTCCGGATTGCAAAGCCACCAAACCCGGTCTGCTCCGTCATGAGATTCTGCCAGGTGCACCTCGTCTCGTAAGCTTCGGCCTTGGGTTTGACACTGAGAATCTCTTTATCATGCGCGGAGCTTGGCGCAATTCACGTCTCACCGACACAGCATCACTGCTCGATGTGTCGAGCACACTCACCTATCGACAACAGAATGTGCTGACGGTCTTTGATTGGTATTATCTTCCCATTCCTTCACGTCACTACCTAAAGACTTCTTTGAAGTTTGAGCGGCTCTACGAACGGCGGTTTGAAACACGCACGATACGCTCCGTCCTCGCACCAGCCTGGCGTTATGATCCTCAAGGCTATCGTCTCGACATCTTTCTGGGTCCATCGCTCCAGAGCGAGATGACCCAACGTGGCGAAGGCCCTAGAACAGCTCGTCTCGTAAGCCTCGACTTTGGCCTCGGCGTCGAAAGTCATCTATTTGAGTACTATGCCAACAGCCCTAAAACGGGCTTCCGGTTTAGGATCGATGCTTCTCGCACTTCCAAGGAAGTCTTTTCCGATCTATCAGCAAGCAAGATAGCCCTCGATTTTACCTATCTCTGGAATGTCCTCGACCTTGACCCCGAAATCTGGATACTCGGGACCCGTGGTCAGTTTGCAAGTTCGCGCCCGGAGGGCGAAACACAGGCCGACGATCTACCATCGTCATTCCGATACTTTCTGGGTGGCTCACAAGATATGCGCGGCTTTGCACGCCAGTCTTTGCCGAGCAATGCTGCAGGTGCTCTCAGCAAGGCTTACTGGGGCCATGAACTCCGCTTGAATCATGTCCTCCCATACCAGATTCAGCCCCTTTTGTTTGCTGATTGGGGGTGGCTGGGCGACAAGCCCGAGAAGCTCTTACCGACTCAATACTTTTCGCCAGGTTTTGGCGCGCGTTGGGAATCTCCCTTTGGTACCATGCGAGGCTCCTTTGCTCACGGTAAAGTCTCAGGCCCTGATAGTGAGACCTTACGTTACCTAGAAACCTGGCAGTTTTATTTTAGCTTTGGAGAGCAGTTCTAATGACCCGAGTCCTGCGCAAGACTATGGTTCTCATGGGCCTTTTATTAACCATCGGGCTTGTCTCGGGAATCTATGGCCTGCAGAAGCATCCTGAATGGCTCCTGAATAGCTACAGCGTGCGCTGGGCATCGGATCATGTCTTGCGTCCGCTTGGAGTTGACCTACGCTTTGGTCAGCTCGATCTCAGCTTCGGTCGCAAAACTTTTTGGCAACGTTCTCTTCGCCTAAAGACCCAAAATTTTTCGCTACGTTTTGCAGACTTCGAACTCATTATACCAAGCTTGGATGGATTGCTCTGGGTCAACCTGCATCCCAAAAACTTTGCGATAGAAGCGATCGGTCCCCTCGAAGCCAAGGGGTTGCAGTTCCACGGGAAGATGTCTGCTGAACAACCGGCCTCCATCGACGCAAGCCTAGATCCCCCCCAAGCAGATAGCTCTGCGTTTTGGCAATCTATTCGCTGGCAAGGTCCCATCACCTTAGAGCTGGCTCACGTAAGATGGGAACAAGGCACGACCTTATGGGAAGGAGGCAAACTCGGCCTCAAACTTGAAACAAGGGATGAGCATATGTTCGCTCTCGATCTCTCTGCACAAGATCACAAAGCTCTGGTCGATGGCACAAGACTCTCGCTGCCCTCACTGGCAGCTCAAACTGCTTTTAGCTGGGACGGCAAAATTTTTAAACCTCTTCGCCTTGGTCCCATCACTGCGTCTCAGATCCAGCTTGATATCAAGCCGTCACAGGTACCTGAGGCATCCGAAGACAAGTCCTTCGATTGGCAAACTTGGCTCAAACATCTCGAAACTATAGAAGTCGCTCCTATCTCGCTCGACATCGCCCAGCTGCGCTATGAAGAGAGCAAATCCATCAGCTACCAGGGGAGACTCTCACTGCAGGCTTCGCGCACAAGCCCAGCGGACTGGACTCTGGAGCTCAAGGGCAAAGACTTTCGAGGTTTGCCTCTTCGTGATCTCTCGCTTGTTATCAGGAGTTCCTTACCCGATACCACGCTCCAAAATTGGTCAACACAATGGCAAGGCTTTGCCAATCTCGATGCAAAAGGTCGCCTTTCGATGCAAGGCTCCTTGCAAAAGGAGGGCAAAAGCTATCGGTCCAAGCTCACGAGCCATGTGGAATTAGGGGCAAAGAAAGCGGACCTTACAGCCGAGGCTCGCCTCACAGGCCAAGATTATCTCCTCCACATCTCAGGCTCAGGCCGAGCCTTGCTTGACAGCCTGCCGACGATTCATGTCCCCCACTGCCGTTGGCAAGGTAAATGGCTGGGCGAACCCTTGCAATCCGTGGACTCCCAGATGAGCTGCTCGCTCCGTATCGAGAGAGCTCTGCTCGCGAATGAGGATAAATTCCCGCTCCTCCTTCCCAAATCCCAAGAGCTTAACATCGAAGGCCCTTTGCGAGTGACTGAGATCACAAAGTCGCCGCGACTTTCTGCAGAACTTCAAGCTCGCATGCCCGAGTGGAAAAGCGGAGTTCTCCGTGCCAAGGGTGAACTGCACGCTGCCCTTCAGGGTCCACTCAAAGATTTTAAATCCCAAGGTAAGATTCACTTCGATGGGGGAGCACAACTAAGCATCGATTCTTTTCAGGCTCTGGTGAGCGTGCTCAAACATAGCCAATGGGAAGTTCCAGCTCCCTTTCACACTCTCGATGGTCCTTTAAGCTGCAAAGCATCAGCACGTATCGATCTCCAACAAGAGCGTTATGAGGCTCCGCTTCAATGTCATGTTCAGTTGGCTTCTCCCTCCCAATCTTTCCGTTGGACGGCAGAAGGCCAACTCAGTTCACGAGAAAAGCAAAAGCCTCTCTTGGGACTCAGGGTGAATCTCGAACAGATTCAGCTCGAACTTCCCAAACTTGTCTTGGGCGAGCCTCTCCCACAGATCCTCGCGGATAAGCGCTTCACCTCCATCTCAGCTGTGGCTCCGGATCCTGCCGAAAGTCCCATCGATTGGGATATTCATATTGTAACGCCCGAAGCTTCGCCTATGCGTTTTGTAAGTCACCTCTTAAAAGAACCAGTTCCTATCAGGATCGATCTTGTTGCCAAGAGCAATCCGGTGGGAGTGAGTGGCAACGTGGCCCTACAAAACTACCGTCTCGATATTATGAAAAAGAAAGCTCTGGTCGAAAGCGTTGGTTTGCGATTGTCTGCCGATGCTGAATCTCCTCAGCTGTATGGACTTTTGCGCTTTGAAGATGCAGATACCAAAATCAATTTAAAATTATCGGGAACTGTTGATCGACCCTTCTACATTTTGGAAAGTCAACCGCCACGTCCCTCGACGGAGCTGCTCTCCATGATACTCTTTGGTGGAAATCCTGATGCGATGAGCGATGATAATCTACGCTCTGTCGAACAAACCAGGGCCGCTATGATCGATGGTGCCATAGGCTTGGTATCGATGTTTTACCTAGCCTCGACTCCCATCGACAGTGTTGGCTACAATCCCTATACAGGCGTCTTTCGTGCTAGGGTTCAGCTGAGCCAAGGCACATCTCTCTTCGTCGGTTCCGACCTCGAAGGCGCGAAACAGTCGATTGGACTTCGACGACGTTTGACAGAGAATTGGAGTTTTGAAACTGGGGCTGAAACAAGTGAAGCGAATGGTAAGAACAAAGGGCTGGCGATGTTTAAGTGGGGGCGTCGTTACTGAAGCCCCCACCAAGTGATGTTAGAGAGAGTTGAGATACGCGATGATATCAGCACTCTGAGCAAAAGAAGCGGCTACTGTTGTATGGGATGGACGCTTGCCTGCAGCTTCAACCCCACCAGCAGATGCCTTGGTGAGAGCAGCCTGAGCCTTACCTTGTCCGTGACAATTTGAACAGGTCGTGGTGACAATTTGCAAACCGGTCTGCACGTTACCAGCAGTACCACCGCCGCTACCGCCACCACCAGCGCCGCCACCGCTACTACCACCGAGAGCGGCTACGATATTAGCCTCATTCTTTTTGATACTATCGGTGATGGACTGGCCGTGACCATCAACAGTCTGTGTGCCAGCTGCGATACCTTTGATGGCTTCGACCTCGCTGGAACTTAAAGGAATTTGACTGCTACCATCTGGTTTATGGCAAGTTTCACAATTGCTTTTCAAAAAAGCTTTCCCGGCAGTAGCGTCTGCACCACCACCTCCTCCGCCTCCACCACCAGAACCACCCACGGCTCCTAACTGTTTTTTATACTCAGTCGCAGCAGGTGGCGAGCCACTGCAGGCCACTTGGAGCAACAAAAGGCCGATCCCTAGGTAGCCAAGTTTCATGTCATCCCCTCTCTGTCCAAACGATTGTAGGCTCGACAGCTCCCAGAGCTTATCGCTCTAGATCTATAAAGCCACCCGATAGAGCAGTATCGGTCGAGAGAGAAAGAAACTTAAGCCTTCTTTAGCTGGATTTTTAGGCAATAGTTTTGCTTCCTTAGACTACACCAAATCGGTTTCTACTTGCGCTTTGCAACCATGAAGCTCTTTTTGGTGCTAAGAAATGTGACTTGGCAAATACTTGGCCAGCGCTCCGGCGAAAAGCCGGTAACCCTCCCGCGTCGGATGTAAAAAATCCTCCATATGTTCCGAGGCAATGCGACCATCCTTTTGCAAAAACACAGAAGACAGATCTAAGATCTGCCAGCGCTCGCCCCCAAGCTTACGAAGTCCCTGGTTGGTAAGGCTAATTTTTTCTCGCAGGGGATCGGTAAGCTCCTCACCAGCAGGCAAGATTTCGCACTGCAAAACCTCTACCTGTGGCAAGGCCTGACGAATAGCTTGTTGAACAGCCTCTAAGCCCCTCAGAGTGTCCTCAACCGACCAGCCGCCGTAGCCGAGATTATTGACCCCGATGAGCAAGATAAGGGTACGCGCCTCAGGGAGCTGACTTAGCTCGCCGCTTTCGATGCGGTAGAGGAGATGCTGGGTTTGATCGCCACCGATACCGAGACAAAGCGGACGATAGGGACCAAAAAAATTTTGCCAGTGATCTGGGGCAACTGTCGGCCAGGCCTCAGTTATGGAATCGCCTAAAAAGATGAGCCTAGCCTGCTCTCGACCAGGTGCTTGTCGTTTGGATTGACACCGGCGCTGCCATTCTTCGGCCAACATCCAGGGCATATCGATGGTACGTGCACAGGCACGATCAGGAACTTCGTTGGTCTTGCTATCCATAATAGCTCGGAGCTCTTTGTGAAATGGGAATGACGCTACGAAAAACTCGCAGACTTGCCGGAGAGCTTACAAAAAATCGAGAGCAAAACCAAGGTGGATTAAAGGTGGATTACCAAAGGAAGCTGAGGCCAAATACCTGGACCTCGATCTCTGTCCCTTCACGAAAGCCTTTGCTCGTTTCATCTTCGGTTTTTGTCTGAATGGCTTGGGAGAAGGTCGAAGCGCGTGCCCACATATTCCATGCAATCCGCTGAAAGAGGAAGTAACGCAGACCCACGACAAACTCTACTCCTGCCGACGATCCTGACAGAAGGTAAAGCTTTTCTTGATCGGGGTAGATCTTTTGATTGTAGAGAATTCCTATGTAGGGAATGATGTTACTCGTAGAGATTGCGTAGCCTTTGGCTCCATCCGGTAGATTCAGAATAAATCCAGCTGCCGTCTCTTGATCGACTATGTGATAAGAAGCTTCGTCTGCTTTGATTTTGCTGTCATCGAGGCTATAACGCAGCGCAAATTCGATATTTTCGCTGAGAAAGTATCCGTAACTCAGATGGACTTTACTTTGGGTCTGGGTCAACGGCTTTTTTTCATTATCGACAAGGTGATAGCCATTACTGGAGGTGCTGTTGAGGTGAAGACTCAGCTCTTGGGAGAACTCCGCTCGGGCAAGTCCTGAAAAAAGTAGAGGAAAAAAGATTCTGAGAGCAAATGCCGAATACCTGGTACCAAGGCGAACTCCGTTCAGCGCCGCCTTCATCCAACCCCTGGATGTTTCCTTCTGGCCCATATGCTTCTCTCCTCAGAGAAGGTATCGGACAATTCTTTGGAAACTTATACTTTGGGGTAGCAAAATCGTAGTTTTCTTCAGAGAGCTAAAAATAAACCAATAGATTCAGCTATTTATATCAAACACAAAAGTGAACTAAATTTTTTTTAAGACAAAAAGTCTGACAAAACCCGTGCGCTCACCCCGCAGCCTTCTGCGATTGTGCATACTCGAGGGTTTGCCTGAGGATCTTGCGATGACCCGCTGCGCGGAGGGACTTATTCTTCATCCAATCCTCACAGAGGGGTATCAGAACATCCCATTGAGCTGTTTCCACATAATACTGCAGCAGTGTGTGGAGAGAGTTCTCACCTTGCTCGGTTGCGGGAAAGCTCAGGATAAGAGCCGTATATCGTGGAATGGCTTCCATATAGTGCCCAAACTCAAAGTACATCTGGGCCAACATAAATTCAAAAGGTGCCTTCTCTGTGGCATCAGGAAAGAGCTGGAGAAAGGATTCCGTGCGTTCGACGAGGACCTGCTTAGAGGGTGAAAGAGGCACAGGCTTGCGTGCTTTGCCGAGCTCAGGGAGCTTTGGCAGCTTTTGCTTTTCGTCCCAGGCAGCTGCAACCAACACAGCATTGTAAGCTGCATCGCGACGCATAGGACTCTTTTCATCGCTAGCCATAGCTGTCAAAAGTTTCAAAGAGTCTTGTAGCAAGCCCTTAAAATAAAGACTAAGCGCTTTATAATACTTGCCCTCTTCACGAGCGCTGCCGTTGGGATACCATTCCTCATAGAGTTTATAGAGCTGCTCACTCGCTGCGAGGGCCTCAGCTCGTGTACGTCGACCTTTGCTAGCATCGGTCACAGCCTCAGGAGCACTCTCCCCTTCGAGATAGGCCATCTGTGCTGCAAAAGAGAGGTGATGCGCTGTCATCAAACGTATGCTTTCCCATTCTGCAGAGCGATCTTCAAAAGCCTCTGCCCAAGGATGAGTGGGCTGAAGGATAGCCTGAACATCTTTGTATCTTTGAATCATAGCATTTTGATCGCCTTGCAAACGTGAATGTTCAGCCTGACTCAAAAGAATTCGCGGAAGATCGAGACTTTCCGTCGAGATCTCGTTCAAGAGCTTCCAGTTGCTCTCTGCTTCGGCATAGGCTCCCTTGCGATCCGCTTCGATAGCTCCGTAGTAGACAAAGTCTCCGTAGGCAAGTTCGGCATTTTCTTTGGAGAAAAAAGCTAGGGCTTCTTCCTGAGCTTTTTTTTGCATAGCAAAGACCCAAGCGAGATCGATGAGGGCTTGCTCGCGCAGAGGAAATAGGCCAGTTTTTTGTGGCTTTTCTTGGAGAAGCTTAAGACTTAATCGCAAGGCAACAGCTGCTTTTTCATAGGCTTCCTGGCGCTTGCCTTCATCTGCTTCGGGACGTTGCAAATGAACCCAAGCGAGACGGAAGACTGTGTAGGGTCGCTCGGCATAGTCTTTATTTTCAAGGGCGAGTTTTAAAAGCGCTTCAGCATCTGCCCAACGCTTTTGCTCACAGGCAAGTTCGGCCATCAGGTGATAGACCCGGGGAGCCTCGGGAGACTGAGAAAACTTTTTCTTAAACTGCTCGAAAAATAAGGAGGTGTTGCTGTGCTGGAGACGAACCATGGCACGAATCAGCAAGGCTGCATTACTATCCTCTTCAAAGGGCTCCTTGACTAGATCACGGCTGATATTGAGAGCCTTGAAAGCCATATCCTGGGCTTCATTATCCTTTTCAGCGAGCTTGGCTCTATCCATATCGAGGGCACGCCAATGATTAGATTTTTGGAAGTAATCGTACCTCCGTTGAAAACGACGGAAGCTCATCTCTTCTTGAAGCAGGCTCACACGCTCACGTTGCATACGATACCGCTGACCCTGAGAAGCTTCACCATCCATCGCTTCATCAAGCAGGGCGAGCCGTGTTTTTCGCTCGATTGAAGACTCTTTGAGTTCGGACTCTGACACCTGCAGAGGAGTCTCGCTCACATAAGCTTCAAAGTCCGCTAGAGTTGGAGCGGCTTCTTGCAGACTATCAGACCAATGGCGCAGATCAGGCTTTTCGAGCGGAGCTTCTACCCAAAAGAGGAGGCTAGCTAAAAAACCAGAAAAACCTTTGTGTAAGATCGCATCACGCAACATAGGTGCACTTCCCTTCCAACGGATCGGATGTGCCTCCATGATAGCATAGTCAAGTTTCAGGGGGAGCCCGGTAAGGTCCAGTGGTGGCCCAAAAGCCTCCAATAGAAGGGGCAGGCAGTCGTCAGCTCCATTGGAGCGAAGCTAGAAGGATGCTGAAAGTGAAGACTCAGGGAATGCAATAAAATGGGCCTAAATCGCGCATCCATCGTCTCTGTCCCAGGAATCAAGCTGTGGGCCCCATGCTCTTGATCGCCAAGGATAGGCCAACCGCGCAGCGAGAGCTGGCGGCGGATCTGATGGCGGCGACCTGTCTCTAACTGAATAGCCAGCAGCGAGCGGCCC
>JACCDP010170959.1_pt1 | contig 10851 bp, 14 predicted proteins | sample 7445841 | NCBI WGS metagenome assembly JACCDP01 (sample SAMN15323441, study PRJNA562643) | freshwater metagenome | isolation source: river surface water | place: USA:Blue River Watershed | collected 2017-08-17
GCCCCACCCTGGCAAGCGAGAATTCCGGGGGAAACGGAAAAGGCCATTGACACCCGGACCGCCGCGCGCAACGTCTGACCTTCCCATTGTTGCAGGGTGGAGCAGCCTGGTAGCTCGTCAGGCTCATAACCTGAAGGTCGTTGGTTCAAATCCAACCCCTGCACCCAATTTGAAACCCCCGGAAACTGCTCCCGGGGGTTTCTGCTTAATGACTTGCGCGATTTTCGAAAGAGCGGCTGTCCGCGTGCAACCTCAGTCAACACGAGGCAACTTTGGGACACCAAAACCAAACATTACGCCAAACATTTTTTCGAGCCGAAAAGCAGGTTTTCCCCATCGGCCTTCAGGCTCCGCACCCGCAGGTCTGACCGTTGAACATCAATAAAATAGCCACTCCTGGCGGAGTGGCTACGACAGCAAAAACTGTAGGAAATTTAGGCGGCTGAAGGGATGCCCGGGACGCCCTGCTCCCGAGGAGAGCCGACCAAACACCCGATCCCACGTTGCGTAAGTCGCATAATTTCACCCAGCGGATAACGCCAGGTTCCGGGGATAATCTCCACCGGGTGAAGCAGTCCTTCCTTGGTCATTCTCCAGATCGTCACGCGATTCACGCTGAGGAGTTCCGCCGCGCGCTTTTGCGTGACCAGGGCACGAGCGTCGCTGTCGCCTCCGCGTGCAGCCTCTTCCACCTGCCCGGAAATCAGTCGCTGCACCAGATCCCGCTCCCCGCTCGTTAGGGAGGAGTCGGTCGTCACGACGGATTGAAGAATCGCCCGGGAGGTCGGATTCATGGCGATCAAACCCCAGCCAGCAGGCTATGCCGAACGGACTCCCGGAGGCTTTCGCGCGCCAAGACATCAGCCGCGAGCTGTTCGACCATCGCATTGTGAAAACGGTTCACGCGGTGATGCACCGGAAAGCCAAAGTCGGTCTTTTCAGTCCTCCACTCCACCGACGCGACCATGCGCTGCTCGCGGTGATCGAAGAGGCGCACCTCGCCGCCATCGAAGGCGGGCGTCTGATTCAGGAACGCCTCGACCGCCTCCGGCGCCGAGTCGGTTCGTTGACCAGGGAGGAAAAGCCCCGCGCGGTTCTGCCGATAGATTTGATACCGCACCACCGACGCTGCCGCGTCGGGGCCGGTGATGGATGATGTCGTGTGGTTCGTTTTCATGGATGAGTTGGGTTTCGTTGCATCCATTTCTGCGCCACCCGGCGTCATCCTCAATCGAGCGGCCCTGCCGAAATCGCGGGGCGAATCCTACACCGGATTCGGTAGGCCCGGAGCATCGGGCGAGGCACGGCGATCCATCACCGTAGAGTCATGCGACGCCCCACACACCGAGCGATGCCTGCGGACCCAAAGCGGCCGGGACCGGCCGACCGTCAGGCGAGGTCACGGCTGACTCAAGCTCCGCGAATCGCGCTGCCCGTGAGGTTCGTCCTCGTCGGCGGGAGTCATCACCGCCGGCAGGGTCGTGAAATGTCGTCGGCCAAGACCGGGCGAGACCGTTGCGGAATTTCTCCGGCTTCGCTCTCCCACGCTTCGACCCGGCGGTGGCGCGGCGCACACCGGCAACGCTGCATGCGGTCATGGCTGCGAGCGGTCCGCGTTCTTCCGGGCAACGCCGCCAAGGCGGCACGTCCTTTTTTCCGGGATCGTTCTTTCTGTCTCTGGCGGCCCCTCCAGCCGCGCCGCCGCTGCGCGGACAGGGAGCGTTCGGGTCCTCCTTGAAAGGAATCCCCCCAACCGTCCCCTCGTCCCGGCCGGCACCCCCGCCTTGGGGCGAGACAGCAACTCCGCTCCTCAAAATCAAAAAAGGAACTATATGCCCTCCAAGACCGCTCAACCCGCCTCGCCTGCCAAGGCCGCCACCAGCGCCAAGCTGCCGGTGAAAACCTTCCGCCTCGGCCGGATCAAGGCCGCCGTGTGGGAGAACGAAGCCGACCAGAAGAAATTCTACAACGTGACCTTCGCTCGGACCTACGTGGACGACGCCAAGAACTATCACGACACCGACAGCTTCGGCCGTGATGACCTCCCGCTCGTCGCCAAGCTGGCCGACCAGGCCCACACGTTCATCTTCGACCGCCTCGCGGAACTGAAGTCCGAACAGAGCGAGTGACCCTCGCCACCACGGCGGCCGGTAACCCCGGCCGCTTTTTTGTGTCCTGCGGCGCCGCTCCCAACAACCGACCCGACGCTCGCTTCGCTCGAATCTTCTAGCGACTGCCAGCCGCTGGTTTCGCCATTTTACACCCGGTCAAGGTAGTATCGCTGCGCGATCTCCACCTCGCGGAATCACTCCGCTTCCCCCTCGTTGGTCCTGCTGCGCAGGACACGGCCTCGGCGCTCCGTCCACCGCTTTGACTTTCGGGTGTGGGGCGAAAATCGCCAATCGGCAGTAGGCGATAAGGTCACGAGACGTGACGCACGCCCCACGGGCCGAACGGCATGAAACCATGTCCTGTGAAAATCCGTTCGGGGAAACGATCTACTCCTACTCCCGCGCCCAAGCCATCGAGGACGGCGTCCTTGTTGACCTGAGCCAGGCCGACTCCATCCGCCAACACTGGAAATACCCCTTCGCCTGCACGTCGGCGGTGTGGGCCATCATCGAGGAGGCGTTGCAACAGCAGGGCCAGGATGTGTCCGGCATCTGCCACGACATCTCCACCATGGCCAAGCTCACCATCCGCAGCGCTACCGACCCAGAGCTTGTCCGGTTCAGCGTCATCATCACCGGGCGGACGCATGCCCTGAAACTGCACATCGGCCCGGGCGACACCGCGGCTCCGGTCCTCACCCTCATGCTTCCTTATGAGGACTGAACGAAGGGGCTTCGGCCCCTTTTTTCGCCTGACGTATAGAGTTGAGAGGTCTACCTTGAGCTTCGACAGAGTATATGAGCGATCCATACATGCGTTGTTCGATGACGGGACTGCCCATCGCCGATTCTAGCGAAGGGATTTGGGACGACGGTGAATGGGTGGGTTGGGCGTGGATCAACGAGCAGATTGAACGCCAAGAAAGGCAGCATCTCCACGTCGCATTTCCTGAGGATGCGCCTCAGCCGGAGGCGCCATCCCTACTCCGGCTCGTTTCGGAGGCCGCAGCACACGATGAAGCCAATCCAGGCACACCATCGCCGCTTTGGGGCAAGATCGGAGAACTATATATCGCTGAGAGATTCGGCGTCTTGCTTTCCCGCGACCATGCACAAGGGCATGATGGACGACTCGGCGACGAGTTCGTCGAAATCAAGACCATCACGCCCCACAAAGAGCGTTCATTTGTGCGGGTGAAACGAAACGGCAACTTCAGCGTGCTGGCCATCGTTCGAGTTGATGAGCAGCACCGGTTCGACGCTCGGCTAATTCGGCGCAATCGCTTCCTAAAGGGCGGTGAAGGCAAGTATGCCACGCTGTCCTGGAGCACGGCCTGCAATCTGGCGACCGGCTCCGACACTCTGTAACCGCCACGTTTCAGGCTATGCGCTCGCGCGCTCCGTCGGTGCGACTTTCGCCACGACTGCGGTCGCCAGAAGACGGCGCTGGAATCCGGGATACTGAATCCGCTGGGGCGATACCCAGATATACCCGTGCTGAAGCGCATACAGCATGAGCTGACCTTTGTGATGCAGCTTCATCTTCGCCATGATCGCCTTCCGATGCGTATTCACGGTGTATGGCGAAAGCCCGAGCCGCTCCGCTGCCTGCTGATCGTCTGAGCCGTCCCCGATGACCGAGAGCACCATTTGCTCCTTCTCCGTGAGGGCATCGAGCGTGATGTTCTTCGGCCGTTTCAAATTCGGAAGCATCGTCGTGCTCACGTAGAGCCGGCGTTGCATCACTTCCTGCAACGCGGTCGGGAGATTCTCCATGCCCTCCGCGTGTCCATCGTAAAGCCCATCGTAGCGGATGCCGCGCAAAAGATCGAAGGTGCGGGCGTCCTTGCGCGACGTGAGCACGAGGATCGGCAGCGCCGTTTCGATGAACGGCTCCAGGTGCTCCAATCCATCCATGTCGTCGATCTTCACGCCGGTGATGAACAGGTCCGGCACCCGTGCCTGAATCGAATCGAGCGCGTCGAACCCGAGCTGAAACACCTGCACGTCGGCGTTCCGCCAGAGGTCTTTGATATGTCGGCTGATCAAATCCCCGTAAAGTCTATCGCCCTTCAGGACCACGATGCGTGGCGCGGCGTTTTTGGGCAACATGGCTATGAGGCGGCAGGGTTCAGGTGCAGTTTCATTCCATCCGAATGCGGCAGCAGACGGCCTGAGCCGTCGCCCCCGCGGAGTAATTCGCGAGCGAGCGCGTTCCGAACCAGAAGCTCGGCGGCATCACGCATCGGCCTGGCCCCAAGCCGCTCGTGATATCCGCGACTAACGACAATTCCTTGCACAGAAGGTTCCGGGGAAACCCGATAGCCCAGCCCGGCCAACGTCCGACACTCCTTCTCCACCAGCGCGGCGGCGATGGCGCACTGCGCCTCGTAGTCGAGTTTGTTGAACACCACTGTCAGCGTGATGCGGGCGAAGATTTCTGGTCGCAGTTCCCGCTGCGCATCCTGCCGCACGAGGCGCTCCATCGTCTCATACTTCGACTTTCGGAGCGTCATGATGCGCTGTGCCCCGATGTTGCTCGTGAGCACCACATACCACGCCGAGAAATCCAACACGCGGTTGCGGCCCGTCGTCAGGCGGGCTGCGTCCAGCAACTGAAGGAGCACGTCCAGGACCCGCGGATGCGCCTTCTCGATCTCATCGAAAAGCAGCGTGCCGCAGCCGCCGCACGCATCGAACCCCTCCGCGATCCGGCCCAGCTCATCGGCGGTCCCGAGCAACAACCCGAGGCGATCCGCCGTCTGGTATTCCGACATGTCGAGCCGGACGACACGATCCGGGCCAAGCAGGTCTTCCGTGAAGCGCAGTGTCAGCTCCGTCTTGCCGACGCCGGTCGGGCCGAGAAACAGGAAGCTCGCCTTCGGCCGGCCGGGCACGGTGAGTCCAAGCTCACCGTGTTGCAGTCGCTCGGCGACCAAATCGATAGCCGTATCCTGTCCCGTGAGCATCGCCTTCAAGCGATCCGGCAAGGTCCGGAGCTTTTCGAGGTGTTCGGCGGCGATACTCATGACGCGCTCTCACCATTTCGCTTCCGTGGCGGCCGTGGCGTTCGCAACCACCGGTTCCGACGCGGCAGGCGGCACCCCGGAACGGAGCCGGCCGCGCTCGGCTTCGAGTTGCTCGCGGAGCTTCGCCGCTTCCGCACTCTGGCGCACCAGTTGCGCATACTGAGCCTGCATTCGACGCTCGGTTTCGGCCATCGAGGACTGCATCGCACGCAGCTCCCCCGTGATGGCCTTTTGCGTGGCGAGTTCCGCCGCGAGTTCGGCGTCGTCGGAAAGCGGAGCATGGCTCGCCGGGGCATAGCCCGTGCGCGGCACAGTCCCCATGTCTTCCGTGGCGTTTGCCGGGACAATGGTGCGGCGATAGACGGCGTGCGCTTCATGGCGAATCGAGGGATTCGCCGCCTCGCGATAACCGCGCACATCGTAACGCGTCTCGACCGCTTTGGTCGGAACGACGGCGGCCACGGGCGCGACCGGGGGCGGCTGGATCGCGACGGGCTGCTTGGTCGCGCAACCGGCGAGGAGAACCGCGGGGAGAATATACCAGGGGGTTCGCATAGTTATCCTTGGGTTGGGTGTTGAGGAGCTGGCCGAGGAGCCACGGGTTCAGGCGGCGCGGGCTGAGGTGATTTCACCCCCGCCACGCTCGCCTTCTGCGGATCGACCGACTCGAGAACGTAAACGTAGAATTCCTTACCGGCCGCCACGCGGACGAAGTAGCCGTTTTCCTCGATGTCCTTCAGCGTGCGCTTCGCGTAGAGATCGAACACGTCGCCCACGCCTTCACGCACACCGTTGGAGACCGAGCCGGTGATGGTCGTCCCCAAGGCGGTCTGCGTCCGGTCCTGCGTGCCGCGCGCGAAACCGCTGAGCGCGGCGGACGCCAGCAGCTTCAATTCCTGCAAGTCATCCGTCGCCATCAGGCGGCCTTTGATGCCGCCCGAACCATCGGTGATTCCGTAGCCGTCAATGTCGTGCTCGTATTCGCGATCCAACGCCACGCCGTTGAACGCCAGCTCGCGCCCGTCCTGCCAGACGAAACGCCAGGTGCCGGATGCGTTCACCCGGTCGCGCAGCCGACCCGCGCGCGCCGTGCCGTGCACGAGCGTGTTGGCCGGAATGACCTTCTTGCCGTTCTGCCAAACGTCTTCGAGCAGCACCGCGATGACCGGCGTCTCCAGATTCGCGCTGTCGATCGTGTTCACGAGTTTGCACTTCAACAGCGTGCCGAACGGCATGAACTTCTCCGGCGGTGGCGGAACGGCGCGCTCCGGCCGAGCCGGCGGCGCCTCATAGGAGGCGAGCAGCGAGGTGTAACGAACCTTGCGCGGCTTCGCCTCTGCCGGCGGAGTCGCCGTGTGTGCTTTCTGATTCCCCGCAACCGTGGTCCCGGGTGACGCCGGACGAAAGGGCACAATACCGCCCGCGGTGGTGGGCTCGCCTGCCTGGGCGACCACCTGCGGACGCGCTTGTTGTGGCAACCCGCTTTCGAGGCCTTGATCCAACGGCACCCGCACCTGACCGAGTTCGACCTTCTTCGTGCTCTGCGCGGCGAGCTTTGCCGCCTCGCGTTCCTGCGATTGCTGGCGGCCGTAAATCGCCAGACCGGAGAACAACACGACGACGAACACGATGAACAACCCGAACTTGCTCTTGAAGAAATTGCCGATGTTGCGCGGGTTCATGACTTCGGTGCCTCCGTTGATGCCGGTGCCGTGGGCTCCGTTGTCGCGACGGCCTCACGTCGCGAGGTGTTGACCAGAATGGTGAACGCATTGTCCGCGCTGAGATCGTTGCGCGTGCCGTCCGGCATGCCGACGACGGCGAACTCCGCGTCGGCGCTCTCGCCAGGGGCGAGACTGCGCGGACCGTTGGCGATGGACTGCTCGAACTTCTCGTTGGCGACCCGGGCTGCAAACGTGCTCGGGGCGAGATCGAGGGTTCGGTCCGTGGTGTTCTTCAGCCGAAGCAAGAAGACCACCGCGTCCTCCTTGGAGAAGCGATAGACCTCCTGCACGGTCACCTCTACGTCGGGCAACTCGACCTTTCGGTTCTGTGCCCGGAGCGTGACTCCCTCGACTGCCTTCGGCAGCGACTTCGCCAGCACGGGATAGGCCCGCGCCCGATCCAGCAGGCTGAGTCCGATACGGGGCGAGAACTTCACCGGCTCCGGTGGAGTCTCAACGCGGACCGCCGCCACCTGCGCCGCAGGCTGGAAAATCACGCTCGCGGTTGAATCCGCTGCGACCGTGCGGAGGTTGAGCACGTAGGCCGAGCCATCGTAGATCGCGGTCAGTCTCGCGGCGGCGTCCGGCTGGAGACTGCGGACGAGGATGAAGTTCGATCCCGGGGCATGGGAGACATGAAAACGCAGGGGCGTCCCTTCCTCCACCTCCACCGATTGCTTACCACCCTCGATCAACATGTCAGCTCCCGCCACGGCGGTGATCGGACCGGGGAACATGACGGTGGTGACCTCGCGGGACACCGCCAGGTCCACCGCCTGCTTCGGATCAAGCGGGGCCTCGCGAATTGTTTGCGCCGCGAGCGCCGAGGCGAGGCCGATGAAGAGTGAGAGGGATTTTAGCATGGCGCGTCCTCACGTTTTGATGGGTTCCACTTGGAACGCAGCGACCGCGGTCGGAAACCGCCCGTTGCGGGTGAGGTCTGGGTTGACCAGGAACTTGAATTTCACCCGGTAGCGAAGCACCTCCGTGATCGGTGCCCCCTGATAGGAACCGACGCGGATCAGTTGGACGTCGGCTGACGTGTAGAAGGCATTGTCGCGCGTGCTCAAAATCTCCGGCACGCCGACCTCCACTTTTTGATGAAGCGATTTGGCTTCGAACTCAGGCTTGGTCCGGTTGAGCGACGCTTGTGCGGTCTGTGCCGCTTCGCGGAGGAAGAGTTGTTTGAACAGCTCCGGGTTATCCAAACCCGCCGGGTTGCGTTCGAACAGCGCTTTGCACGCGAGCTTGGTCTGCATTGCGTGCAGGTCTTTCGCCTCCTGAATGTCCACCACCGGCGACACGTAATAGGTGCCGAGGCTGTCGATCATGACCACCTCGCGTTTGCGGGTCAGTTGCTCGACGAGTTGATGACGATCCCACACAGCCCAGACCCACGCCAGGACGGCGACGAGGAACCAGATCAACGACTGACGACGCTGCCGGTCAAAGATGGCCAGCAGCGATGATTTCGGTTTCCCGAACTGCGGCGCAACGCGTGAAGCGGGCGCGGAAGCTGTTTCGGCGTTGGCGACCATGGCGGTTACCTCCGGGGTGGATTCGATTTCGGAGGCGTCACGTTCTTGAGCGGACGCTCTGCCTCGGGGTCATCCGGCTCTTCGCGGCGCAAGCCGTCGAGTAGCACATCGGCGACCTTCTTCTGTGCAACTGCTATACGCCGCATCGAATTGATCGAGTCTTTCGAGGCAGCGGCAATTCTTTGGCTAGGATTTGGCATGGGAATCGATGTCGATGGCTGCTTGGTTGGGATCTTCAGAGTGTGGTTGATTGCCGAAACCGCTTCGGCTTGTCCGTCTGCGTCTCGTCTCAGCAGAGAATTGTTCAGCAAAATCTTCGGCCGCCTGTGCGTGCTGTCTTTGAGCCGAGGCGGTCTCTTCTGCGGCTGCCGCATGCCGCCGCATGAAGGACCCCGCGTAGAAGCCCGATAGCCCGCCGACCGCAGTTCCAGTGACTCGGGGCGAACCTCCACCGCGGATCGTCGACTCGGTTCCGGCGGCAGCAGCTCCGCCTGCTGCCGCCGCAATCACTCCGCCCGCACCGGCTCCCCCGGTTGCGGCAGCGACGGCCGCTCCGACACCGCCCGTGAAGGCAGCCTGCGCCACGCCACCGACACTCTGGGCGAACGCCACTGCAGGGTTGGCACCCATCAGCAGAATCTTGGTGCTGATCCATGGGGCGAGTGCGGAGCTGATGATCATCCACGAGCCGATCAGCAACACCGTCAGGGCAGGCGCGGCGATTGGTGCTCCCACGACGAACACCGGAACAAGACTGGCCGTTGCGGCTGCTTCGAGCATCGCATTCGTGACAACCGCCGCGATCACCCAACCGAACGGCCAGCAGACCAAGGCCGCCAATCCGATGACATATTTCTGGGCAACGCCCGCCATCGGCTTGAGCATGAAAAAGGAGAGGAAGATCGGGCTCAACGCCCACCCTGCGGTGAGCAGGACTCCACCGACCAGTTTCACGACATACTGAACGCCCCAGGACATCCACCCGAACAGCCAGAGCAGAGCGTAGCAGATCGCGGTTCCGATGGATTTGGTCCCCCAGATGATGTCCCACATGCTGGAATCCGGTTCCGTCGCTTTGGTCCCAGCGATGAACGTGACAAAGCGCTCATCCACGGCAGTCGGGTCCACTCCCATCATGGCCCCAAAGGCGAAGACGATGTCACTGAGCCGCATGAGCCACTCCCTGAGAAAGAGCGTGCTAACGCCGATCAGGAACACTTTGGCCAGAAGCCAAATGAACTCCCCGGCATCCGGGCGGCCCCTCACGGTGCTGAAAACCAGGCCAATCGCCACGATAGCGCTGCCGATATAGGCGCATCCACCCCACAACGACGACAAGCCGTCGAAATATGAAGGAGGAAGGATGGTCGCCAGCATCATCATGGTATCAAGGCTCAGGGATTCTGCTTCTTTTCAGGGACGGGCACCGCCTGCGGTGTCGTTTTGGGATCAGGCTCGTTGAGCTTGAAGAATTCCGGCGATTTGAACGCCTTCGGAAGGGCGTTCATTTCCTTGCGAGCTGCCTCGGCACGTGCCTTAGCCTCGGCGTCCTCGCGTGCCCGCCGCGCCTCCGCCTCCCGGTCCACGCATCCTCCAGCGAGCATCAACGTCGTCAGCAAAACCCCGGTGATCGTAGGTGCTTTCATAGGTGCATTTTGACCGAATTTTCCCGAGGCGGTTCGCCGTCAGCGTGTGAAAGGTTTTTCAATAACATACTGGAGCATAGTCTCGTAACGCGGCTTGAACGCAGCCGATAGCTTCCGGGCTTCCTGCTGGGCAAGCCGCCGCCGGGCCTCGGCATCGGCTTCGGTCTGGGCATTGGTCATCGCCGTGGCCTCGGCCGCCTTGACCTGCACCTGGGCCGCACTCAGGGCGACCTCAGCATCGACCGCGGTAAGCTGCCCATACTGGGCGTTCAGCACAGCCTCCAACTTCTTCTGTTCCGCCTCCGTTTCGGCCGCCCGGAGGGCTTCGCTGGTCTGGGCGATGGCCCGCTTCAAGTCCTCCCGTCGCTTGTAAACGTCGTTCTGCACGGCCTTGAATTCATCCACCGTGACAGCCATGTCATGAGACTCCTTGTAGACGGTCGGGTCGCGTTCGACCACGGCACCATCGAAGTCGCGAAAATCCGCCCGGACTTCGCGGAAGATGCCGCCCCGGGTGTCGCCAAATAGACCCCGGCCATCGACACGAGCGATGCCCTGCGCCCAGGTCTTGATTTGCGTCGGGAGGTTGAGATCGGCCCGAAATTCCGGGAAGCCAACCAGGTCCTTTACGTTCGCCATGTCCCCCATGCGCTTGAGCTGGGTTTCGAACTGCTGAATTTGCCGAACCTGATTGGTGATCTGCGTGGCCTGATTCGCCAACTGCTCCACCATCGCGGCGTAATTCACGGCGCTTTGCTGGAGGTTCGCGGCATCGATTACCGCCCATTGCGCAAGGCCTGAAC
>JACCDP010685065.1_pt1 | contig 10851 bp, 4 predicted proteins | sample 7445841 | NCBI WGS metagenome assembly JACCDP01 (sample SAMN15323441, study PRJNA562643) | freshwater metagenome | isolation source: river surface water | place: USA:Blue River Watershed | collected 2017-08-17
ATATGACGAGAATAATTACACAACAAAATTTTACGAGATGAAAAACTTCTTTCTATTTCGTCTCGTCTCGCTTGAACCCAAACTTCAAAACCGAAAAAAAAAACATCTCCATTTTCTCCTTCGTTGCCGGCTCGTTTTTGCGGGTGATCCGCAACATAGTCCACCTTCCGCATCGAGGAAAACGTCCGGTCCTGGATCTGGTATCTGCTCGAAGTTCCCTCACGCTTCCTTTGGCTGGGTTGCAGTTGTTTGCTCCTCGATCGGGCTTAAAAGGCACAGCTTCACCGCTGGACGTCGGAATTCTCCTTCCTTCGTCTTTACTATTACAGTCCTCACTGTCTGGCTTTTGTTCTTTCCCGACTGTGCCATCAGCACCTTGGACACCCGTCCTGTTGGCCAAAGTCCCCTTGGGTTCTTCTCATCCACTATCAACACGACGTCTCCAATCTGCACGTTCCGTTCTTTTCGAGTCCATTTTGTCCGTTCGATCAGTGAGGGTACGTATTCTCGCAGCCATCTTTTCCAAAACTGTTGCGCGAGCTCCTGTGCCCGCAACCAGCGGCGTCGTGACAGCTCTCCCGTGTCACTAAATAACCCAGGCGGGATATGGGGATGCGGTTGCCCCAGCAGGAAGTGATTTGGCGTCAAAGGCCCTCGATTTCCTGGGTGCCACCTTAGGTGCGTTAGGGGCCGGGCGTTTAGCATGGAGTCCACCTCTCTCAACGTTGTACTTAGTACTTCTTCTCTCACCGTTTGAGTTCCCAACACTGCTCTCAGAGCTGTCTTCGCTGATCTCACTAGGCGCTCCCATACTCCTCCAAAGTGCGGCGCTGAAGGAGGTGAAAAATGCCAATGAACCTTCATTTCCGCTAGCTTCTCGAAGACCCGGCCTTCTTTTTCGAGTTCCAGTAATCCGATTCTGAGTTCGCGCTCTCCTGCTACAAGGTTGGTTCCGTTGTCACTGAAGACTTCCTTCGGGTGGCCACGTATGCTCACGAACCTCCTGAATGCCATTAGGAAGGAGTCTGCGTCTAGCTGAACGGCCAGTTCGGTGTGTATGGCCCGTGTAACTAAACAGGTAAACAGGCATCCATAGCGCTTTTCGGTCCTCCTTCCCACCGTCACGTAAAGGGGGCCGAAATAGTCTACCCCGACGTGTGTGAATGGTGGCAGGTCTGGCGTCAGACGGGCGACTGGTAGTGGGGCCATGAACGGTTGCAGTGGTTTAGCCAGCCTCTTCCTACACTCCAGGCACTTCCGTACCTCATCGTGCACTGCCCTTCCTCCTCTTATTATCCAGAAGCGGGATTGCACCTCGTAAAGCGTCCGATCAATTTGCGAATGCAGGCATCTTTCGTGTGCGTCCAATATGACGAGTCGCGTAAAAGGGTGGTGAGTAGGCAACAACATCGGGTGAATAGCGTCCTCTTCTAATGGGGCATTTTCCAAACGTCCACCCACGCGAAGAACTCCTGGGTCATCTAGGAATGGCGATAGCTTAAGGACATGTGAGTTTCTTGGTAATGGGAGACCCTTCTGCAGTGCATTAATCTCCATTTCGAAACACTTTCCTTGTACTCGCCGTACACACTTTTCTAATGCAGTGCGCAGTCGTTCAACGCTGAATGGCCCAGGAACTTGATCCAACTCCGCCACTCCCCTCTCAAGGCCTGGTAGGTCCGTGGAACTGACGATGATTCGGTCGATTTCTAATTCTTCGGCTGTGATTACTCCAACCAAAATGGAATGAACTATTTCTAGAGCGTCTTCATCAGGAATCGGTTCACTTCCGGCCGGCCACATAACGGAATTTTTCTTTAAAAACTCCGGTCCCTCGAACCATCGATGCTCCACGTTCAGTTCTGTGGCTGGTATCCCTCTGCTGCCGTCGTCTGCTGGGTTCAAACTCCCCGGTACATGTCGCCACTCCGATGGCAAGGATCCCTCTCGTATCTCCTCCTTTCTATTTGCGACGAACGCGCTAAATAATGTTGCTTCCGCGCGCAGCCAGTGCAATACTGTGCTTGAGTCTGTCCACCAGGTCGTTGAGTCGACGTCCACTCTCAGGGCTTTCTTGGTTCTTAGGCCCAGCCGGTAGCCAAGTACTGCTCCCATCAGCTCTAGCCTCGGGATAGTTAGTTGACGCACTGGCGCCACACGGGAGCGAGCAGTCACCAGCTGAACTGATACGACCGATTTGCATTTTGCTCGTAAGTAGACGATTGCTCCGTAACCACGGGTCGACGCATCACAAAAGACGTGGAGCTGGTACTTCGTGAATTCAGGAACGAAGGTGATAGGTCTCAGACAGCGTGCAATACGTAGACTTTTAAGATGCTCCAAACTAGCGGCGTAGGGCCCCCACCTTTTCTGTAGTTGAAGTGGTAGCAATTCATCCCAGCCTATTGTTTTTCTCGTTTTCGGATTGTCGTCTCGTCCGCACCGCCAGATATCTTGTAGCAGGATCTTGGATGTGAGAGTGACACATGCCAGAAACCCAAGAGGGTCGTAAACGCTGGAAACTGCCGCCAGGATAGCTCTTTTTGTGTTTGCTTCGTGCGCTTCGGAGAACGAGAAGTAAAAGGTGTCGGACTCTCCGTCCCAAAGGAGTCCAAGCGTTCGCTCCACTGGAAGGTCGTCGAGGTCCACATTCAACGTTGGCTGGGCCCGTTTCTCCGGTTCCATGGACTGCCACACCTCCCGCGATGATGTCATCAGATGAGTAAGGACGAAACCACCCTTTTTCAACAACGCACTTATCCTGTTGCAGCAATCTATTGCTGTGGCGGCGTCGTTGAAAGAGTCTAAGTAGTTGTCCACGTAGAAATTCTCAGTAACCTTGTGTTTGATGTCTTGGTACTCGAGGTTGTCTTCTGCTGTTCTTCGAAGTACAAAGGTGCAAGAAGTGGGAGAAGAGGCTGCGCCAAATATTTCTACCATCATTTGGTATGCCACCGGTGGTCCTTCGTCTCCTGGGCGCCTCCATAAGAAACGAAACGCGTATTGATCCTCTTCTCGCACTCGAACTTGTAAAAACATCTTCTCTATGTCCATCGAGACGGCATATGGTCCTTCTCTGAACAGTATAAGTAGGTCGTGCAGGTTTGAAAGTAGCAATGGGCCATTGATCAAGGCGTCGTTTAAGCATACTCCGTCGTGTTTGCTCGCTGCGTCGAATACTAGTCGCGGTTTGTCTGGCTTGTTGGGATTGATTACTAAGAAATGTGGAAGGTACCACGTCCGCCCGGGCACACCAACCAGTTCTTCCATCCGGAGTCTCCGAGCAAATCCCATCTTCATGTAAACCTCGATTGCCTTGGTGTAGCGCTCTGCGTATTTCTTGTCGCTGCGAAATCTGCTTTCAGTGGAATATAGCCGCCGAAGAGCACTCTTGCGATTGTCAGGTAGCTTCACTTTCTCACTTGCCCAGGGCAGGCCTATCTCGTACCGGTCGCCGAGGTATCGAATCGTCTGGCTGAGTATCTGGATCGCCAACTTCTCCTGTTCCGTTGAGTACTGCGCTCGTTCTAGTCTTGATCCAAACGATTCGAATAGCCAAAACTGCTCGATTATATCGTGGCCGTCCTCTTCTACGCTGGTGGTGTAGCAAGCGGGCGATCTTACTGAGTTCAGTGCTGCTGGAACCTCGCCCATCACGGTCCATCCGAAGGGTGTTAACAATCCGTACGGTCCAATCCCTTCGTTTGGTGCTCGCAGTTCTAGTTGTAGTAGTGCTCCAACTACGTTGGCGCCTATGAAGACGCCGACCTGCTTCGAATCGAAAACTTCGAGGCTCAAATCCGCCAAGTGGCTCCAGCGCTTCTTCTCCTGTGGCCAATCGACGTATCGCGCTGCCACTCGTAGATCAGGAACTATCATTATTCGCGCTATCTCAAAGGAGGAGCTGGATGTACATGAAGATATTCTGCAGCTGGAGAGCCTGATGAGTGTAGTCGGGTCGTTTCCATGGAATGTTCCCAGACGAATTCGCCTGGTTGGTCCCTTTAGTCTTAGTTCGTCAGCCAACGCTTGCGTTATGAGCGACGTCTCACATCCCGTATCTAGAAGCGCCAGCGTTTCAATCTTGATTTGTCCATTTTGTACACACACGCGGGCATAAGGAGAAAGTGTCATCCAATTATTATTTGTGACTCCGAGGCTAGTCGACGAGATGTCAACATCTAGTCACGATCTTTCTTGCACTCTTCTGGTAGTCCTGCTACTGGCGACAGGCTCCGCGCCGTGTAATAGGGTGTGGTGCTTCCCTGTACACGATCCCACTCCACATGTCTGGTCCACCTTTTTACACTCACTGCTGTTGTGGTTTCTTCCGAGGCAACGGAAGCAGTTACGAAGGTCGTAGATTTCTTGTGCTCGCTGTGTGGGCGTCATGCTGATAAATTTTGGGCATAAAGCCAATCGGTGCCATGGTTCTGCTTTGCATACGTTACACTGATCGGGTTGGCGCTGTTCGTCAACAGCGTTAATACTCGGAGGGCGACTCATGAACCTTCCTCTTGTGCCTTGTGTGGTGACGGCTTGTTGAGTTGTTGTTCTTCTCCCGGCTATCAATGGTCGAACGTTCTTGATGATCATCACTTGCTCTTCTAGCCAGGCGTCTAGATGTCTCAGATTTGGAATAATGGGCAGGAGTTTGTTGACCCTTGTTCCCCATTTGGTTATCAGCCACTCCGGCAGTTTTCCCAAGATGCCCGCGAGCGCCACGCTGGAATGTAACTCATGACCAAAGCCCGCCGACTCCAGTGTTGAGACTGCTCCATGAAGTTGGGCGGAGAAGGACTCTAACGTCTCGTTGCGAACCTGCGGGAGATCTATCAATCCCTGGACATAGGTCTGTGCCACCACATGCGGATGTCCGTATTTTCGACGCAGTTCTTGTAGAGCGTCCCTATATGCCATGGGGGAAGAGAGTATTTGACTCATTCCATTACGCAGATTTTCGGCCAGCATTGAATGTAACAGCGTCAGCCGATGAGCGTCCGAGGAGAACATGTCGTGCACCATACTCTTGAAGGTTTGTATGAATATCGGCCATTGCCTTGGGTCACCGGCAAACGGCTTCACGTTGGGTAGCATCGTCATGGTCACCATGGTTTGCCCTTCTCTGCCCGCTGGAATCTCTTCAAAGGGCTGGTAAATCCATCCATCAACTCCATCCTTAGTAACCGTAGACGGAGGTGTATCGGTATTGGTGTATGATCCGGTGAGAAAAGATTTTGGGTCCTTCCCTCTGCTAGTCCGGGTGGACGACAACTGGTTCCGGGCCTTGGCTGTAGCGAGTTGGTCCTCTAACTCACGTTGCTCACGAAGGGATTTACGTTTGATGTCTTCTACGCGCCTGGCTTCTAGTAATTGGGAGTCTTCTAGCTCGGCGGCAAGCTTCCTCTTATGAGCTCGAAGCCTCGTCTCGATTACTTCCGCCTCATCATCTGGATCGTCTATCTGGTCGTCATCCTCTTGGTCATCTGTGTCAGGAACGTTGGCGTGGCGATCTATAAAGTTGATCCATTTTTTGCACGTTGTATCCACGAGTGCCGCCCACTTATCAGCTTTGCTCTGGTCTTCTGGTCCTACTGGTTCCAGGTGATGCACGTAGTTAGTATGGTGGAGCAAGCATTCGTTCATCAGGTCTAGCAGATTTTGCCGGTGTACTAGAAGACCCGCAGTCTCCCCTTTACTCTGGACATGTTTCTTTATTGTTTGTTGCAGCCGCGTAAATCGAGCTCGAGCATTTTTTCTCAGGTTGAGATGCTCCTCCGCCGTGCGAACTGGTACCTCTGGGTCCGATACTTGCTCTATTTCGGAGTCTTCTTCCCCAGCCATATCCGAATTATTCTGGTAATAGAAACGAAGGACGATAAGCCTTTAGGCCGATAACGATACTATGATTCGAGTTATTTACCGATCTTGGGCCTTAGCCGGTTCCTTAGTGTCGAATTTAAGAGTCCACTGATACTTCGAGGGAACACTATATAAGAATTGTTGTCAACGACTGTCTCAGGACACATCTCAATGGGATATACCTTCGTTCTTAGTCGATTTGGCTTAAGCCTGCGCGATGTGCTACTTTTTCTTTCTCTCGTCGAGCCCAATATGTGTCAGTTACTCGAAGTGGACCTTAGGCTATACGAAAGGACAAGAGTAATTGTTAGGGCTGTTCACCTTCTTGGAAGCTACGTCCCTTCCTAGTAGTCAAAATGCTTTATTATTAATGAAACACTTTTAACTCTACAGATTTTAGCCATTTATGGCCCGAGCACGTGTTGCCGGGCTCACATTCCCGGGTTTCGGCACCAAAATGTCCCTTCTCAGGGCTTCTCAGAAATACAACTTCCACATCGTTAGCTTTAAAACAATTGGTTTACCTGAGATATGACGAGAATAATTACACAACAAAATTTTACGAGATGAAAAACTTCTTTCTATTTCGTCTCGTCTCGCTTGAACCCAAACTTCAAAACCGAAAAAAAAAACATGAATAATCGTCTGCTGTTTTTCTCCTTCGTTGCCGGCTCGTTTTTGCGGGTGATCCGCAACACCCATCCAAGTACTAACGGGACCTTACATAGCTTAACTTCCGGGAGCTGACGAGACCGGGTGAGTTCTATGTGGTATGGCCGTTCACAATACACCAGTCCCAATTATCCAAACATATCCGCTTCTAAACATATTACTTGTGCTTGACAACTATCTTTTCGAAATACACGCCAAACGTAGCCAAACAACAGAGGAAATATCAGTTTAACACTTATATTAGTCAGTTGACGGTCATATGAAGTAGTAAAATATATATATTGTTTTTCCACCACACACACACACACACCACAAATGACGTTTTTAATTATTATTTTGATCAAGGTGCCCAATCAGAAGACCGGGCGTTAAAAAAATAAGTCATATAGACTCATCAATGCTCCTAACCACGGAAATCTTTAGTAAAAGGCGAAAGATTTATCCGGGTATTGATTAGAAACCAGAGTATCTACCGGTCGTATGCTTTTTATTTATATGCATTTCGAAATTTTGAAGTGCGCTTGTAAAGTTTTGTTTGGAAACATGTGTTTACATAAAAAGTTCGTTCTGCAATTCTTTACCAATAAGTACAGATATTTTAAAGTAAATGTCCTGTATAAAGCTCGTTAACATGTTTTTGAACGAAACATTTGTGCGTAGTGTTATTTTTTGAAAAAATGAACGATCTTTATGGTACAAGCCGAACACATAGGTGATGGGATCAGATGTTTACTCCAAAAATTCACCCTAAAGCGGTTAACAAATTATTGAACACTTTAAACATGATGGGAATCTTTTCATCTTCTCATTTGGAATCACTTTTTCAAACATTTTCCCCGTGTTTACAATGTTCCAACTCATTTATATTAATGGACTCCAGCGAACGCATTAATCCACCTTTTCTGACGTGCAATACTAACTAAATGGAAACAAAAATCACTTATACGATTTCACCTTCACCGTTAAATATTATATATATGCTATACAACATACTACACTCTACTTTTTCTAACTGACTGTGAATTTTTTTTTTCTTGTACGCTGAAATGCTCCTGATGGAGCTATCAAAAATTGCCGACGACAAAGATTATTTCACTTCATCGTGGCGGGGTATTGGTTAAAGTTTTCAACTAGCAATAATCACACCTCGGGAGACCCTCATTGGTTATGATATTGCCACTGCGCAAAGCTAAATTTAAATTAGAAAAAGCACGTCTACTTAAGCATTTGCCGGATTGTTTCTGCTTGGACGTGTTGAGCCAACAATTTCGCTCAGAAACGTTCATTTAGATAACCCTTGCCAACTTTAAATTTGCATCTGCAATTGGACTGATATCAACAGGGGACAGTTCATTTCATACATGAAATAAACTCTATCTTAATATTGGGTCAAATACTTCAAATTCTGTAAATGTGTATTCTTTTCCCATATACTTCAACACCTTCGTGCACACAAAAAGGAGGGAGGGGAAATTTGTGGTTTTCACAAATATCACAAATACCTATAATTTGATTTCACATTACGAGCTATTAAAATGAGCGAGCCATACTTTGCAACCAAACAAATCTACGTGGTGACGCGAAAATCAATTTTAGTGCCGTGACCAGGATTCGAACCTGGGTTACTACGGATTTATATCTAATAGGTACCACAACGTAGGGTCCTAACCACTAGACGATCACGGCCAAATCAATTACCATGATGATTTCTATTAAACTAGCTAAACATAAATTTGATTATTTTGTTTGTTTTTTGTTTTTTTTCAAATAAAGAAAAATTGATGTATCACATATTCCCAAGCGGTACACGAGTACTAACGGGACCAATTGTAGTTCAACTTCCGGCCAATGAAAATAGTTATTCTTACATTTATCGTCGTGTGTTCAGGGAACGGCGCGAACGCAGTCCCCCACTACCAAAAATTGTACTCCCGAGTTAATCACATTTGGATTAATCGCAAGGGTCAGCCCATCCTTGGTGCAATGGAAAGGCCTCGCCCTGGAGGAACCACCTTGGTGATCATGGTTGCCTCTGAGCCAGGTAAGTATGATTTTCGTTGCTTTTTCACTTTTTCTAATACTTTTTATAAAGCAGAACAATACTGACAAAGAGTGTTTAAGAATTTAACTCACGTCCAAGTAATAGGGCACACTTTCTTTCACCGACTGGAATTACGAACTCGAGTAAAATACAGTTAATAAAGCTCAGTATTTATTTAATGGTCTTCGCCATTGCAAGTACTTTTCAAGCAACAAATTGCACTTTTTTTTTCATTTGGTCGTCCAATTAGCAAATTCGAAAATAACCAAATCGACTTTTCATATGAAAATACACGCATCATCGAATTCCAAACAAAGATCACATCGAAAGATTAACAGTAACGACCATAGTTAGTTAACACATTATATATAATTTTTAATGCTTTTCCTGTTATTACGATTACGAAAAAAACACGTTTGGAAAAAATTACAAACATGTCTACATGAAATTTTTGCAATTACATATCACCTATTATTTACACAATGGTAAGAAAATTTCATTTTTATTTAATATTTTCTCCCTCATAGAGGGTGAGCCGATCCCGGAGGTACTGCAATACCGGGTCAACCCGTGGCGGGAGCAGTGCAAGCACTGTATTCCCACCGTATGCCAAAAATCAGTTTAATATTCTGGGGTCCATTTGAACCCGTATCAGATATTAAGCTGATAAGAACAGATACTACACTTTGATCTTAGCCAAAAGGCCGAGAAGCGATAATGTTACAAGGATTTCTGCCCAAAATAAGCACTGAGGTTCGACACATTTCCGGTGGTGTACGAACAATACTCAAATCATTCAAAACATTCAAGAAATGACATAAAAAATTGTGTTGTTCATTTTTCCAGACGCAGCCACCCAGTGCTTGCAAAGTTCATTTTAATTTGTTTTATTGTGCTCTTACTGTATTAAGGGAGATACAATTTGCGATGAAGACGTTGCAAATTTTACTCTCGTTATGACACTAGGTTATTTTTTTTAAGAATACGGCCTTGGCACGCCACCTGACGACAAAAGCTATGGACGAATAATTAATCATGATTAAATAACAATAACTAAAAGAATGCGAAAAGAATAAATGCAGTCATGACAAATTCTGGTAAATTGACCAACCTCACTTCCACCTTTCATTTTACCAAATAAGCACATGATTCAGGGACACGAATACTTGGGATTATTAATACGATTTATTATCTCTTTGTATTTCCCAGAATTCAATTTTGTTTAATTATCTGAACCACTCTGAACACGCTAGTTTCCTTCCGGTATTTCGCATGGATATAACGGAAACGGTCCTCAATAGCTGTGTTTGAGACTGTCGAAACAGATACACTCACAGCCTGCTTCACGCTCAGAAACCAGCGTCTTAACTCGTCATCGTGGGTGGAAAGGAGACAAGTTTCTGGTGGGAAACAAGTCAAGATATACTACAGAAATGATCCTGTGAAGTATGATCTTAAATGTAATATCACTTTGCAAAACTCTAAGTAAGTTTGGTACGATCAACAAGCTTTGGCGTAAATTACAGGGCATAGATCGATTTTTCGGAATATTAAAATAAGATTTACAATACTTGACGCTCACAGCACATACATTGTCGAATGGTGCATTTTGTTCATTTATTGAAACAACGAGAAGCTCTATAATAGTTATGGAACGAGTGACGAGACAAATTTTAGACACAATAAAGAATAAACATGTTTATCCAATCAAAATATTACAGTATTGTATTAACGATATAGAGCCTATACATCAGCTGGGTGTTTGGCGTGCACCTATAATCCTGCTTCTGGGAGGCTTGGTAGAGTGGATGGCTTGAGTTTAGGAACCCTGTTTCGTGATACCGCATGTTGATCAGGTGCCCGCACTAAGCTTGACATCAGCATGGATCTGCTAGAGGAATCCAGTAGGTGCAGGTTAGCTAAGGAGGAGCGAAGTGGGTCAGGAGGGAAACCTAGCAGCCAAAAGTTCCCGTGTTCGGCAGTAGTGGGATCGCGCCAGTGAGTGGGCGTCATGCAACAGCCTTAACGAAATAGCCAAACCTCTATCTTTTTCGTGAAACCACCGAGCTCAAAAAACATGCGATCTACTAAATATGCTAACATCAATCAGAGTCCCATCAATACCCAGTAAAAAAACTACTTTAGTGCCTTTTTCAACTAATGCCAAAAGAATCAATTCTATCCCATGCCTCACCTATCTTGGGGAGCACTTCAAGTTCAAAAATAAAATTATGCAGTGCCAACAGCATCCCGTATTCCCAAGCGGTCACCCATCC